>ERZ809224.1539-NODE-1539-length-16455-cov-6.228293_pt1 | contig 16455 bp, 8 predicted proteins | sample MGYA00520513_ERZ809224 | MGnify/ENA primary metagenome ERZ809224 (study PRJEB31576, sample SAMEA3212658) | Homo sapiens | biome: human-gut; feature: human gut; material: fecal | place: Sweden | collected 2012 ...
AAGCTTGAGCGGAATGGCATGTTTGTTTACGAATCTGTTCCGGGTACGGCAGTGGGCCACTTAAGAGCAACAGAAAATGGTATGAATTTTGAGGTGGAGGGCCCTACGGACGCACAGATCACTGTTGAGCTGGAAGAGGAAACCAGCTATCAGGTATTTGTGGATGAAAAAGAAGTCGGGGAGATGAAAACAAACCTGGGAGGCAAGCTGGTGCTCAGCGTAGAACTGGATAGTGCAGAGAAAGCGGCTGTCCGCATTGAGAAAATCTGAAAACACAAGAGATAGACAAAAGGAGCGCTCAATGAGGTGCTCCTTTTATATTGCTGTGTGTTCAAAGAAGCTGCCTGAGTAAGACTTTGCAGATAGGGCGAAGGCTGGAAACGGCTTTTAATGACGAGAAAAGGAGATCATAATGGCGAAGAAATCAACCGTATATTTCTGTCAAAGCTGCGGCTATGAGTCTGCTAAATGGCTGGGACAGTGTCCGTCCTGTAAGGAATGGAACACCCTGGTGGAGGAGACTGTGGTGACGGGAAAGGCTGGAAGCAGTGCAAAAAAAGCAGAAAGTTTAACAGCCCGTGTTTACGAATCAAAGCCGGTGAAACTGTCCGGGATTGAGATAAAAGACGAGCTTCGGACCTCCACGGGGCTCCAGGAGCTGGATCGTGTGCTGGGCGGCGGGATCGTGGCCGGGTCTTTAGTGCTGGTAGGAGGAGACCCGGGCATTGGAAAATCTACCCTGCTATTGCAAGTGTGTAAAAATTTGACGGAACAGAAACGCAGAGTGCTCTATATTTCCGGGGAAGAATCTCTGCAGCAGATAAAGCTTCGGGCAAAACGCATTGGAAGCTTTGGAGATGATATGCTGCTGCTGTGCGAGACAAATCTTGAAATTATCAGAGGTGTAATTGAAAAAAGCAAACCGGAGGTCGTGGTGATAGATTCCATTCAGACTATGTATCAGGAAGATGTTTCCTCAGCGCCGGGGAGTGTTTCTCAGGTGCGGGAAGCTACTTCGGTCTTTATGCAGATTGCAAAAGGAATGGGGATTTCGATTTTTATTGTAGGTCATGTGACGAAGGAGGGCGTGGTGGCCGGCCCCCGTGTGCTGGAGCATATGGTGGATACAGTACTCTATTTCGAGGGTGACAGACATGCAGCTTACCGGATTCTTCGGGGAGTAAAAAACCGCTTTGGATCCACAAATGAAATCGGTGTCTTTGAAATGCAGCAGGCAGGTCTTGTGGAGGTGGAGAATCCTTCCGAATTTATGTTGAGCGGCAAGCCGCAGGGCGCTTCCGGTTCCATCGTAGCCTGTTCCATGGAAGGGACAAGACCGATTCTGGTGGAGGTACAGGCGCTGGTGTGCAGAAGCAACCTTGCTATGCCGCGCAGGACGGCCGCTGGGACGGATTATAACCGCGTTAATCTGCTGATGGCGGTGGTGGAAAAGCGAATAGGAATGCATTTGTCTTCCTGCGATGCCTATGTGAATATAGCTGGAGGTATACGCATGAACGAGCCGGCCATTGATCTGGCCATTGTGCTGGCCCTGATTTCCAGCTACAAGGATCTGGCAATTGATGAAAAAACGTTGGCGTTCGGCGAAGTGGGGTTAAGCGGTGAGATCCGCGCGGTCAGCATGGCAGAGCAGCGTGTGGCCGAGGCAAAGAAGCTGGGATTTGAGACAGTTATATTGCCTCAGGTATGTATGAGATCAGTGCAGAAGATAAAGGGAATCCGTCTGCTTCCGGCAGGGAATTTAAGAGAAGTACTGCAGTGTCTGTGAGTGCAAAGGAAGGTGTAGAAATGCTTTACAGTGTTATGTTAGTGGATGATGAGGCGGAGGTACGCGAGAGCATTCTGTGTCAGATACCCTGGGAGGAGCTGGGGTTTTTTGTGGCAGCGGATGCAGAAAACGGCGAAGACGCTTTGGAAAAAATGGCAGCAGCGGAGCCGGATGTGATTATTACGGATATTCAGATGCCGTTTATGACCGGCTTGGAGTTTATCCAAAAAGTGAGAGAGGAGTACCCGGGTAAGGAAATTGTGATTTTTTCAGGCTTCAGTGAATTTAAATATGCGCAGCAGGCTATCCGGCTCGATGTAAAAGAGTACATTTTAAAACCAGTGGACAAAGAGGAATTGATTGGGATTTTGAGAAAAATCAAGGCTGGTTTGGATCGCAAAATGGAGCAGCTTAGGGATACTCGCTCTATTTCTGAGAATTATATGCGTAATTATTCGGCATTGAAAGAGCAGTTTTTCTGTGATTGGATGAATCCGGTCAGAAAAGTAAAAAATCCGGAAGCTTTGCTGAAAAAATATGGAATTACAGACCATATGGCCGAAAAATGGCTTGGAGTTTTAATCAGTGTCTGGGGAAAAAAGGATGAAAACGGCAATGCTATCCGACTGTGTGTGGAGAAGCTTTTTCAGAACATTTTTTCGGAAGACTATGATTATGATATTTTTTCAGTGAGCGAAGATATTGGAATCTGTTTTTATATGAGAAGAGATCAGAATCTCAAGGATTTTCTAAAGCTTCTGGATTGTGCGGTGAAGGACGGAGAAAAGCTTTTTGGGTTGACTTTGACTATAGGAGTTGGAAGTGAAAAATATTCTCTTAACCAGCTTCCGGACTCTTTGAGAGAAGGAAAGGAAGCGCTGGGATATCTGCTTATTATGGGGCGCGGCAGGACCATTTACATACAGGATGTGGAACCAGGCAGACATGATCTGCTGGTATTTGGCAGTGAAGAAGAAAATGAATTGATTCATGCAGTAAAATTTGCATCTGAAGAAGATATGATGGAAACGGTCGAGAAGCTTCTTAAAAGGCTTGACGGCGCCCGCATAAGCTGGCGGCAATATCAAAGCTATATTATGGACTTGTTTTATTCGCTGATGAGGCTGATCTGGCAGTATGGCCTGGATGAGCGCAGATTTTTCGGATACGGGGAAGATGGCCATGAGATACTGATGCATATGCAAAACAGTGAGGAGATTCTGCAGTTTTTTACTATGCTCTGCAAATGCATTCGAACAGGATTACAGGAGAAAAGAGAGCAGGATTCCGGCAATATTGTGCGGGAAGCAAAGGAATATGTGGAGGAAAACTATGCAAATCCCGAGCTTTCTGTGGAAGTGATGTGTGAGCAATTAAATCTGAGTCAATCTTATTTTTCGACAATTTTTAAGAAGGGAACTGGTCAGAATTATGTGACCTATGTACGGGAAATTCGAATGAAGGCGGCGGCGGAGCTTCTCAATCGGACGGAGGATAAGACGTATATTATTGCACAGAAGGTTGGATATACAGACCCCTACTATTTCAGCAGTGTATTTAAAAAGACTTATGGGGTCTCGCCAAACAGGTATCGAAAAAATGCACAATAAAAAGAAATTTGAGGGATTTCGGCTGAACCATGCGGTGGCAGCGGCCTGCATTGTCTCTTCCATGGTGCTTTTTCTGTTGATTGGAGCCTTTTTTTACAGGATGTATTCCAATCGAATGGAAGCCAAGCTTGTGGACGAGCTGGAGGCGGATACCGATCAGATGAATACAAATCTAAATTCATGGATACGAGGCGCCATGCAGGTGTCAGATGCGATTTATTACGATGTCATTATGGATGTGGACTATCAGATGCACGACATGACCAAGGCTTTTGAGCTGCTCTATGACAGCTATAAATCTGATATTGCAGATATCGCCCTGTTTGATGGAAGCGGTAAGCTGGTGTTTTCGGCGCCTTGGGCGGTTCAAAAAGAAAATGTTGATATTATCTCTCAGGAATGGTTTCGTGAAACTATCACGGAAAGTGAAAATATTTATTTTTATCTGCCTCATGTGCAGAATTTATTCGAGAATGCCCAGGGGGATTATATATGGACGCTTGCCATGTGCCGTCCGGTGCTGCTCACGGAAGGGACGGCTCAGACAAAAGGAGTTTTGCTGATAAGCCTGAAATATACCAGCCTGGAGCAGGTCATGGAAAATACAGGGCAGGATGGAAGCATTTATCTGACAGATCATGACGGTAATATAGTGTATCATCCTAAGAAGGAGCTTCTAAGCGAAGAGGAAAGAAGGGCGTGCAGGGAAATTGCACTGTCCGGCAGCGGGCTGCATAGAGAAGGCAGCCGGTATATTTCTGTGCAGAATATCGGTTATACAGGATGGATTATGGTAAATATAAAAGAGAGTCCGCTTTTTCGTCCGGAAGGAGGCAGGGCAAAAGCTTTTTACCTGTTGTTAGCTATGATTTTTATTACGATTGTAGTGTTGATTAATCTTTTGACCTCTTATTTTGTGACCAGCCCGTTTCGCAAACTTCAGGGGGCAGTGCAGAAAATACAGCAGGGCGATATGGATATATCTGTGGAGAAATCAGAAATTTATGAGATTGACCGTCTGGGGGAGGCAATTACCCGTATGGCTGCCAGGATCAAAGAGCTGATAAGAAATATCAGCGAGGAACATGAAAAAAAGCGCAAAATGGAGATGGATGCGCTGCAGTCCCAGATAAATCCTCACTTTTTGTATAATACACTGGATGTAGTTGTATGGATGATTGAAAACGGAAAACCCAGGGAAGCGGCCAAAGCAGTGGTAGCTCTTGCAAGATTTTTCCGTATAAGCCTGAGCAGCGGGAAAAATATTATTACGGTGAGCGACGAGATCGAGCATGTAAAAAGTTATCTTTATATTCAAAATCTGAAATACAAAAATACCTTTACCTATCACATTGAAATGCAGGAGGAAACGGCAAACCTGTCTACAATAAAGTTGATTCTGCAGCCGTTGGTGGAAAACAGTATCTGTCACGGAATCATTCACATAGAGGATGAGAGTGAGATATGGGTGAGAACGGTTCTTGGAGAGGATGAACTGCTTCTGATCGTGGAAGATAATGGCTGGGGAATGACAGCGGAGAAGGCAAAGAAGCTGTTGGATGGAGAAATCCGGTCTGCAGGCGGTCATTCCGGTATCGGAGTAAATAATGTGAATCAGAGAATTAAGCTTTATTACGGCAGCCGGTACGGAATTTCCATTGAGTCAGAGCCGGATGAAGGAACTAAAGTTACGGTGCATTTGCCGGTGGTTTTATATGAAGAGGAGACGCATAATGAAAAGATTTAAAATATTACTGCTGGTTTTGTGGTGCAGTCTGCTCTTGTTTTTGGCAGCAGCTTCCTTTACAAATCTGATTTTTGATGAAAATGAGGAGAAGGTATATAATGTGACCGTTGTTTTGGAGGATGATCAGAAGCCGCTCTATGAAAATATGAAGGCTGGAATCAGGAAAGCATTGGAGGGAACGGGCGTCAAGATTTATTATCTGAATCTGAGCGGAAAAGATCAGGCGGAAATCTGTCAGAGTCTGGAGGAGCAATGCCGGGAAAAGGATATGGTGATCGTAAAATGTGACAGCAATCCTCTGCTGGAACCGCTTCTGAAACAGTGCGATACCAGGCAAAAGGTTATATGTCTGAATGCAGATGATGAGCTTTCAGGGATACTTTGCAACATTCATACAGACGAATATAGCAGAGGCGAGTCTCTTGCGCAAAGGATTGAAAAGGAACAGGGGGAGGACTGCATACTCTATGTATTTGGGAGCGCCTATGAAAAGCTGCATCAGGATGTCTGCGCTTTGGGCTTGCTGGGGAGTAATTTAAAAGTAATAGCCTGTCTGGAGCGTTCGGAAGAGGAAATATGCGAGCGTCTTGCCAGCATAGAAGCATCCGGCGAAAATGCAGCCGCGGTGTCTGTGAAAACGGAATTTATGAAGGAGCTTGCGGAATGTCAGACGAAAACCGGCACGGAAATTCCGTTGTATGGATTTGGATATGACAAAGAGATTATAAAGCTTATGGAAGATGACAAAATCCAGGCAGTAAACGTAGTTTCTGATTATTCTATGGGATATATGAGCATGAAAACCGCAGCGCTTGCCATTGACGGCAAATTGGACTATCAAGAGCAGGTGCTGGAGAGCTATACGGTAGGGAGGGACGAGATATTCTCTGAGAAATATGAGAATATTCTGTTTCCATGACAAATGCAAAAGATGCAGAAGTTATATTTTTAGAAGGTCAGGAATGCTTTGCAATAAGGACTTTGGACATGATAGAGATATGAAGACTGATATGAGATAAAAGAAGAGTGATACATATGAAAAGAAAAATGATAGCGGCGACAGTAGCTGCAAGCATACTGATGGCGCTGACCGCGTGCCGTATCTCGCCTCCACAGGAGAAAACCAAAATAGAGGCAGGCATCGCGATCTATGATGAGCAAGATGTGTTTGTTCAGGGAGTGATTCATGAGGTTTTTCAGACGGTGCAGGAAAATACGGGAGAGTATGACGATCTGGTGCTGGAAATGAATGACAGCGGAGGCAACCAGCTTACACAAAATGCTCAGGTTGAACGATTTGTGGATTTGCAGTACCAGGTGATCTGCGTCAATTTGGTGGATCGCACAAATGCTGCAGAGATTATCAATGAAGTGAAGGAGAGCGATATACCGGTTATTTTCTTTAACCGGGAGCCGGCAAAGGCGGATATGGAGCTGTACGATAAGGCATACTATGTGGGGTCGGATGCGGAGGAGTCTGCCAGACTACAGGCCGGGATTGTTCTGGATGCATGGGAAAAAGATCCGGAAAGTATAGATACAAACGGCGACGGCGTAGTGTCTTATGTGATTTTGGAGGGGCAGAGGGGGCATCAGGATACGGCTATCCGCACGGAATATTCCGTAAAAGCCCTTGAGGAAGGCGGTATGAAGCTGAAAAAAGTGGAGGGCGGCAGCGCAGGCTTTGAACGCGGCCAGGCAGCCGATCTCATGGAGCGCTGGCTGAACCAGGAGGGCTTTGAAGTGGAGCTTGTACTTTCAAATAATGATGAAATGGCGTTGGGAGCATTGGAGGCTATTGAAAAATGCGGGGCGAAAGGCATTACTGTGGTCGGCATTGACGGGACTGAAGAAGGAAAAGCGGCGGTACAGGAGGGCAGGATGCTTGGGACTGTGGTCTCCGACGCAAAGCTTTACGCTGAGACGCTGCTGAAAATGATAAGGGCTGTGGGAAACGGGGAAGATGTCGAAAAAAGTGTAAAATATGCAGAGGGCAAATATGTCAGGATCCCCTGGGATATATATACGGGATGAACAGGAAACTTACCAGCCATTAGTTTTTAAATATAATGGAGAGATAAAAGAAAATTCAATCCAGTAAAAAGAAAATTACATGGATTTGGTTTGCTCTTTTTTCTATAATGAAAGCACCTTAAAAGAAGGATGATAACAAGCTGATGAAACAGCGGTGATTTGTGGACTGAAGGAATATGCGTGGGACGCAAAGAGATGAGGAGGTGAAAAAGAAAGAAAAGATGCAGAAGCATAGAAAAGCGGCAGACAGACAGCGGCACAAAATCGGAATTGTGTTTTTGGCGGTATGCAGTCTGGTGACAGGATGTACCCGGGCAGGAAAAGAAGCGCCAAGCTCCCAGATCGAAATTGAGACAGAGCAAAGCGACCAAGAGACGGGTCAGACGGAAAAGTTATCGTCAGAAATCCTGGGCAGAGAGGTAGTTACAGGAGAGTCCTTTAAAGACAGTAATCAGATCGATTTTGTACATGTAGATTTTGAGGATTATGACGTCTCAACGGCTCTTCCGGCAGTATTGTGGGATCCGGATAATTTCTGCAATATGTCGGAAGAGGAAAAAGGAGAGGATGGACTTGATCTGCCGCTTACAGACTGGACAGATGACGACATGTTCTGCATTGTGGTGCCGAGCACAGCGTTTTTTTCTTTGACGGAAAAGGATGAAGAGACAGAAATCGCGGAGCTTAAAAATTTGAGCGACGAGGAATTTATAGAGAAAAAGCTGGAGGGCTACAGCAATATTACTGCACTTTCTATGGTGCAGAGGGAGGAAACAGACAGCGGTTATCAGACAAGCATGAAAATTCAGATTGATTTATCCTTGTACAACAGAGATTTTTCTTATGAAGGCTATTGGATTTCCGTCTACCATGACGGAAAGGTTTTGGATTTCTCTTACGGCGAGGCGAGGACAGAGGATGGCGAAAGCTATGAGACAGCGGAGACGGTTCTGGAAAATTTTAAGTACGTAGGATAAATTGATTTACAACGGTAAGGTGAGAAAGACTGGGCTGCGCTTGCTGCGCGGCGGAAAAATGAGAAAAGGAGCAGAGAATGAAGTATAAGAAAATTCGAAAAATGCTTGCGCTGACTTTGGCGGGAGCAATGGTGATTTCAAACGGCGCGGTAACGACGCTGGCGAAACAAAATGATGATTATACGGATGCAAACATTAAGAATGACGGCGGCGTTGGCGGAACTGTTTTCGGGGATAACGGAACTGTGAAAAATGAAGACGGCAGCGCAGTAAAATTCAATACGCAGACCGATTATGTGGATGACACTTTTAAGCAGCCTGAGGATCTGGAGCTTGAGGAGACTACGTATGCAGATTCCTATGATAAGGGCGATATGGAGTCTATGGATGAGGAGGAGCTTGAGGAAACTTTAGACGCGCTGATTGCTTCCATGACCTATGACGAAAAGATCCATATGGTATCTATGAATTCTGACCCGGAACAGAGGGACGGCGTTGGTTACATGACCGGTGTTCCGAGACTGGGTGTACCTGAGACAAGAATGCATGACGGCCCTTCCGGCGTCAGCACAAGTACAAGCGACAGTGACAGCTATGTGGAGACGACAAACTTTCCTCTGCAGTTGGTGGCATCCCAGACCTGGAGTGAGGAGGCTGTATCCAAATATGGCGAGGCGCTGGGCAAGGAACAGGTTTCTATCGGTTCCGGATGGCAGTTGGGTATGCAGATGGATTTGAGCAGAACGACTCATTGGGCACGTTCTAAGGACACTTTTGGTGAGGATTATCTGTTGACTGCAATGCTTGCGACAGCTCAGACAAAGGGGATTCAGGGAGCAGGCGGTATCCCGATGGCAAAACATATCGGAGCTTATTCTACAGACGGCGATACCTCTCTGTGGGTACGTGTGGATGAGCAGACGCTGCACACCGCATACTTGTATCCGTTTGAGAAAGCGGCAAAGGATGCAAATCTGGCTTCCATTATGGGTACCTATAACCGTCTGAACGGCTTTTATACATCCTCCAACTATCATCTGCAGGTAGAGATTTTGAGAGATATGTGGAATTGGGAAGGCTCCATGGTTCCTGACTGGGGCGCTGACAAAGAAGAGCTTTCCATGATTCTTGGAACGGATATTTCACAGAGCGGTGCAGGCAGCATTGATCGGGCTTTCCGGTCTGCGGTGGCTCAGGGATACTTGACGATGGAAGATTTGGATACGGCAGCGCGTCATGCGCTTTATTCCTTAGGCGTTGCCGGATATCTGAATGAAGTGGAGCTGGACGGCAAAGGTTATGTGAAGCAGGATCTTTCACGTGCAGTGAAGGACGAATTTGGTCAGTGGTCTTCTGACTATGACAATATTGCAGACAGCAGGATCAAATTTGAACGTACTTATGATGAAGATAAGCTGGCAGGACTCTATGAAGAAGATAATGAGGTTGCTCTGGAGCTTGCAGAAAAAGGTATCGTACTTCTGAAAAATGAAAACGATGCGCTTCCGCTCACAGAGGATGACTATACGGGCGACAATCAGGTGGCATACATCGGCTACGGCGCAACGAACCTAATCGGCGGCACCGGCGGCGAGCGTTCGTTCGGAGTACTTCAGTATATGACAACTCCGCTGGAGTCAACGAAGGAGATTCTTGGAGAAAATGCAAATGTAGAAGGTTATATTCTGGACGATATCCACGGCGTATCTATTCCGAATGTATATGCGGATGAGGATATGACTACGGCGGGCTGGACAATGACGGATAAGATCGTAGAAGGAGACTTGAACAGCGGCGGCGGATTTCCGGGCGGATTCCCGGGAGGCCCGGGAGCTCCGGCAAGTGTTTCTGATGAGGCGGAAGATGTTAACGCCGCAGAAGATGACGGACAGCCGGAAGATGTCACAACAACCATCGTGGATGACGTACATCTGGTTACTACTACAGAAGGAAGATCCTTCCAGAATGATGAGACGGGAAATGCTCTGGAAAACGGTGAAGAAGCAGAATGGATCGGTTATATCGAAGCTCCGGCAAGCGGTTCCTATCAGTTTGTAATTCAGACAAACGGCGGCAAGGCAAAAGTCAGCATCAAGGGTCTGGACGACGGGATATCCGGAAATGCATCTGCAAGCGACGGCGTATCCTGGGATTATTATACAACTGAGGGACTGAACTACAGCTCCGCTTCTGTAAATCTGACAGAAGGAAATAAATATCAGATTATTGTATCTGCAAAACAGAGTTCCAATTACCGCGATCAGGGTGTAAAGCTTGGCTGGATCACTCCGACAAAAGCGGATGAAGATATGGCGTCAGCAATTGAGGCAGCATCTACCCCGAACACCAAGGTGGTTATGTTTACACGTACCGGCGCAACCGGCCATGGTCCGGTATTCCAGACAGATTTTGACATTTCACTGGATGAAATTGATGAGATTAGAGAGGTTCAGGCAGCGGCAAAGGCTGCAGGCAATGAATTTATTCTGGTAACTTTCGGACGCAGCGGTTATTCCTTTGAGGGCGACTGGCTGGATGATACGGACGCATTGGTTTGCCCGTTCTATGCAGGACAGGCCGCAGGAACTGCTCTGGCAGAGATTCTGACGGGCGAAGTAAACCCAAGTGGCAAGCTCACCGTGACACTGCCGAAGACCAACAATGATACTTTGCTGACATATGGCTATTACGACAAAGATTCTTCTTCCGGCAATAATTACAATAAGGAACGTGCAGGTGATCAGAGCACAAACAGTTATACAGCGCATTATGATGAGGGACTGAATTTTGGTTATCGCTGGTTTGATTCTGAGGAAGGCGCGGAATATCAGTATCCGTTTGGATACGGATTGTCTTACACAGACTTTGAATATTCCAATATGACAGTAACGGACAATGGAGATTATACTTATACGGTAACAGTTGACGTAACGAATACAGGCAAGGTAGCAGGCGATGATATAGTTCAGGTCTACATTGGTGATGATGTAGAAGTTCCGGAAAATGTACAGGTAGCAGAAAAGCAGTTGGCTGCATTTGCACGAGTAGAGGGCATTGAACCTAATCAGACGAAAACAGCAGTTATGACGGTTGAAAAGCGTATGCTTTCTTACTGGGATGATTCACTGGAACTGACGCAGCGTGCGGACGGCACACAGGATAAATGGATTGTGGCGGACGGTACACGCACATTGATGGCAGGCGGATCTTCCGATGCTCTGACCTTGACCGCAGAGATCGAAATTCCGAAGGAAGACGCAGATCTTACAGGTATTGAAAATGCTCTGGCAAATGTTCCGTCTGATCTCGACGGATATACGCCGAAGAGTGCATCTGCAGTGAAGAAACTTGTGGCACAGGCGAAAGCGCTTATGGCGGAAGAAAATCTGACATCCGATAATCAGGGAGAAATCAACAGTCTGGCGGCAGAGATCACAGAGGCAGTGGAGGCGCTGGAAGTAAAATCTGAGATCGTAAGCAATGGTTTGGACAGAATGATTGCTCTGGTTGAAAGCATGGATGCTTCTGAATTTACGGCGGAGAGCTGGAGCCAGGTAGAAACCGCGCTGGAAGCTGCAAAAGAAGTGAGAGAAGATGTATCCGCATCACAGGAAGATCAGGATGCTGCAATGGATAGTCTTCTGAAAGCTTTCGGCGGCCTTGAGTATGGTATACAAAAACTGCATCTTGAGACAGCAATAAAGGCAGCGGATGCGATTTTGGAATTTGCTGAGAATTATGCGGGCGATGCAAGCGCCCTGAAAGCAGCAGTAAATGCTGGAAATACAGTATTGAAGGATGCAGAGGCAACACAGGAAGAGGTGGATAATGCAGCCTACACAGTGCTGGATGAGTTGGCTAAGCTTGCGAAGAAAGCAGATGTCACTTCTCTGGAGAGCCTGATTGAAGCAGCAAAGGATTTACTTGACGGCAATTATACGGACAGCAGCTTGAAAGTCCTGGAAGAGGCGATTGCAGAGGCTGAAGAAGTGATCAGCAGCCAGAACAGAGGCGAGAGCGATATCAGCAACGCATATACCAATATTATTGATGCAATTATCAATCTCCAGATGAAAGGAAACAAAGCCGCGCTGAAAGCTATGATTGCAAAGGCAAATGAGATTCTGGAAGAAGAGAACGCATACGTATCATCTACTGTCGAAGGACTGGCAGCGATTCTTGCAAACGCAGAAGCTGTTTACGGGAATGACAATGCGGTGCAGGATGCCATCGATAAAGCAGTAGAGACATTAACACGGAAAGTGGCGGATGTACGCCTGATGGGTGATGTAGACGGTGATGGTACGGTGAGCACAAGCGACGGTGCAGCGATACTGCAGTATGCGGCGGAGATGGAAGAATTAGATACGGAAGCTGCAGAGAGCGCGGATGTAAATGGCGACGGCGCAGCGGACACAACGGATGCAGTTCTGATTTTACAGTATGCAGCAGAGAAAATCGCAGCTTTCTGAAAAATTAAATCCAAAGCGTATTACAGACAGCAGCTCTGGAAAATGATATAGAAAAGTAAAAGGGAGTGTCGTAAAATAACGGATTAGACAGTTATATGAGCGAGGCTCCCTTGCTTTTTGCAAAAAATGGTCTTTTACATTTCTCTGTATTCTTCACCATATTTTTTTCTGATATATTTTCGTGCACGGAACAGCCTTGCACGAAGCATCTCCATCTTGATGCCGAGCTGTCTGGCGGCTTCCTCATAGGTCAGCTCTAAAATGCAGACCCTTACAACCACATCATACCAGTCTTTTCGATGTTCGTATAATTCGGCAAGTATACGTTCCGTTAACATATTATCCGCTATGTGATTGAGGATTCTTTCTGTATTATCCTCAAGGATGATCGTAAGCTCAGAATAAGATTCCAAAGAATAGGTATTTTTACGAACCTGCTGTCTTCTGAAATAATCCCGGATCAGATTTTTGGCAGTTAGCAGCAGCCAGGGCTGAACCATTTCATCATTTACTGCTTCCATATTTTCAAAGTAATTTAAAAATACTTGTTGACAGATTTCTTCCGCCAACATCCAGTCTCCGGTTCTGTCTATGACTATTTTACGGACAAGACGGTTGTATCTGTTGAAAATTTCGGTAAACTTTTTTTCTTTCATCTTTTGTACACTGCTCCTTGTTTAAAGCTGTTGATTTGTTATCATATTATAGTATTTATATGTTAATGCCTTTATAAATTTATTTCAACAATTGAGGGCGGATTTCTTAAAATAAATATTGTAAATCTTAGTATAACGATTTGAACAGGCATATTATGAGAACTTTGGCGTAAAATCAACAGATAGTAATAGAAAATGTCAGAGTTCAGGAAAATCAAATAAAAACATAAGAATTGGAATAAAAGTGTATAAAATTATGATTTTAATTATAAATAATTATGATATAATAAAGATACAAAAAAGGTATTAGATAATTATGAAAAGGAGGAAGCGAAAATATGTACAAAATGACAAAAAAATGGTCTGCATTGGGGCTGACGGCAGCGATGATTTTGTCGTCTGTACCAATCCAGCCCATGACAGCGGAAGCGGCAGAGAGTGTTATGCTGGAAGCAGAAGATTATGTCAGTTATTCCGGAAATTTAAAGGTACTGACGAACAACAGCAATGCGAGCGGCGGAAAGTATGTAGGAGATTTTGATAATCTGGACTGTCTGTCTTATGAGCTTGATGTGGAGAAGGCGGGCAATTATCGTGTGCTGCTGACTGTCGGAACGATACAGAGCAAAGGAAAAGTACTGGTAAACAGCGGCGGCTCTATCTCAAAAGAAACAGAAGTTCCTAATACAGGAAGCTGGAATACATATCAGGATATTGAAGTAACACTGTGGCTGGAAGCAGGACGCCAGGTAGTAACGGTCAGCAATATGGGGCAGACGTGGAATTTAGATAAGCTGACATTCTCATACCTGGATTCAGAGATAGCAGCGGACGAACAGCAGGCTTATGAATGTGTTTATCTGGATAACAGATGGAAAAGTCAAAGACTCGTGGAGCAGGACGGAACGGTTCAGTATGCAAATGTCGGAGATGGAGCGTATGCCGGAGAAGAGGCACAATGGAGGCTGGTTCCTGATGACGAGGGCTGGTATACGATACAAAATGCGGCAAGCGGCGGATATCTTGTTATGACAGAGGGAACCTGGGCGGTATCTTCTTCTGAGGATGGAAATACTACGGCAGCGGGAAAGTGGAAAATCGGGAACGTAGGAAGTTATCTGGCAATTTACAATAAGCAGTATAGCCGGTGCGGTCTGAATCTGGAATATCAGGCGGACTATCCGAATCAGGTACTGGCAACTGAAGACACGCTGATTAAATGGTATAGTGCGCAGTGGAAGATAAGTGTGCCGGCATCCCAGCACGAATATACTATTGGAGCGGAGAAAATAGAGGGCACGGCCGGGACGGCCGTATCGACGGACGGAACCAGTATCACGGTAAATCAGAATGGCGCGCAGAGGACATGGACCTTATCAGAAAATATCAGTGATAAACCGGTATTTACTGCAGAAAATATGCCGATGATGGAGGCGGTCTACAATCTGAGTCTTGAGGAAAGCCTTCTGAATATTAATGACGGTATCTATGGTGATGTATTCTGGACAGGAACAAACTGGCATAAGGTGTGGACAAGAGATACCGCTATGGCAGTCCAGTATTCTCTGGCCTGGGTATTTCCAAAGGAGACAAAAAACAGTATTCTCGAAAAAGTGATAGGCGGAACGGATAATCCGCAGATTTGGGAGGAGGATACCGGAACAGGCGGTTCTTATCCTAACTCGATTGACAGGATTATCATGGAAATCGCAGGCTGGGAGCTTTATAAAACTACAGGTGACACGGAATTTCTGGCGCAGATTTATGACATTTCCAAAAACACGCTGGAACAGGATTATCACGTAGCCTATGATGAAAGCTCCGGATTGTTTAAAGGCGAGACAGGAGGGCTTGACCATCGCTCAAAGACTTATCCTGACTGGATGGATGAAAATGAACAGGACAGTATTGTAAATATTACAGAGTCAAAAGCAGCTAACGCTAATATTATATTTGCGCAGGCAATCAATATTATGGCGGAATCTGCAAGAATTTTGGGTAAAGATGAAAGTGAGATTGCAGAGTGGGAGAGCAAATATAAAGAATTAAAGCAGGCAATCAATGAGCATTTCTGGCTGGATAACAGAGGAATGTACGCTTCCTGGGAATATCCGGAATATATGGGATCTCCTGTGGCAGATAAGGTAGATGTGATTGCAAATGGATATGCTTTGATGTTTGACATTGCGGATGAGCAGCAGAAGCAGGAAATTATGGAGAACTATCCGTTGGTTGTTTATGGAGCAGATACCGTTTGGCCGCAGAAGAACGGCAGGCAGGCATCTGCGATTTATCACAACCGGGGTGTTTGGCCGGGCTGGGAAGCAGCCATGATGATTGGCGCTAAAGAAAACGGAAATCTTCAGCTTGCAGATGAGATTTTTAAATCATGTGTGCGCGGCGCCGGCATGAGTCTTACGAATAAAGAGGTTATTAATTTTGAAACAGGCGAGGGTATACATTCTGACAGGCAGCTTTGGTCAATTGCCGGAACACTGGCAGGATATTACAGAGTACTGTTTGGAATGTCATATGGACAGGAAGGGATTTCCTTTGCACCGTATGTTCCGGAATGGATGGAAGGACCGTATTTGCTGTCAAACTATTCCTATCGGAATGCCGTTTTGAATCTGACTGTGAATGGCAAAGGCGATACACTGACTTCCATAACGGTAAATGGGGAAGAAAAGCCTCTGGATTATGTGCTTCCTGCAGACGCGGAGGGTACATATGATATCGTTATGAATGTGGCGGACAGCGGCATAAGAAGTAAGATTCATATTGAGGAAGACAGTTGGGCTGTTTGCCCGGACCTTCCGGTGCTGACAGAGAATACAGACGGTGCGCTGACCTGGGAAGAAAATCCGGAGTATACCTATAAGCTCTGGACAGGAAAAGAGTATGTGGAAGTGAGCGGAGGACGCTACGTTCCATCCAGAGATGTGTACGGATCATACAGTCTGGTAGCTGTGGATAAAAACGGAATCACTTCGGAGATGTCAAAACCGGTTATAATCTCACCGGAAAATACAAGGCTTTTCTACGAAGCGGAGGATGCAGAATATAATGCCGGTAATTTTGAGGCGACAGCTAAGGGGTATACGGGTACTGGTTATGTTGTGGACTCCCTGGATAAAAAGACAGATTTACGGTTAGATTATAACCGGTTT
>ERZ809224.1557-NODE-1557-length-16333-cov-5.248618_pt1 | contig 16333 bp, 12 predicted proteins | sample MGYA00520513_ERZ809224 | MGnify/ENA primary metagenome ERZ809224 (study PRJEB31576, sample SAMEA3212658) | Homo sapiens | biome: human-gut; feature: human gut; material: fecal | place: Sweden | collected 2012 ...
TCTAATAAATTTATTATAACTTGTTTCGACAATATGTACAATAGATTTGTCACTAATTAAAAAATTAACAAATAAAATGCACAAAAAGCTTTGGACAATATACCAAAATGCATAACAACTGCTTTGTTTTAAAAAATATACAGTTCCCTGAATTGCCAAGCTTTTCACAATATGTTATAGTAATTTAAACAGAAGGAGAGACCATATTTAAATTAGAAGGAGAAACGAATGAGAGGTATTGAAACTCAGGTAAGAAAAATCCGCCGCCAGATTTTTGCGGAGGTCTCAAGACTTGGTTTTGAGTCAGATTCCGAATCACTGATCCACGATATCGAAGCTATACCTTACAAAATCGTGACAGAAGACGGTCCACAGTACCGTGACAGCATTTACCGCGCACGCGCTATCGCAACAGAGCGTGTGAGACTTGCCATGGGCATGTCTCTGCGCCCAACAAACAAACCGGTTCACCTGACAGACGGCATAGAGGCAAGTAATATTTCAGAAAAGTATTACGAACCGCCTCTGATGCAGGTTGTTCCTTCCGCATGTGCCGCATGTGAAGATAATAAATACGAAGTCAGTGACATGTGCAAAGGATGCCTTGCCCATCCTTGCGCAGAAGTCTGTCCGAAAGGCGCCATTTCTATGGTGAATGGCCGCTCTTACATAGATCAGGAAAAGTGTATCCATTGTGGGAAATGTAAATCCGTATGTCCCTATGATGCGATTTCCAAAAAAGAGCGCCCTTGCGCCCGCGCCTGCGGTGTTAAAGCAATCGGAAGTGACGAATATGGCCGCGCAAAGATTGACAATGAGAAATGCGTTTCCTGCGGTATGTGTATGGTAAGCTGCCCATTTGGCGCCATCAGCGACAAATCTCAGATTTTTCAGCTCTCCCGCGCACTGAAGGAAGGAAACGAAATCATAGCAGAGATCGCGCCGGCCTTTGTCGGACAGTTCGGAGATATGGAACCGGCCGATGTACACGCTGCCCTGAAAACACTTGGATTTTCCAAGGTTTATGAGGTTGCTCTTGGCGCAGACATCGGAGCTGCTTCCGAGTCAAAGCATTACGCAGAAAAAGTAGCCACTGGAGAGCTTCCATTTCTTTTAACCTCCTGCTGCCCGTCCTGGTCCATGCTTGCGAAAAAGTATTTTCCTGCGATGATCGGAAATATTTCCCAGGAGCTGACTCCGATGGTGGCCACTGCCAGAAGCATCAAACAGGAGCATCCACACGCGAAGGTTGTATTCATTGGGCCATGTGCTGCGAAAAAGCTGGAAGCCAGCCGCAGAACCGTCCGCAGTGATGTGGATTTTGTAATCACCTTTGAGGAACTTCTCGGTATGTTCGATGCAAAGGGCATTGACACTGGTAAAAAACCAGACGCACATTCTCTGCACGATGCTACTGCTGCCGGACGCGGATATGCAGTTGCCGGCGGTGTTGCAGGTGCGATCGAAGAATGTTTAAAAGAATATTATCCGGATGTCACACCAAAAATTGTTCACGCAGAGGGTCTTGCAGAATGTAAAAAGACACTGGCTCTGGCAAAAGCCGGTAAAATGAACGGCTGTCTGATTGAAGGAATGGGTTGCCCCGGCGGATGTATTGCAGGTGCCGGCACAAATCTGCCGCTTAACAAAGCTGCTGCCAAAATTAAATGGTTTAAGTCTGTTTCTACAAAGAAGCTTCCGCCCAAAGAGCTGGCTGAGATTGAGTTGGATTAATAAAAGATAAAAAGAACCGGTTTTCCATTTGCGGAGTTTGGAAAACCGGTTCTTTCTTTTATGACAGGTGCGGATCCCTGTCACAGAAGGAGGTATGTTGTGAATTACCCCCAATATGTTCAGGATTGCTCGAGATGATTCAATCACTATTTAATGCTATTATAAAAAGCAAAATATCTGCTTACCCTTAGCAGACATCAAACGGAATGCGGAATATTCCGGATTGGATGTTTAGCTTTACTCGGAAGCTCATCTCTTGTACCAAGCAGGTTTCCTGACTCGCATATCATCGCGCTGTCTCGCCTTCTCACAAAAATGGGTATGCAATGGACTATGAGGCAGCACTCCTTGCTTACAGTGGCCGGACCGTTCAGGTTTCACACCTGATTCCCTTTCACCCGATAAACATCGGCACTTGCTACAGCAATATGTAATTCACAATACTTAGTATACCCGTATGCACCCCATTTGTCAAGAGTCGGTTACCAATCACTCCCAAATCCGCCGCCTGTTCTGTCCGCTTTCATACAAGTTTCCACCCAAACTGCAGGCTGAGCAGTTATTAAATCCTCAGTCGTCAATCTCCCACTTCAGAACTTTGCCTGATACCGCATCAATCTCGTACTCATACTTTACTGCGTCCTTTTCAAACTCTATTTCGTAATAGTACTTTCCATCGTCCTTGTCAAGCTCTGCCTTGGTATAACGCACCGGTTCAGAAATCTTTGCGTGAGCCAGCGCTGCAGCTTTTGCTTTTGCAACACCGATACGTTTTTTCGAAGAGGTTGTTTTTATTTTCTCTTTTTCATGCTCCAGAATACGTCCGGTTTTCGCATTGATTTCGTACTCATACTTATAACTCTTCGTTGTAAATTCAATCTTATAGACGTTTACTCCGTCATCCTTTTCCTTCTCAATCCACCAGGATTTTACTTTGGATTTTTTTACATTGGCATCACTCAGAGCGATAGATTTTGCTTTTGCTGTGCCAATAGCGCCGGTAAAAGTTTTAACTCTTTCTTTTTCATATTCCCGGATGGCGCCCGTTTTCGCATTGATTTCATATTCATACTTATAGGTGCGTGTTTTAAAATCAATATCATAAACCTTCACGCCATCATCTGTGGTTTTCTTGATCTTCCAGGACTTTACAGAAGATTTTTTCACATTTGCATGCGCCAATACAATTTTCTTTGCTTTTGTCTTACTGATGCTGCTGCTATTACCTGCTGCCATAGAAACTACAGAACCGCCCGCCAATAAAACTACAATCAGTGCCAGTGTCGTAAATACTCTTATAATGTTCGTTTTTTTCATATATTCTGTTCCTCTCTTTCTTTATTTTGTAATTAAAGGATAACACAGAAAGATTAAAAGAAAATTAGAAACGTACTTCCTTTTCCAATTTCACTGACAACCTTTGCTTCTGCATGATGAAGCTCTGCAATCTTCTTCACCAGAGAAAGACCAAGTCCCGTGGATGTTTTATCACTGCGCGCATTGTCTGCACGATAAAAACGATTCCATATAAATGCAAGCTCTTCCCTGCGGATACCAATGCCATCATCCTTCACCAAAAGCACAGGACGCTCATTTTGCAGATAAAGAGAAACCCAGATATTCCCCTGCTCTTTTCCATATTTATAAGCATTTTCAATAAGATTGCTGATCATTTGCCGAATCATTTTTACATCCGCCTGCAGGATAATATCCCTTTCCAACTCCCTGTGAAGAACAATATTTTCCGTCCGGATTTTTTCCTGTTCTGCGCAGATCTCCTCAATCAGATGCGTCAGATTTACTGCCTCCATTTCCAGCTTCACAGTGCCCTGCTCCATACGTGTGAAGGCAAGGAGCGCCTCAATCATGTCAGCCATCTTACGCCCCTGACGGGAAATCACTTCTAAAGCCTCTCTCCACTCCGACTCATCTGTTTCATCCAGTGCATACTCACATTCAGCCAAAATGACAGAAACCGGAGTGCGCAATTCGTGAGAGGCATCCGAGGTAAACTGCTTTTCGGCCTCAAATGAAATGCGAAGTCTCTCAAACATTTGATTAAAAGTATCCTTCAGTCGCCGTATCTCCGTACTTTCATTGGAGACGGCGATGCGCCTTGACAAATCGGAGCCCTCACAGATATTGTCCGCCTGCTCGCAGATATCTTCCAGAGGACGCAGCGCGTAGTACGCAATCAAATATCCTCCCCAGATTGCAATAACAGCAAGCAGCGGGACAATCAGCATTACAATTTGTATGCTCCGCGTTAAAAGAGGAATGTTTTCTGTCTCGCTCACAATCCCCCGAAGCCACAACCCTTCAAGCTTGGGATTTTCCAGCGCTACATCGTAGGTGTAATATTTTTTCCCCTCCTTTTTGATCTCCTGCAGCATTTCGTGGCGCATAGGAAGCACATTCGGGTACACGTCAGCCGGATTCTGCCCATACAGCAGTTCTCCTTCATAATAGAGAGAAACAAACATTCCTTCCCGATACGAACAAAAATCATCATCAATCTCCAGATAACCGTCCTGATAGGCTACATAATAGTCTTCCTCTTCCCCTTCGTTTAACCACATTTCTTTATTCAGGTATTCTAACTCTTTTTTGTCTTCCTCCACAAACGCTTTCAGCCGCTCCCGTGTGTTAGATTTTACAATATAATTTCCCACAAGGAAAAACAAAATAAAAACCACCAGCACCAGCATCAGCAAAAGCACTGAAAACCAGAGGGTGATTTTCTGTTTAATGGTTCTGGTTTTTCTTTGTTTCCCATTCAAATATCCTGTCATGTAGAATCCCTCAAAACATACCCCGCGCCGCGGACTGTGTGAATCAGTTTCTTATCAAATGGCTCATCTACCTTTTTCCTCAAATACCGGATGTAGACATCGATCACATTTGTGCCCCCCTCATAGTCAAAATTCCAGAGGGCATTCTCTATTTTTTCTCTGCTTAAAACTTTATTTTTATTTCGAATCAGCACCTCCAGCAGAGAAAATTCTCTGGCAGTCAGGGAAATCTCCTGCCCGCCGCGCATCACTATTCTTTTTTCGATATTCAGTGTCAAATCACCCGCCTGAAACTGATTTGTCATGTTTCCGCTGCCTGTCCGTGTCAGAACCCGTATACGCGCCGTCAGCTCCCGAAAGGAAAATGGTTTCACAAGATAATCATTTGCCCCCAGGTCCAATCCCTTTACCTTATCGTCTATTGTATCTCGTGCTGTCAGGAAAATCACAGGTGTCTGTATATTTCTTCTGCGCATGCTCTCCACAACAGCATACCCGTCTTTTTTAGGCATCATAATATCCAGAATCGCCGCATCATATTCTGCCAGTTCCAGACAGTGCAGCGCCTCCTCACCGTCCATACATGCATCAACGGAATAGCCTTCCGACTGCAATTTTTTCACTATAATCCTGTTCAGATCATACTCATCCTCCGCCACAAGAATGCGCATAGGGTTTCCTCCTTCCTGACCGTTTTGCCATAATCATTGTCTGCAATATGGAAACGGCATATCGGAAAACCGATATGCCGCCCCAGATACTACATTTAAAATGCTGCAATCTCCTCTGCCGCATACTGAAGAATCAGCGCTGCATCTGAAGTATCTGCAATACCGTCACCATTTACATCTGCACTTGATGACTCCTCTGCTGTGAGAGTCGTAAACTCTGCGGATGCTCTCAAAACTGCCGCCGTATCACTGGTAGTAATCCTGCCGTCACCGTCTACGTCACCGATCAGACGCGCTTTGGCTACTTCCAGGGTCAGCGCCTTCACCGCCTCATTAATCTCATCCTGCAGTGCATCCTCATTGCTGTAAACAGCACGTGCTGCTGTCAGTTCTTCTTCTATGCCTTCCAGTGTTGCCGCAACGTAGCTGTCTTTCTCTTCCAGCACTTTCTCTGCTTTGGCAATCATTGCCGCCAACGCTGCCTTGCTGCCTTTCATCTTCAGTCCGATGATCGCATTGATGATGCCTTCGTAAGCCTCGCTGACTGCGTTCTCTTCTCTGTTCGGATCACCGAGTACTTCTTTTGCGTGCTCAATCGCTTCCTTCAATGCCTCGACGCTGTCAGAGGTATATTTGTCACCGTCCAATCCTTCGGCTGCTTCAATCAGGCTCTCCAGAGAATTAACATCGGCCGTCTTAGTCAGCTTTGCCAGCTCGTCCAGAATTGCATACGCGGCTGCATCTGCCTCTTCCTGCGTCGCCTCTGTGTTCACGAGTACTGCTTTACCTGCTTCAACAGCAGCCTGCAGTGCCTCGATTGACTCATAATTGTTTCCAAGTGCAAGCAGCTTGTCTGCAACTGTAATAGCTGTCTCCAGATGTACCTTCTGCACACCATATTCCAGACCGCCGATCGCTTTCACAAGCGCTGCAATTGCTTTATCGGTGTCTGCCTGTGCAGCGCTTCGATCGGCCAAAACTTCTTCTGCTGCTGCCAATGCCTCTCTCAATGCTTCTGCACTCTCTGCCGTGTACTTTGAGAGATCCTCTTCAGCCCATACATCATAAAGCGCTCTCAGAGATCCTGCGGTCACATATTCCATATTCGGTGCAACTGCATCGTAAGTAATGCCGTATCCGTACGGATATTTTACTTCAGAAGTCATCTTGTTATTCTCAATAACCGGAATATCTACCGGAAGTTTTCCAGTTGCCGCAAATCTTCCGAAAATAACCTCCACACCTGCTATGATGTTCGGTCCGAAAGCATTGTCCGGTTTCAGAGATTCCGTCGGGTCCATACCTTTATTTCCATATACTGCCACAATGGCGTCTGCATTTGCATAGTTTGCTGTGTCATAAGGTTTAGAGATACTCATGACAACAGATTTCTTGCCCTGCGCTCTTGCATAATCTGTAATTGCCGTCGGCTGTGTCGTCAGCCAGCTTGTAAAGTTTGTGGACACCTCTGAAATGACAATCACATAATCCGCCTGATCAATCTTCTGTTTTACTGTGGCAAGATTTGCAGAGGTATAACGGAATGCTTCGTATTCTACATCACTGCTGACAATATAATCCGCAACGACACGGCGCATGCCCAGCTCAAGTCCCGGTACCTCATTCGTATATGCGCCAAGCAACAGAACCTTTTCACCTGCCGCAGGACTCAGCGGAAGCAGATTATCCTCATTTTTTACCACGGTAACGGCCTGTGCCGCTATCTTTCTTTCCAGATCACGATTCAGTTCTGAGCCAACCTGCTCGTTTGCATTTGCAAGTTTTTCCTCATAGGTTCGTGTATCTTTACTGTAATCCAGGATACCTCTTTTCTCTTTCAGTGTAAGGATTCTTTTTACAGATTCATTTATCCTGTCTTCACTGATTTCGCCGGTCTGTACTGCCGTCTCAATACCGTCCAGAACAGCATCCATCTTCGGCATATCTGCCTTGCTTCTTAAAATTGTCGGCATCAGACAAATATCCACTCCTGCTTTAATAGCTCTGATGCAAGCATCCGTCTCACCAAAATTCTGAGAAATCGCATCCATATTCAGCGCATCCGTCACGATAATTCCTTCATATCCCATCTCGCCGCGTACAAGATCTGTCAGAATCGTCTTGGAAAGTGTCGCCGGAAGATAAATCTCTGCTCCGTCCTTTTTTGAGATTGCCGTTTCCGTCTCCACCTGCGGATACTGAATATGAGCTGTCATCAGCATATCTACGCCGTTGTCGACCATCGCCTGGAACGGCACCAGCTCGCAGCTTTTAAGCTCATCCAGAGACTTGTTTACACACGGGAGTCCTGTATGAGAATCCGTTGCCGTATCTCCGTGTCCCGGAAAATGCTTTGCTGCAGAGGCCACGTTATATTCCTGCATGCCCTCCATCGCTGCCACGCCCAGGTCACCTACCAACTGCGGGTCTTCACCGAAAGAACGCAATCCAATAACAGGGTTATTTGGATTATTATTCACATCCACCACCGGTGCAAAGTTTACATTGATTCCAAGCGCGCTCAATTCGCGTCCAATGATCTCGCCCGATTCTTTTGCCGCTGCGGTACTTCGTGTTGCTCCTAATGCCATGTTGCCCGGAAGAGCCGTTCCGCTTCCAAGGCGATAAACAATACCGCCCTCCTGGTCAATCGTCAGAAGCAGCGGAATGTTGCTACCTTCTTCTCCTCTTGTGGCCGCCGCCTGCAAATCTGTGGTAAGCTTCAGGGTCTGCTCTGTCTGTGCTACATTCTCTGCAAACAAAATCACACCGCCAAAATCATAATCTTCAATAATTTGGCTTACCTCATCATTCATGACCTGAAAATTGCTCTGTCCGGACGCTGATTCCGTCTGCCATTTTCGGAAATCCGGCATCATCATCTGCGCAATCTTCTGGCGCAGTGTCATTTTACTCATCAGAGACTCCACAGCGGATGGCGCTTCTTCCGTTCCCGCTGCCGGCGCTGCACTGACTGTAGCCATTCCAAAAGAACTCAGACACATGACTGCCGTCATCGCAGAAGCAACAAATCTTTTGATTGTTTTGTGTTTCATTTTCTTCCCTCCTGTGGTCCTGCTAACACGGCTGCCAAACAGTCCGCTGCAGGATATTAATTTCTTTCTATGCATGCTGTATATTCTCCATACACGCACAGTAAGATACTTTTAATATAGCACATCTATGTTCAATTTCAATACTTTTTCAGGAGATTATTTTAAAAATTTTGATAAGTTACCCAATTCAGTTCTTTTAATTCGACAAACTATTCTCGATCATACCAAACATGTACATAATATCTGATTTCACAAACATAAATACAAAACTTGCTGTCTTATTCCTCCAGTCAGCCCTCCGATTATCACGAATCAAAAAAACAACTCTGACTTGGTCTTACCTTACCAGAGTTGTTTCTTATATATTGATATGATATTGATTATGCGTTTGCCTTTTCAGCAGCATCTACTACATGACCGATCAGTACGGATGTCGTAACACTTCCCACGCCGCCCGGCACTGGAGTAATGGCATCTACGATCGGCTCAACCTTGTCGTAAGCCACATCACCGCACAGCTTGCCTTCTGCGTTTACGTTGATACCTACGTCAATGATAATCTGACCCGGCTTTACATATCTGTCATCCACAACACCTGCACGGCCTGCTGCCACGATTACAATATCTGCTTCTTTCACAACAGACGGCATGTCCACGGTTCTGGTGTGGCACACCGTAACGGTTGCGTTTTTCTTAATCAGCATCATAGCAGCCGGTTTGCCGACTACCAGAGAACGTCCCACAACAACAGCTTTTTTGCCTGTGCAGTCAATTCCGTAATGATCCAGAATTTCCATACATGCCTGCGGTGTACATGGCGGATAACCCAGATCCTTGCCTGTGAACACACCTGACATAGAACCGTCTGTCATACAGTCAACATCCTTTGCCGGATCAAGCGCCTGCTCGATCTCGTTCTGATTCAGATGTTTTGGAAGCGGACGGAACAAAAGTACGCCGTGAATGCCGGCATCTTTGTTTACTTCATCAATCACTGCCAGCACCTGCTCCTGTGTCGCATCAGCCGGAAGCAGATATTTTTTGTATTCCACACCAAGTTTTTCGCAGCGCTTTGTTGCACCTCTCTCATAAGAAAGATCGCTCTCATTTTCACCTACACGCACAATGCCCAGTGTCGGTTTTACGCCTTTTTCATTTAATGCTGCAACCTTCGCCATAATACGCTCATTTAATGCTGCAACTACTTCTTTTCCTAATAATTGTTTTGCCATAATCGTTTCCTCCGCCCTATTTCAGTCTGCCAAGAACGCTCTCAAAAATCTCATCTGCCATCGCCGGATATTTTGCCAGCATAGCGTCAGCCTTTGCATTCAGTTCTTCCGCATACTCTCTGTTTTTCATGGATTTTGTGTTAATGTACACATTCAGGGATGCACCCTGCAGTGCTGCCTTGCAAAATGCTGCGCCGACACCTGCATCACTGATAGCCAGTGCAGAGCCTTTCGCTGCAAATTCTTTAATCAGCTCAATAGCTTCACAGCATTTCTCCATGATTTCCATAGGAACCGAGCAGGCATCCTTGAGCACGATCTCCATCACACGTGCTTTTTCCGCCTTTTCTTCTTCTGTTGCTCTCGGCATACCATATGCCTTTGACAGAGGCTCAAATACTTCTGCATCCCGCTCAATCAGAGTAAGCAGCTCTTTCTGAAGGACATCACATTTTGCCTTCAGTTCATACATCTCTTCCTCCACATCCGCATATTTCTTTTTGCCGACTGTCAGGCTTCCAACCATATTTCCAAGAGCTGTGCCGACAGCGCCTACCAGAGCAGACGCTCCGCCGCCGCCCGGTACCGGTGCTTTGGAAGCCAGAACTTCTACAAATTCATTACATGGTACAGTAGAAAATCCCATCGTAAATACCTCCTTTATAATCAAAAATGCGTCTAAAAATCCGCCCTCCACACGCAGAGGTGAATCCTCTGCCATTAAAACTTAGTTCACTGTATTTTTTTCAGCGTCCCAATCGCGATATCTCCGACAACAGCCAGATCTTCCGCCTCAAAGGACAATGGAAAATTATCCGAAAACAGAATCTGCGAGGACGGCGGAAACTCATCGTCCCCTGACCACAGAAGAAACTGCACACGATACCCGTTGATAAATTCAAACTCATATCCTGCATCCCCGTGTCCGCAATTAACCGCTCCTATCAGCTCCATTTTCCGTTTAAATTCTTCCAATCTGTTTCCATAAGAAAAAGCAAGCCGCATCATACACCGCCCGTTAAACTGACGGTAATAAACTTCTCCGTGAGGCACTTCGCGGTATGTCAGAAATTTGCCGGTGCTACTTGATGCAACACCTCTTGTAAGATAACGAATTACCATAATTTTAGGCGGCACTCCGTCCTCCATAGCACCATAGCCGTCATCGGCGGCATCCGCTTTACGTATTGTACATTCCGGCCATTTCACACGAAATGTCTTCTGCATCATGCGGACTTCAAATTCCTGTGTATCCTCATACCAGGGCACTCCTGCCCTGTCTGCGGCCTCCTGTGGATTTATTTCTGCAAACTCTGCCAGATAATGTTCGAACGGAATCCGTTCTTTGTTGTCTTTCTCATACTCAATCTTCATCTGCGTATCCTCCGGTGCCGCATTTTACCTACAGAACCTGCCGCCGGCAGCTTCCTCCGGATGCTTGGCAACTGGGATGGCTGCCGGGGCAAACGATACTTTTGTCCCGTTCTCCACTACTTAACGATTCGGAAACAAGGATGTATCTGTGTGCGGCAGGAAACATGCCCCTACAAACTCATCCATGTACTGCGGAATCGCACTCAATTCAATATACGTCATATTGGACGCAAGCTCATAGACCTTGCGCTCAGATGCAGTAGAATACAGCATCGCGTAAGCGCCTGCCAGTGAGGTATTGCCCACATAATGATACATTTCCACCGGAATGTCGGGGAACATACCGATATTTATGGCATTTGCCATGTTGATGCCGCTTCCGATGCCGCCTGCAACATAAACGTTCTCAATCATAGAAATATCAAAATCACAGTAGGAAAGCATCGTGCGGATGGCGGAGAAAATCGCACCTTTAGCACGGATGAAGCTGTCAATATCCACTTCCGTAATCTCCACATCCTTGCTGGAACCGGCTTCTTCTCCTTCAAAAGCAAGCACATAGCTGCCCATACCGTCTGCATCACGCTTCACACGTCTGCCTTCACGGCTGAATTTTCCCTTTGGATTGATAATGCCGCAGCGGAACAGCTCGCTGATAATATCAATGATACCAGAACCACAGATACCTACCGGCTTTGTGCCCGGATCACCTACAACTGTAAGTGTCGGTTCCATCGTTTCCTCATCAATCGTACACGCCTCAATCGCTCCGTCTGTCGCACGCATACCGCAGCTGATATCGCCGCCCTCAAAGGCGGGACCTGCCGAGCAGGCACAACTAAACATAAAATCAGAATTTCCAAATACAATCTCCCCATTTGTTCCCAGGTCGATAAACAGAGAGAAAGGCTCCTTGTTCCAAAGCATGCTGACAAATGCACCTGCTGTAATATCTCCGCCTACATAGCTGCCGATATTCGGCGCCAGAATAATATGCGCATCCGGATTTACACAGATACCGATATCTCCGGCAAACAGTGAATTTGTCTTAAAAAACGTCGGTATATATGGCTCCATACGGACCGGATCTGCATCCACACCGATCAAAAGATGATTCATCGTGGTGTTGGCCGCAATCGCCATACGGTAAATACTCATCGGGCTTAACTTAGCCTGGCGGCACATATTTTTCACCAGCGGATTGATCGTCTCATCAATCACCGCTTTCTGAAGCTTGTCTCTTCCGCCCGGCTTCTGTGACTCAATGATGCGGTTAATGACATCCGCACCGTAACGGATCTGTCCGTTTCCGCTGGAAGCCTTTGCCAGGATATTCCCATTCATCATGTCAATCACAATAGCTGACACGGTGGTTGTACCGATATCAATGGCAAGACCTGCTACTACAGGCTCCTTGTCGCCGCTGCAAATGTCATATACAAATATATCTTTGCTGGTTTTTCGAATAACCAGATTGACATCGAAATTGCTCTCGCGCATTACATGCGCCATTTTACGGATCACCGAATACGGAAGCTTTACATGTTCCATACCTGTCTGTGATTCAATCGCCCATGTCAGACGCTCATTGTCCGGCATGGTATCATCCAGAGTCGGTGTATCCATCGTTATGTGAATGATTTCAAGATTATTTTTGAGTTCGATACCTGCTTCTGCGATAGACTGTTTGATATTATCAAATATTTTGATTTCGTCCGGTGATGAAAGATCCGCTACCTTCATCCGGCTGCGGTATGCCGACGCAATATCAGGCACCAGTACAGTAACATCCGCACTTATTTTACTGCAGCATGCCAAACGCCACCCCTCTGCATACTCTTCATCACTGATATGTCTCGTTTTTTTGGAATCCAATTCCCCACCAATGAGCTTAACTTTGCATTTTCCGCAAGATGCATTGCCTGAGCACGGTGCATCGATAGCTACATTTGTTTTTCTCGCTACCTCAAGAAGGCTTTCACCGAAAGCAGCGAAGACTGTTACATCTTCGCTGTTTTCAAACTTAAAAGTAACCTTATACATTTATTAGATCTCCAGATAGGAATCTGCGTACAGAGTATTGCCCTTGAATACATCACAGGACTTAATCGTTTCCATCAGGCGCAGATCATTCGGGTTTACGATCGCAGAGGTCAGTCCCTGCATCATAGCCATAGCTACCAAAGCGGAATCCATAATCGGACGGATGTGCTTAGGCATACCGTTGGAGTTATTTGACAGACCGCCTGTAGAATTCAGCCCCATATCGGAGAACATCTTAATGCACTCCAGGACATCCATCTGCTTGTCCTGCATACCCTTTACAACCAGGAACAGCGGATCAAACCACAGATCTTCCGCTTCCATACCATGCTCCAGGCCTCTCTCCAGAAGTAACTGGCAGTAACCCATACGCTCGTCATTGTCTTTCGCAATCCCTTCGCCATTACAAAGTGCAATAACGATCGCATCATTTGCCGCTGCCAGATCGATATTTTCAATTCTTCCTGCTGCATCTGCAGAGTTTACAATCGGTTTGCCTTTGGAACGGTTGTAAACAGAGATACCAGCCTCAATCGCTTCTTTATTAGAAGTATCCAGTGCCAGAGGAACGTTATCAAACTCTGACTGAAGAAGCTGAACCGCCCACTTCATCAGATCCGGACCATATCCTTCTGCCGGTCCAATGTTTACATCCAGGTAAACAGCACCGGCATCAAGTTGCTGCTTTGCTCTTTTCAGAATCGGCTCCGGGTCTCTTTCCAGAAATGCCTTATTAACTGCAGGAGCTGTTGTCGAGAGTCTTTCTCCAATTGTTACAAATTTTGCCATTGCTTTGTTCTCCTTTTGCTTATTATTCATAACAATAGAAAGTTCGCACACCGTGCTTTCTATTGTTTATTATGCGAAATCTTTCATAAATTTAACAAGCTGAACTGCCTCATTCGGAGCAATGATGATTTCCCAGCCCGGCATCTTTGCTTCCAGCTCGCCCTTCAGGACAGCTACCTTACCAGGAATAATCAGTTTTCTGCTCTTAACCTTACCCTCAATATCCTGCTCCTGGAAGAATTTGGAGATGGATGTGGATGAGAATTTGCCTGCAGCCCAGGATGTCAGTACGGAAAGTCCGCCCGCATCATTGATAATCAGATTTACAGGTACACCGGAACGCTCCAGCTCTCCGGATACCAGGAAATATGTAAGTGCAAAATCTACAGTAGTCAGACATACGGAATTTTCATCTGCTCCATTCAGAGGATAAATGCCCGGCTCTACCTTCATTGGCTTCTGCGGATCTGTAAACAGGTTCTGACGCAGACCATACAGCGGCAGTGCCTCGGCATAGCCGATGTTCTCTGCAACTACGATGGAGCCATATTTCATAGTGAACAGTGACAAAAGTGCTGCCTGTCTGTGAGCATCACCTTTTGCAATCTTCGCAGCATTGACAATAGAAGGATAACCACAGGTTCTGTCGCCGTCTTTAATAGCTGCTTTACGAAGCTGAACCGCATTCTTGAAAGTATCCTTTACATTTTCGCCAGTTACATCGATAACCAGATTCTTGTTTCCAAGTCCCTCCAGTTTCTCAACTGTATCGTGAATTTCAGCCAGATCCTTACCGCCAACGCCCAGCACAACGCCTGCTGCAGTAGCGACTGCATTCATTGCCTCATAATTGGAAGCGTCTGCGCCGTTCAGGATCGGTTTGCCCGCTTTGCATACTTCCAGAGCGGCCTTTGCAACCTCAGCATCTTTACATCCCAGAATCAGAATACGCTCTGTAGCCGCTGCTTTTTTTACCAGCTCTACATAATCCTGACTGCCGTCCGCTGCATAGTTTACATATACCATCTCCACGAACATACGCTCACCGATACGCTCGTAATCTACTTTTTTGATATCTGCCAGCTTCTGCTCTACCGTTGCATCATCCATGCAGTTGCAGAGTGTCATAGCATATCTTGTTCTGCTCACAAACGTCTTTTCATGACGGAACAGAACTGTCTCACCACCCAGAGACTGCTCAGCATTTCCTGCGCCAACTTTGATGGTTTTCATTGGCGGTTCGGTAGCTGCTGACAATTTTGCCAGGGCTTCCGGTGCGAAATACGGACATTTGGAAATTTCAACTGCGCCCTGTGCAACCTTCATGGAAAATGCCATACAGGTCGGGCTTCCGCATTCTTTACAGTTTTTCTTTGGTGACAATTTAAAAATATCAAGACCTTTAAGTGCCATAATTCTATCTCCTCCTTAACGCAACGATTAGACTAATTCTTTCATCAGACTGGAAATTGTCTTGATGGATTCCGGATGTTTCAGGATAACTGCGTTGGAACCTGACGCGATAACTGCCATAGCAGTCTCAACTTCCATATCGATTCCACGCTCCTCCTGAGGTCCCCATTCCGGAGAATCCGCCTCAGAAGATATAGCTTCCTTTACTCCCCATGTCTCTGATGCTACAGGAGTGAAAATAGGCATCTGCAGGTTTACATCACCCTGCTGAAGCGCTGCTGCCTTTACACGGTCCATAGTAGAGATAACATACTCAAAACCGTAGCCTGCTGCTGCAGTACCTACGTTCATAACAACACTCTTCTTGTCAACGCCAAGCTGAGAAATCAGAACGTTTAACTGTTTTGCCAGGTTGATATCTACGGCTGACTCAGCGCCTACGACCTGCTTATAAGCAAGACCTGCTGCTGCGCCGACTGTTTTATAGTTTTCTTCTTTTGCAGAAAGAATCACTGCATTTTTACCATCCAGCGCTGCTGCTGCTGCATTGAACAGCTCCGCATCCTTTTCTGCATTTTTACATCCGCATACAACCAGCGGAAGATCAACTGCTGCCGCAATTTCCTTCAGCTCGTCAATTAATTCCTCTGTAGATTTGTTTGCTCCGTTTGGATCTCCGCCTTCCATACGGAAACTTAAAAAGTCTACACCTTCCATAGAAGCTGCTTTCTGTGCAATTTCTGCCAGAGTAGTACAACCCTCATAATACTTTTTGATGCACTCCGGCTCATGTTCCATACCGAAATCTGTAATCTCGATACCTACCTTCGGTGCATTCTCGATTGGAGCATCAAAAGAGTACAGCGGGAAAACATTTTCCCCTCCAATCTTAACCGCTTTATCTCCAGTACCAATCTCAACTGTATTGATGCTGGCATTAAATTTTCCTGATTTTGGTGTAAATGGCATTTCTAAAAATCCTCCTTCATGCTTTTTAGACTGTTATAAAACATTACTTCTATTTTACAACAGCAGCCGTTAAAAATCAATTGTAAAACTGCAAACACATAATGTACCACACAAGTAAAGTCATTATTTTTAACCTCTTGACGACAAAAATAACTCGACTTGTGAAACAATAAACTTAATTGTTGGCAGAGCCAGGACCAGGCGACCGCTTTGCGTCCGCGTTGCAGGCGGGCGCCTGAGTTCCTCCCCCGGTGTTACAT
>ERZ809224.1561-NODE-1561-length-16314-cov-5.049819_pt1 | contig 16314 bp, 13 predicted proteins | sample MGYA00520513_ERZ809224 | MGnify/ENA primary metagenome ERZ809224 (study PRJEB31576, sample SAMEA3212658) | Homo sapiens | biome: human-gut; feature: human gut; material: fecal | place: Sweden | collected 2012 ...
AAGCGACTGCGTTCATGAGCAAGTAGCGAAGCGGATTGCGAATGTCCGCTTTACCCCAACATCGGAAATTTCAAAGGAGTTCCGGATGAGAGCAGGAAAATGGTATTTTGTGACACTGCTTATGGCCGCTGCTTTCTGGCTGGCAGGCAGTAACTGCACAGCACAGGAGATGACCGCCGAAGGAACATCTGTCCTAGAGCTTCCGGATTATCTGGAGCTTTCTGATCTGGAAGAGAAACTGCGTGGTATGACGGATTTTTCGGATCTGTCGTTTTCGGATCTGGTACTGGAGCTTTTGCAGGGAAAATTGCCGTCTGGTATTTCCGGACTATGGGGAGAAGTATGGCGGCTTCTGTTTTCTTATCTTGGTGGGCAGAAGCAGCTGGCAGTGCAGATTCTGCTGATCGCGCTGTTTTCAGCAGTCTGTACCAATTTTATCCGTGTATTTGAGAACAGCCAGATCGCGGATATCAGCTTCTATATGATGTATCTGCTGATTGGAACACTGCTGATTGGCGCATTTGCAGAAATGCAAGCGCTGACCGTGAATACCTTAAAAAGCCTGTTTCAGTTTGTGACGCTGCTGCTTCCGGCCTATGTCGTGACGATTGTATTTTCCGCAGGCAGTGTTTCTGCGCTTGGGTTTTATGAACTGACGCTTCTTTCTGTGCATATTCTTCAGCTGCTTTTCATAAAAATGGTACTGCCACTGATCCAGATCTACGTCGTATTTCTGTTTTTTAATCAGCTGACACAGGAAGATTTGTTTTCTCAGGCATCAGAATTTTTAAAAACGCTGCTGGAATGGATCCTAAAGACTACGACTGCGATTCTGGTCGGCCTGCAGACCATTCAGTGCCTGGTAGCTCCGGCTGTCGATACGCTGAAAAACTCGACGGCACACCGCATTGTAAAGGCGCTGCCGGGTGTCGGCGGTCTCATGGATTCAGCGGCAGAGACGATTGCCGGTTCTGCGCTGGTTATCAAAAATGCAGTCGGGGTGGCAGGGATGATCGTGGTGCTTCTGATTTGCTTACTGCCATTTCTTAAGCTCGGACTCAGTGTACTGTTATTCCGGCTGCTCTGTGCGCTGCTGCAGCCGATCAGTGAAAAGCGAATGGTGGACTGCATCAGGAGCTTTTCAGACGGAGTGATGCTCCTGATGAAAACAATGCTGGCGGGACTTGCGGTGTTTCTCGTATCACTAGCGATGATCACCGCGTCCGTGCGGGGAGGATAAGGATGCAGAACTGGATAAAAACTCTTGTGGTGGGCAGTTGCCTGCTTACGATGCTGCTCCATATGATTCCAAATGGAAAATTTGTAAAATATGTACGTTTTTACGCCGGACTTATCTTTGTCCTGCTGGCGATGCAGCCGGTTATTCAGCTGTTTTCCGGGGGCACTCTTGAGGAGCTGCTGCAGTTTGCGCTTCTGCGGGAAGATTCGGCAGAGCTTGCTACTGCAGTGGAGAGTATGAGAGAGCTGAAGGACTCGCAGATCATGGAAGCCTGTCAGAAGGAGCTGGTCAGCCAGCTGGAGGATCTGTCATGTGCCTGCGGCGCTGATACGGCGCATGTGACGGTCCGGTTTTCGGATTCATCGGAAGGAATAGCGGATGCGGTGTCCATTTCTATCAGTATTTTGGGCGGAACAACCGGGCAGTACAGGGACACTGCAGCGGCGATCCGGGAGAAGGCAGAGACATTGTATGGCATTGCTCCGAAGGCGATCCATATCAGCGATGAAGGAGGCGCATGGCTTTGAAATGGCTGGAAAAACTCGGAGGAGACAAAAAGGAGCGAATTCTGATTTTATTGCTTGCGGGGGTGCTGCTGCTTGTAATTGTCATTCCGACCGGGCAGGAAGGGGGTGAGATGACGGAGACGGGCGATTCGGTGCAGGTCGTATCGGATGACACCGGAAGGACGAAGGAAGAAGCACTTGAACAGCGACTGGCAGCCGTACTTGCACAGGTGGTCGGAATCGGAAAAGTAGAGGTCATGATTACCCTGAAATCAAATGGCAGACAGATTGTGGAAAAGGATATGGAGCAGCAGCAGGACATTACTGATACGGAGACACCGGCAGGAAGCAGCAGTCGCCGGGAGACGACGGTACTGCAAAAAAATGCAAAGGGAGACGAAAGTCCGTTTGTATCGGAGGTCGAAGCGCCCAAGATCGGGGGTGTGCTCGTCCTGGCGCAGGGAATGGACGCGGCGATGGCGAACGAGATTACAGAGGCGGCGATGGCATTATTTGGAATTGAGGCGCATAAAATCAAAGTAATGAAGATGGAGTAAGGAGAGAAAAAGTGAAACGATTATTTAAAAAGAATCAGATCATCATTACGACACTGGCAATCATGATTGCGATTGCCGGATATCTGAATTACTCAGGGAGAATCCTGAGGGAAAAATCCAAAGAGGCGAGCTCTGATGATAATACGGTACTCCTTACGGATGAAGCGCCGCAGGCGGTAAATACATATACGGATTCCTATGAGGATATTGTGAGCCTGGACGGGGATGGAAGCGAGACGGCATACGCAAAGCCGGATGAGGGAAGCACGGTCGGAGAAGCCGTGCTGGCGAGCAGCACCGGAACGAATCTTCTCGCAGCCGCCAGGCTGAATCGTGAGCAGGTGCGGGCAAAGAGCAGAGAAAATCTGCAGGCCATCATTGACAATGAACAGATCACCGAGAATGAAAAGGCAGAAGCCATTTCAGCTATGACCACAATGGAAGAGATGGCGCAAAAGGAGGCGGCGGCAGAGCTGCTTTTAGAGGCCAAGGGCTATGAGAACTGTGTCGTGAGCATCGCAGACGGAGAAGCGGATGTAGTCGTAAACGAAGCCTCTCTGGATGAGGCACAGCGTGCACAGATTGAGGATATTGTAAAACGTAAAACAGATATTTCCGGTGAGCATATCGTGATCACACCGGGAGCGGCACAGAGCTAAAGACAAGCGGATATATCTGCAAGTCCTCTGCTTATTGCTTTGCGCAATTGGAGCAGGGGACTTGCCTGATTTGGTTAAATATCCTGCCCGGAACAGGAGCCTTATCAGATCATACATTGACAATATTGCCATAGAAATTTATAATGAATTAATTGCCTGTATCATTTACTACAGTATTTGTTCCGAAGTATAATGATACGGCAGTACATACGGGTCATGTATGTATTATTCATTTCGGGACAGGAAGTGACAGAAGATGAAAAGAGACACAAATGCACTGGATCAGGCTTTGCAGAGCCTGTTTGAAAAAAGAGGGTACCCTGGAATAGCTGTGACAATCCGTGGACCAGAAGGCATTCTATTTGAAAAGGGATACGGTTACCGGGATGTAGAGCATCAGCTTCCGGCAGATACACATACGATTTTTGGTATTGCCTCAATGAGCAAATCAATTACGGCACTTTGCTGTGCAATCCTTGCAACAGAAGGAAAGCTCAGCTTGGAAGATCCGATCACAAAATATTTTCCAACGCTGCATATTCCGGGAATCCCGGATGAGTGTGTGACTCTGAGAATGCTTGCGATGCACCGGGCCGGCCTTCCGCCGATGGAGCCTCTGGAATGGTCGATTGCGAAAAACAGCCGGGAACGCGATGACGACTGGTTCCGGCGGATGGCTGCGGAAGCGCCAAATCAGATGGATCAGATCGGACAGATCGTAGATTATATCTCCGCCGGGAATTATGAACCGCTTGGCATGCCGGGTGAGTATATGAGTTACTCAAACGAGGGCTATGCATTGCTGTCTTATGTTGTAGATCAGGCAGCGGGAATTCCGCTTGAGCAGTTCATGAAGGAGAGAATCTTTGATCCTCTCGGAATGACGCGTACGGTGCTCGACCTGGATGGAAGTGAGGCTCGAGAGCTATCGGGTGGAAATATAACGAGTCTGTTTGAACGGGATAAGGATGGGCATTTGACGCAGGATGACAGCTGGTCGGTGCTTCCGCCGTTCCGCGGCTGTGCCTGTGTAAAATCAACTGCGAGCGATATCAGCCGTTATTATAAGATGCTCAGTGATGGCGGTGTGTGGGAAGGATGCCAGGTGATACCGGCGGAAGCGGTCGACCTGCTGATTGGCAGAAGCTTTCCGACAGAGGAGCGTCCATACTACTGTCTCGGACTGGAGAAGCGGCTGATTGCCGGGAAAATCGTCTGCGACCATTCCGGCGGACTGCATGGTGTATCAACAAAAGGTGGCTTTATTGAAGGCGGCTACGGTATTGCAGTTCTTTGCAACGAGGGCGATGTATCAATGGAAGAGTTTCAGTGGATCTGTTACAATTATATTCTGGGACTTCCGCTTGAGACGACACACCGGTGGGCAGAGCCAAACGGCAGTACATTTAGTATGCCCGAAGCGATACAGGGAGATTATCTTGCCAAAGAGGGAATTCCGGCACATTGTACTGTATGGCAGGAAAACGGGAAGCTTGTTGGCATTTATGGCGAAACAGAGGTTGAGTTCCGTTATTGCGGAAAGACCGTGTTTGCGGCCTACAGCCGAAAGGATCCGGCAAAGCGGTGCAGCACAATGGAATTTTATATTCGCAATGGACAGGCATGGGCGGTACGGTGCTATACGAGAATCTATCAGAGGATTGACGGGTAGCGCAAAGCTCTTACCTGCGGAAAGCTGACAGTTAACGAAATTGAGAAAAGAAAATTACGAAAAGATAGCGGGTGAAAAACATGAATATCATAGATATGCATTGTGATACAATGTATCAGATTTATGAACGGAAAAGAGAAGGAAAAACGATTGCGGTTCGCGATGATGCCAATCTGCATGTGACTTTAGAGAAAATGAAGCAGGGTGGTTATCTTCTGCAGAACTTTGCCGCATTTGTAGAGCTGGAGGAGTCCAAAGAGCAGCTGGCAAACGAAGTAGAGGATATAAAGCTTGCGCCGTACCAGTTTGCCAGGCATCTGATCGATACATTTAAGACGCAAACAGAGGCAAACCAGGATCTGATCGGCGTTGTCCGCTCCTTTGCAGATATTCAGAGCAATGAAAAGGAAGGACGGATGTCTGCGCTGCTCACCATTGAGGAGGGGGGCGTCTGCTTAGGAGAGATCGAGAAGCTTCGTGAATTTTATGAAGCGGGTGCGCGGATGCTCACATTGACGTGGAACTATGAAAATGAGCTTGGCCATCCGGCGGCAATGCAGGGAGATCACTGGAAGAACTACCGGGCGAATGAGAAGCGCCCGCTCGGATTAAAAGAGCGTGGTTTTGAGTTTGTCGCAGAGATGGAGCGGCTCGGCATGATCGTTGATGTGTCTCATTTATCCGACGATGGTTTTTTTGATCTGTGTGAGCATGCGAGAAAGCCATTTGTTGCGAGCCATTCCAATTCTCGCGCGATGTGTGGCCACAGGAGAAATCTGACGGATGAGATGCTGCGCATGCTTGGCGACCGTGGCGGCGTATCCGGGCTGAACTTCTGCCCGGGATTTGTCATCGCAGAAAAAGATGAAAATGGACAGCGCATGCATGACGGGAAGAATCTTCTCGAATATCTGGCGGAGCACGCAGTACATATGATGAACGTCGGTGGAACTGCCTGCGTCGGACTTGGCAGCGATTTTGACGGCTTTAGCGAAAACGGAATGCCGGGCGATGCCTCTGCTATGCAGGACTTTGCATGGGCGTTGCACAAGGCACACGTATCATATGACCAGATTGACAATATTCTTTATAGAAATGTGTACCGACTGTACCGTGAACTGCTTTAACCGAGCCGGACAAGTCCCAATCCACCGCTTAGTGCTTCTCGCACTTGAACGCAGATAAGCATTCCCCCGCTTCAAGTGCGCGGAGCGACTGCGTTCATGAGCAAGTAGCGAAGCCAGACCCTGTCAGCAGAGCTGCAGGGATGGATTGCGAATGTCCGCTTTACGAGGGGAATATTCATTCGAGAACATCTTAGTATACACAAAAAGGAGAATACCTATGTCAAACAATACGGATTTTAATCAACCATACGCCGGCCGGCTGACGGAGCTGCACCTGCATCTGGACGGATCTCTGCGCCCGGCCAGCGTCGTAGAGCTTGCAAAGCAGCAGAATATCCAGCTCCCGACAGAGGAGCTTGAGGAGCTGACCAGCGAATATTTGCAGGTATCGGAGGACTGTACAGATCTGGTGGCATGTCTGAAGCGCTTTGAACTGCCGGTTCGGATTCTTGGCACACCGGAAGCGATCCGCCGTGCAGCCTTTGATCTGACCGAGGATCTGGCAGGCGAGAACTATGAATATGCAGAGATTCGCTTTGCACCGCAGTACGCAAATAAGACCGGCTACAGTCAGGAGGAATATGTGCAGGCTGCGATCGACGGCATGCAGGATGCACTTGCGAAATATCCTTCTATGAAAGCCGGACTGATCCTTTGCTGTATGAGAGGTGCTGACCTGCGCGAAGAGAATATGGAGACGATCCGCCAGACGGCAAAATATCTTGGTAGCGGCGTGTGCGCGGCAGATCTTGCCGGTGCTGAGAGTCTGTTCCCGACGGAGATTTTCGAGGATGTATTTGCACTTGCAAAGCAGCTGGATATCCCGTATACGATTCACGCAGGAGAGGCAGCAGGCCCGGACAGCATTCGCTGTGCATTAAAGATGGGCGCATACCGGATCGGTCACGGCGTTCATGCGATTGATGATCCGGATCTGGTAAAAGAGCTGGCCAGGACCGGGACCTGTCTGGAGGTCAGTCTGACGAGCAATCTTCAGATTCAGGCATATCCGACTGCCGAGTCGCACCCGCTTGGCGTGCTGTATCGCGCCGGTGTCCACACGACAGTGAATTCTGATAACCGCACACTCTCCAACGTTACTTTAAAGAGTGAGATCGAGAAAGTAAAACGTGCATTTCACCTTACCAATGAAGATATTCAGATCATGCAGCAGTACGCAAGAGAAGCAGCGTTTGACCGACTGGTCTGAAATGTCATAAGGGGGCAGGGGCTAGCGGGAGCCCGAAGCTTTATGTCCCTCCACGCAGATCCAGTCCTTGCCATCCTTTAGATGAATCTGAATATCGGAGAAACCGGCCTGTTCAAATAAGGTGCGGAACTCTTCCGGTGTCGGATTAAACAGATGAAAATTCCGGATATTTTCCAGTGTCTTGTCGCTTAAGCCTTCCTTCTGGTAAACATCAGCGACAAGCAGGAAGGTGCCGGAATTTTTTAATACCCGAAGCACTTCTTTTAAATTCTTCTGCGGTGATGGCCAGAAATAAAAACTCTCGACAGTAATGATTTTGTCAAACGTATCATCTGCAAACGGAAGCTGTTCCACAGAGGCTTCCAGAATGTCCATCTTGTGTGTATTGATGGCATCCGAGTTCGTTTCGCGGGCCGTAGCAACGGATACCGGAGAGTAGTCGACACCGATCAGGTGGCCGGTCGTGACCTGAGTCGCGATTCGTTTCAGAGCGGCACCTCCGCCACAGCCGATATCCAGGACAGTATCGGTTTCATTTACCGTCCAGAATCCGAGCGCCCAGCCTGTGACCGGTGTATGGCTCTCATTCATACGGAGGAGCATTTTACTGCCGTCCTCGCCTTCCGGATGGCGTGGATTGCCGGAGATTGTGATTTCTTCCTGTGTTCTTATCATATCTGACATGTTTCAGATCCCTCATTCCTTTTATTATAGTTTGTATTATTACAGTTCGTATTGTTGCGCTTCGTAATAAGTTTGAAGCATCTAATGCCATATTATAATGAATCCATCCCGGGATGTAAAGCTCCATATGTCAGACATTTTTATCTGAAATGTAAGTAAAATCCGTTTTATCCGGATTTCATCATTTTTTTCTGCGCTTTACAATCTTTTACTGACTCATGATAGTCCCTCCTTTTAGAATCCGCTATAATGGCACCATCCAATGAAGGAGGAGAAAAGAAAATGTTCAAAAAGACGATGGCAATGGCACTTGCAGGATTAATGCTGACAAGTATGGCAGGAACAACAGCATTGACGGCAAAGGCAGAAAATGACGATGTAATGGAACTGACGATGTACTTCCCGGTATCCGTCGGAGGCGGACCGGATACACTGATTGATGCACTTTGCGAAGAATATCATAAGGAAAATCCAAATGTAAAGGTGACCCCGGTCTACGCCGGAAGCTATGCAGATACAAGAACAAAGGTACAGGCTGCGATCAAGGGTGGCAATACGCCTGATCTGGCGATTATGTTTTCCATCGACCTGTATTCCCTGCTTTCAATGGATGCGATTGCAGACATTGACAGCTTCTGTACGACTGATGCAGACAAGGAGTGGCTGAACGGATTTTATGATGGCTTTATGATGAACAGCCGTGACGGTGAGACGACTTACGGTATTCCGTGGCAGAGAAGTACGATCGTCCTTTACTATAATAAGGATGCTTTTGAGGCAGCAGGCTTGGATCCGGAACAGCCGCCAAAGACCTGGGATGAGCTGAAAGAAGATGCAAAGAAGCTGACCATCACGGAAAACGGACAGACAACCCAGTATGGTATCCAGATTCCATCAGACGGCTATGCATACTGGATGCTGCAGACTTTCTGTGTCGAGCAGAACGGGTTTAATCTGATGAACGAAACCGGCACTGAGACATACTACGATGATGAACGCACCGCAAAGGGACTGGAGTTCTGGAAGAGCCTGGCGGATGATGGTTCTATGCCGGAGGGTATTGTCGCATGGGCAACGACTCCGTCTGACTTCCTTGAGGGTAAGACTGCGATGATGTATCATACGACCGGTAACCTGACAAATGTGAAAAACAATGCAAGCTTCAATTTCGGAGTTGCGATGCTCCCGGCAAATGAATCCTACGGATCTCCGACAGGCGGTGGTAACTTCTACATTTTCAAGGGCGTTTCTGAGGAGCGTCAGCAGGCAGCTTTCGATTTCATCAAATGGATGACAGACGATGAGCGTGTGGCACAGTGGAGCATTGATACCGGATATGTTGCAACCCGGCCGAGTGCTTACGATACCGAGCGCATGCAGGAATATGCAAAAGAATTCCCGTACTGCCTTGTAGCAAGAGATCAGCTGGAGTACGGCTATGCGGAGCTTTCCACTTATAATCAGGCAGAGGTACAGAAAGCCATTGATGATGCGATCTCCTATGTGATGACCGATCAGCAGGATGTCGAGAGTGCGCTTGCGACTGCACAGCAGACAGCCGACGGAATCCTTCAGGCATATCGCTAAAGAAAGCGAAAAGAGAATCCGGACGGGCTGCAGAATGACCGGCAGGTTATCCTCAGCCCGTTCTTATTGAGTTTAACCAAATCAAGCAGCGAAGTTAGGCCCTGTCAGCAGAGCTGCAGGGATGGATTGCGAATATCCGCTTGACGAAGAAAGGAATGAGTACATGAGTACAGCAGAACAGGTGCTGCGCCGTCCTGTGGCGGCTGAACACGATTACAGTGTATCCCTTGAGTACATCAGAGAAAAGGCAAAGCGAAAAAAATGGAGAACGAGCATCCATGCATGGGTATTACTTTTCCCGTCTCTGATTTTCCTCGGTATTTTTACAGTCTACCCTATCGTACAGAGTGCGTTTTCCAGCCTGTATAAGGACGACCTGACGACAATTACGCCGGTATTTTCCGGTCTGGAGAATTACCGCGCACTTGCATTGGATCCGATCTTCAGGGAATGCATTCGCAATAATCTTCTGATTGCCGTGGTGACGGTGCCTGCAAGCATTGCACTCGGTGTAGCGATGGCCTCATTTTCTCATTCCCTTGGGAAAAAGGGGAAGACTATTACGCGGATTGGTTTCATTTATCCGACGTTTATCCCTCTGGTCGCAGCTGCAAATATCTGGATGTTCATCTACACGCCGATATACGGACTTCTGGGATATATCAATCCTGAGTGGCGGCTGCTGGCAAATGGCAGGACAGCGATATGGGCAATCATTGTCATGCTGATCTGGAAGCAGGCCGGCTATCTGATGTTGTTTTACATTGCGGGACTGAACGGAATATCCAGGGAAGTATTTGAAGCGGCAGAGCTGGATGGTGCGTGCGGATTTCAGAAATTCCGCACGATCACATGGCCGCTGCTGAAGCCAACGACGATGTATGTCTTTATCATTGCGCTGACCAGTGCGTTTAAGACGGTCGACCACCTGTATATTATGACAAAGGGAGGTCCGGGAAATGCGACAAATATGCTGCTGTTTTATATTTATCAGACAGGCTTTGACTACTGGAATAATGGCAAAGCATCTGCGATGACGGTCATTCTTGTCGGTCTGCTCCTGATTATTACGGCAGTAAAATTTTTCTATGACGACAGAAAGGCATATTACAATGATTAAAAACCGGAAGCTTGGAACTATCTGTTATCAAACCATCATGTGGCTTTTGCTGGTGCTTTGTATGATTCCGCTCATATGGGTCGTGCGTACGGCGTTCATGCCGACGGCAAAAGCGCTGGATCTGTTTGCGGTCGCAATTCCGACCATGGACAACATCCGCCATGTCTTTGAGACGGTACCGTTTTTGCAGTACTATGGAAATACCATTTTTATCACGGTTCTGGTGCTTGGCGTACAGCTTGTGCTGGTGACATTTGCAGGCTATGCATTTGCCCGGCTGGACTTTTATGGCAGCCGCGTCTTATTCGTAATCTTTCTGGCGCAGATGATGATTGCGCCGGAGGTGCTGATTCTGCCGAACTACAGTCTGATGGTAAAACTCGGGCTGAATGACACACGGCTTGGCATTGCGTTGCCGTTTTTTGCTTCCGCGATGGGAACACTGATCGTCCGACAGACGATCAAGACGATTCCGATAGAGCTGGAGGAGGCTGCGCAGGTAGAGGGTGCATCCTTTTTACAGATCATCTGGCATGTGTATGTCCCACTTTTAAAACCGGCGTTTGTTTCCTTTGGCATGATTTCGGTCTCCTACCAGTGGAACAATTTCCTCTGGCCGCTCGTTATGACGGATTCTGTCGGCAAACGTCCGCTGTCCCTCGGACTTGCGATGTTTGCGATGTCCTTTGAGACCGGAGCGCAGTGGAGCGATGTAAGTGCCGCGACCTTTCTTGTGTGCGCACCGCTGCTTATTTTGTTTATCATATTCCAGAGACAGTTCATCGAGAGCTTTGTTCATTCCGGGATCAAGTAGGAGGGGCCATGCAGAAAAAGCTGTTTATTATGGATATTGACGGGACACTGGCGATCGGCGGAAGCCTGATACCGGGTGCTGCGGAGCTGATCAGGGAAATACGCATGCAGGGCGGTCAATGTTGCTTTTTTACAAATAATTCCTCGCGTGGAATCCGAGAATATCAGGAGCAGTTTGAAAGCTGGGGAATTGAAACGGAAGAACGGGAATTTCTGACCGCAGGAACCTTTGCAATTTACTGGATGAAACAGAAATTCGGAGAGCAGAAAATCTATGTAGAAGGGACAAACGCATTTCTTCAGGAATGTCTGCGGAATGGGCTGTATGTGACCGAGGAGCCAAAGGCAGATGCGGTAGCAGTTCTCAGTACCTACGACCGGGAGCTGACCTATGAGAAAATCACAAAAACGTGTCAGATACTGGAACAGGGGGTCCCATGGTATGCGACGAATGCCGATGCGGGATGCCCATGTGAATTTGGTATGGTACCGGACTGTGCTGCTATTTGTGCGATGATCTCCCAGGCTGTCGGCCGCAGACCGGAATATCTTGGCAAGCCGGATGCAGGGATGGCGGAGTATGCGCTGAAACGGTTTGGATGTGCAAAAGAGGAAGCGCTGGTCATTGGTGACCGCATTTACACGGACATCGCCTGCGGGGAAAATGCCGGAATTGATACATGTCTGGTGCTGACCGGAGAGGAAAAGGAATATTCTGACCAGCCGACGTACTGTCTGGCTTCCGTGCAGAGTCTGGCTAAAATTCTGAAGCGGATACGGATATCCGGGGAGACGTGCTTTCCGCCGTCACCCTTTGCCGATACATTAAATACGTATGTGGAAAGTGATTCTGCTAATATATGCACTTCTCTGTGTGACACGACTGCCCGCTGGTACAAAGGCGATCTGCACATGCACACGACCCGCTCCGACGGACATGATACACCAGAGCAGCTAAACCTGCGCGCCGGGCAAAACGGACTGGACTACTATGTCGTGACGGATCATAATTACTGGCATGAGACATGGCCTCTTTCCGGCTGCATGGTGATCCCGGGAATGGAGATCACGATGGATGCCGGACATATGAATGTATTCGGACATGGTCCGTTTCTTCTGAGTCTGAATCATCCATTTCTCTCCAGATGGAGCTGGAAGCTGCCGGATCTCGTACTGGCCGCGCTTGACTGCCTGGAAATTGATAACAATCCGACCTTTGAGTACGAGCCGGGAATTTATGCAAAAGAAGCCAATCGGCGTGCCGTGCAGCTCTCGGACTTATTGTGGGCAGATGGTTATCGGATCTGTGCCGTCGGCGGGAGCGATGTACATCTGAAGGAGACGGAGCGCTACGGAGACAGCCCGGAGCCTGCCAGACCGGGAGAACCATCGACGTATCTGTATATGGAGGGACTGTCTGCAGCCGGTTTTCGCGATGCCTTAAAGTCCTGCCATGCGTATGTGGCCAGACACTGCTCACTGGACTTTTCCTGTATGCTCTACGATGCGGAGCATCAGAAGCTGGAAGGTGGGTGGCTGTTTGGAGACCAGCTTCCAAAAGAGTGCCGCTATCTGGAATACGATTTATACACTGATCGCAAATCCGCCGGGGAGAGAGAGCTTCAACCGTGTATTCCTTATGTGATCATCAACGGCAAAAAGCAATTGCTTCAGAAAGAAAGTGCTGAGCATGCTCAGTCTGAAATCCGTTATCACGGAGTGCTCATGCTGCCGGATGCTCCCTATGTCTGGATTCGTTTTGGTGCGGAGGACGAGGATGGAGGACTTGTGTTTTATGCAAATCCGTTTACGCAAGGAGGCAGGGAACAGCATCAATATCAGACCTTTGGGGATGTGCTACCGTCACTGTCCCTGTAAATGTCTTATCCCCCAATATACTCTGTGATGACAGACGTAAGTGCAGGAAGTATCTGCTGCTTTCTGGAGAGCAGGTTTTCCTGAAAGGAGTGCTCTTTGTCATCTGCATTTGGAAATGCTTCTGCCGCCCATGGTGCACGGCTGCCGCCTGCATAGATCACAGAACCGTTTTCGAGAATGCTGGTAAAGACAAGCACCGCCAGATCAATTCGCTTTTTCTGCGCAAAGCGATCCAGTGCAGCGGAAATTTCTCTGGAATCCCGGCAGGTATCCCGTGCAGAAGAGACGATCACCTGAGAGATCGAGAGTTTACACGAATGAATGTCGTAAATCTTCAGATCCTGATTGATCATATCGGAAAAGCTGACCTTGTCCTGGTTTGAGGTGATCGTAAACATCTCCTCCGCAAACTGTTCGATATCAAGGTCTGCGATCGCGGCGAGAATATTTGCAGTGCTGATATCCCGGTCCGTCGTTGTCGGAGAGTGGAAATTCATTGTGTCTGAGAGCACCGCACCTAAGAGCAGACCGGCCAGATTCGTCGGGATCGGAATCTGATTTTCACGGAAGATCGTCGCTACAATCGTAGCGGTGGAGCCTACGATCTCATTGCGGAAAGCCACCGGCTGCGAAGTAGAAAAATCGTTGATCCGATGATGGTCGATGACCTCCAGCACCTCCGATTTTTCGATGGCATTGACAGATTGGGAGAATTCATTATGGTCGACGAGGATCAGCTTGCGCTTCGGTGCATCCATAATATGGTAGCGGGAAATGTAGCCGACAAGCTGCTCATTTGCATCAAGCACCGGGTAGGTGCGATACCGGTTCCGCAGCATTTTGACACCGACGTCTTCCGTCAGCTCATTCGTATGAAAACAAACCGGATTTTTTTTCATGATCCGTTCTACCGACGGCGCAAAATACAGGTAACGGGATGTATTCATCGTACCGTGTCCGGAGAGCAGGATCGGGCAGTGGTGTACCCTGGCCTCTTCAATAACCTCGTCCGCGACAGTATCTGCCCATACGACAATCAGCATCCCTGCTCCAAGCTGGATACATTTTTTCTGTGCCATTGTATCAGCTCCGACAATGACGATCCTTTTTTCCACTTCATAATGATCCAGACGCTCCGGCCGGGTCATTGCAATGATGCTGACCTTTCCGTTGATCGCAACCTGCGGATCGTCATAGATGATCGCGCCATTGATTGTCTTACGGATATTTTCGCAGGAGGTATGTGCCAGAATGTCGATGGAACGCGCTGTGTCGTCCAGTCCGACGACAGAAATATCCGATTTCGTCACCATTCCGAGCAGATGCTGTGTGGTATCGACCACTCCGCAATAGGCACAGTTATGTTCCTGCATGATCTGCATTGCCTCGTAAATCGTCGTGTCCGGCGTGATTGCGACAGGAGCATCCATCTCGATCTCCGAGAGCTTCATCCGCGCATCCTGCAGATGTAGCGGTGCTTCAAAGCCGAACCGCTTCAGTAGATATTCCGTCTCCGAATTCAATGAACCAAGACGGCAGGGGATCGCCGGGATCCCCATTGATTTTTTAAAAAAGGCATAGGCGATAGAGGATGCGATCGAATCCGTATCCGGATGCCGATGCCCGGTAATATATACTGGACTTTTCTTTTTCATGGCAGAAGATACCTCCGTAATTTTCCTCCGAATCAGGCAAGCCTGTCCGGGGTCATTTAACCATCATTTTTATATCAAAAGCATACCGTCAGAATGAAGGAAAGTCAATCCTGTGTTTGTGTCAGCCGGATTTGTCAGCACCTGATTTATCAGAATAATCAGATAATTATGCTATAAAATAAAAAAAGTAAAAAAGATACTTGACATAAAGAAAACATTATGATATTATTAAGCTATCAAAAGGAAAGACAAATACAAGAAAGAGGTACAGTCCAATGAAGTAAGAATCTTTCACCCAAAAGAAACAAGAAGGACACACACCGAAAAGGGGTTGGTACCAGTGAAAGGAAGAGATCCGTAGCTTACGGAGAATGTTCAATTCCAAATTTAAAGACAGGAGGTACGGTCCAAAGGGAAAGTAAAGCTTCAAATTCGCAGACAATGAAAGTAGAAGGTGTAGACAATGAAATTACAGGAAATTCATTGAGAGCCCGATCGAAGGAAAGAAAAATCGATCGGGCTCTTATCTGTCTGACTGCTTCTTTACAAAACAGAAACTTTCTGGTAGAATAACATAATGAAACGCATGAAATGCGAAGCAATCCGTGTATCATAGCATAATATTACGGGGTATGGCGTAGCTTGGTAGCGCGCTCGGCTGGGGGCCGAGAGGTCGCAGGTTCAAATCCTGTTGCCCCGATCAAGAGCACATTTGCGAAAAGCAGATGTGCTCTTTTACTGGATATTTATACAATGATGATACCGGCAAAGGAGAGAGAAACAAATGAAAGAAAAAAACAGTTTTAGCGGCTCGATCGGATTCGTTCTGGCCGCAGCGGGAAGTGCGGTCGGAGTGGGGAATATCTGGCGATTCCCGTATTTATGTGCGAAGGATGGCGGAGGGCTTTTCCTGCTCGTGTACCTTGTGCTTGTACTCACCTTCGGCTTTGTGCTTCTGACTACGGATGTAGCGATCGGGCGGAAGACGAAGAAGAATGCATTGAAGGCGTTTGGGGCGCTCAAAAAGCGCTGGGGCTTTCTCGGCTATCTGACGTTTCTCGTGCCGACTTTGATTATGACGTATTATTCCGTCATCGGCGGATGGATCACGAAATATTTTGTGTCGTATGTCGTATCGGATGGAAGTGCGCTCGCGGAGGACGGATATTTTACTTCCTTCATCACTTCCAAAGTAGCTCCGATCGTCTTTATGCTCATTTTCCTTGCGCTGACCGCATGGATCGTCTATCGCGGCGTCGAAAAAGGCATTGAGAAATTTTCGAGCTTTATTATGCCGGGGCTGATCGTACTGATCGTCGTGATCGCAGTGTTTTCTCTGACACTGTCCCACACGGATGCGGACGACACGGTGCGCACCGGTATGCAGGGACTGATGGTCTATCTGAAGCCGGACTTTACCGGTCTGACGGTCAAGCGCTTTCTTGAGATCCTGCTGGATGCGATGAGCCAGCTGTTCTTTTCGTTAAGCGTTTCTATGGGAATCATGGTTACGTATGGTTCCTATGTAAAAGATGATGTGAACCTTTCCAAGGCAATGAACCAGATCGAACTGTTTGATACGGGGGTAGCGGTCCTTGCAGGTATG
>ERZ809224.1566-NODE-1566-length-16273-cov-9.848255_pt1 | contig 16273 bp, 11 predicted proteins | sample MGYA00520513_ERZ809224 | MGnify/ENA primary metagenome ERZ809224 (study PRJEB31576, sample SAMEA3212658) | Homo sapiens | biome: human-gut; feature: human gut; material: fecal | place: Sweden | collected 2012 ...
GAAAATACACATTAAAAAAGGCGATATCGTGAAAGTCATTGCCGGAGATTCCAAAGGAACTCAGGGCAAGGTACTGAAGGTAGACGTTGACAAATACAGAGCCATCGTAGAAGGTGTGAATCTGGTCTCCAAAGCTACAAAAGCCGATGCGAAAAATCCCAATGGCGGCATTATTAAAAAAGAAGCTCCCATCCATATTTCCAATCTGATGATCATTGACTCCAAAGGCAATGCTACCAGAATCGGAAGAAGAATCGGTGATAAAGGTAAATTAGTAAGATATTCTAAAAAATCAGGAGAGGAGATCAAATAATGTACACACCAAGATATAAAGAAAAATACGATAAGGAAGTAATTCCTGCTTTGAAAGAACAATTCGGTTTTAAATCCGTGATGAGAGTACCGAAAATTACCAAAATATGCCTTAACCAGGGTTTAGGTAAATTTGGTATTGCCGACAAGAAACTGATCGACATGGGTGTTCAGGAAATGACGCAAATTTCCGGACAAAGAGCGGTACCCACCAAATCTAAAAAAGACATCTCTAACTTCAAATTAAGGAAAGGTATGCCGATCGGCGTAAGGGTAACCCTGAGAGGTGAAAGGATGTATGAATTCCTGGATCGTCTGGTATCGGTTTCCATACCGCGTATCAGGGATTTCAGGGGAATCAGCGATAAAGGTTTTGACGGAAGAGGTAACTATACGTTAGGTATTCCGGAACAGATTATTTTCCCGGAAATAGATCTTGATAAAGTGGCTAAAATCAATGGTATGGATATTACATTCGTAACCACCGCACATAACGATAAAGAGTGCTTGGCCTTATTAAAAGAATTTGGGTTACCATTTAAAAATCAGAAATAAACCATGGCAAAAGAATCATTAAAAGCAAAAGAAGTTAAGAGAGCAAAATTAGTTGCTAAATATGCCGATAAACGCGCCGAACTGAAGAAAATCATTAATGGGAACGATTACGAAGCCAAAGAAGCGGCAATCATAGCCCTCCAGAAACTTCCCCCGAACTCCAATCCGATCAGGATGCATAACCGTTGTAAATTAACCGGACGTCCCAAAGGATATATGCGTCAATTCGGACTTTCCCGTATTAATTTCAGGGAAATGGCATTGGCCGGATTAATACCGGGTGTTAAAAAAGCAAGTTGGTAACATTTAAAGAAACAAAGCAGTTATGAATACAGATCCGATATCAGATTATTTAACACGCGTAAGAAACGCTATTAAGGCCAACCATAAAGTGGTGGAAATCCCCACTTCCAAAACAAAAAAAGAGATCACTAAAATTTTGTTTGAAAAAGGTTACATCCTCAACTATAAATTTATTGACGATACCCTTCCCGGCAAGATCATGATCGCTTTAAAATATCATCCCGTTACGAAACAACCCGCTATCGCCGAACTGAAACGAGTTAGTCGTCCGGGTTTGCGTAAATATGTAGGAGCTGACGAGTTACCATCGGTTTTGAACGGGTTAGGTGTAGCCATTATCTCTACCTCTCACGGCATGATGACCGATAAAGAAGCCAGAAATCAGAATGTGGGTGGCGAAGTTATTTGTTATGTTAGTTAATTAGGAGGAGGAAATTATGTCAAGAATAGGAAAATTACCCATTACACTCCCTAAAGGAGTCGAGGTCAGCAGAAATGAAAAAAACAATATCGTTACCGTTAAAGGTCCTCTTGGTGAATTACAACAATATGTTGACGACGCCATCAGCTGCAATGTAGAAGACGGACAATTGGTATTGACCCGCGCTACCGACCAGAAACGTCACAGGGCTTTACACGGCTTATACAGAGCTTTGTTAAACAATATGGTTACCGGCGTTTCACAAGGATTCGAAATCAAACAGGAATTAGTAGGGGTCGGATACAGGGCACAGGCTACGGGACAACAATTAGAATTAAGTCTGGGTTATTCCCACAATATTATTTTCGAATTTCCGGAAGAGATTTCCGTAACTACGATTAGTGAAAAAGGGAAAACACCTCTTATCATACTAAAAGGAATCGACAAACAACTTCTGGGCCAGGTAGCGAACAAGATACGTTCTTACAGGAAACCGGAACCTTACAAAGGAAAAGGTATACGTTTTGTTGGTGAAGTAGTAAGAAAGAAAGCCGGTAAATCCGCAGAAAAATAATCTTGAAAATTTTAAGACAATGGCTAAAAATAAAGAATTTAGAAGAACAAGAATTAAACATAGGGTCCGTAAAGTCATTACTGGAAGTCCGGAACGTCCCAGAATGTCGGTTTTCAGAAGTAACCGGGATATATATGTGCAATTGATTGACGATTCGACAGGACATACCCTGGCATCCGCATCCTCTTCAATTCCCGATATCCGCGACCAGAAAGCAACAAAAGTGGCTAAATCTGCAATGGTAGGCAAAATAATTGCTGAAAAAGCTCAGGAAGCCGGTATTAAACAAGTGGTTTTTGACCGTAACGGTTACTTATATCACGGCAGAGTAAAATCTTTAGCTGATGCAGCCAGAGAAGGTGGTTTAATTTTCTAACAAGAAACATATGTCAAATTTGAATTTAAAAAAAGTAAAATCAGCCGATATCGAATTCAAAGATAAATTGGTTGCCGTAAATAGAGTAACAAAAGTAACTAAAGGGGGACGTACTTTTAGCTTTTCAGCCATCGTAGTGGTAGGAAATGAAAATGGAGTGGTAGGATACGGACTTGGTAAAGCAAAAGAAGTTTCAGCTGCTATCCAGAAAGGGATTGATGATGCCAAGAAAAATCTTATCAAAGTTCCCGTTCTGAAAGGAACTATTCCTCATCCCCAGGAAGGAAAATACAGCGGATCTTTGGTATTTATGAAACCCGCTGCTCCGGGTACCGGAGTTATCGCGGGTGGTGCTATGCGTGCCGTACTGGAAAGCGTAGGCGTGAAAGACGTATTGGCGAAATCGAAAGGTTCTTCCAATCCGCATAGTGTGGTAAAAGCTACCATCAATGCTTTGGCTCAATTACGCGATCCCTATACCGTAGCGCAAACCCGTGGAATCGGACTCGAAAAGGTATTTAATGGATAATATATTTAATGGGAATTTAAAAGAAAGGAGCTGCCAGGCTCCTTTTTTTGTTGGCTTGCAGGAATAATTAATGACCTAAAGGATAAATGACAAAAAAGGATATTTTTGTACCGATAAATAACCGGTCATGATTTTCAAAAAAACAATAATTTTCACGTGGCTCCTGTTTTCCGGCATCGCACTTTTCGGACAACAAAATTATACCATAAAACTGAAATTTTCGGATATTGATAAAGATATCTTCACTTTTCCGGTCTATCCCATTGAAAAAAGCATTAATAATTTTTACATTTCGGGAGACACGCTCCATTGTATTTTTATAGACAACAGCACTCCCCTGTTTGACGGTGACAGTATTACGGACTACGAGTGGGATTCTTATTCTTTTGGAAAGCGTAATTTTACCATATCCCTAAAAATCCCTTCCGGATATTCACCAGCGGAATGGTTTGCCATTCATTATATCGACAGCCATTATTATTTTAAAAAAGAACCCGGAAAAAAATTATATCACTTTATGCGATACAGAATTGAAGACGAAATAGATCATAAAGATTAACTTAGCAAGACACGCTATTACTGTTCTCTCATATTCTGTAAGAATCTCTTCCGAACCGGTATTGTGATTTATGATACGACCTTTAGACTAACTTATATGAAAAAGCCATAAATCATAAAAAATAAGGAAGAATTCACATTTTATACAGTTCCAGTTTTTTTTATATTTGCCGGGCATAATCCATATATAATGAAAATAAGAATTCTTACTCTTCTGGGTTTGTGTTTACCCATACTTTGTAGTGCGCAAAAAGGATCGATTACAGGAATCATAGAAGACAGCAGGAACAGTGAAAAAATCGCCTTCGCAGGCGTTACCCTGATGAAAGCACAGGATACCGCCCTGATCAGGGGTGTGGCCAGTGAACCGGACGGGTCTTTTGTGATCAATAATGTCGGCAACGGAGATTATCTGATCCAGGTTTATTACACGGGATTCGATAAATGGACAAGCGCGCCTGTTTCGGTAACCAATGAAAAGAAGGAAGTCAACCTTGGCACCATTAAACTTCTCCCTTCGGCTTTTATGCTGAACGCGGCGGAAGTGACGGCCACCAAACCAATATTCGAAATGAAACACGGTACCATGACCATGAATGTGGACGCGAATCCTACAGCCACGGGAGATAATGTTATCGAACTATTGAAAAAAATGCCGTCGGTAATGGTGGACCATAACGACAATATCTCCATTGAAGGGAAATCCGGGGTTATGATCCTGATTGACGACAGACCGACCTATTTATCCGGAGAAGATCTTACGGGACTTTTAAAAAGCATGTCCTCGAACCTTATCGACAGGATCGAAGTGATGAAAAAACCATCCGCCCGTTACGACGCGCAGGGAACCGCGGGGATCATCAATATTATTACCAAAAAAGAAAGAAAATTCGGGATCAACGGCTCCGTATTTGCAGGAGGAGGCTATGCCCAAAATCCCAAACTTAACGGTGGATTCAACCTGACTGCCCGCACGGGAAAATTTGTTTTTTCAGCCAATTATTCCTATTTCGGGTATAAAAGCGCCAACGGTACCTCGCTCATGAACGAGAATTACAGGAACGGGGATACTTTAAGAATCACTACAAATGAAAATCCGAACGAATTATGGAACCGTACCAGTTTCGGTAACGGACATAATTTCTCCGTAGGGACCGATTATTTTATCAATAAAAAAAATGTGATCAGTCTCTTATATAACGGTAACCTTAGTAATAACCATTATGTGAACGACAATTTTAACCGTATATATACCAATAACCGGCTGGATTCTTCCTATAAAGCCGTCAATAACGGTAACCACAGGGGAAATAATCATACGTTCAATTTAAATTATAAGCACTCTTTCGATTCCACGGGAAAAGATCTCCATCTCGATTTTATCTACGCTTACAATACTTTGAAAATACGGCAATATAATAACCTGATTTATTACCGCGGTAATATGGAAAATGAATTCAACAGGGAGTTCAGGGAAATAATCAGGGAACCCAATAAAACGCAGGTGTATACTTTCAAAGCGGATTATGAACATCCATTTAACGATAATATGAAACTGGAAGCCGGAATTAAATCCAGTTACGTTCGTAATGAAAACTTCGACCAGAACTTTGTAAACAACGAATTGATTTCCGAATGGAATAATCACTTTATATACCAGGAGAATATCAATGCAGCCTATATTATTTATTCCCTGCTGGTCAAAAAAATCGATATCCAGTTAGGATTGCGGGGCGAACATACCTACCACAAAGGAGACCTGTTCTCTACCGGGGAATCGAATACACAGAATTATTTTAACCTCTTCCCTAATTTTTCTATCGGTTATGAATTACCGAAAAATAATAACCTGGAATTAGGATACCGTTACAGCATTTACAGGCCCGATTACTATACGCTCAATCCGTTCCTGAACATCTCCGATCCTTATTACTGGTCAACGGGAAATCCCAAACTAAAACCCCAGTATAATCACTCACTTGCCCTGAACTATTCCTGGAAATATATGATTAATGCCGGTATCGGGTATGATTATGTCCGCGATTCCTATACGCATATTGAATCTACCGATCCTGTAACCGGCGTCAGGATCACCAAACCTGAAAATATTGGGAAAGCCCATTATTTGAATTTAAATCTGTCGGCCAATTATACGTTCAGGAAATGGTGGACCATGATTTATTATATGGGAGGAAGAATCGGACAGGAGAAATTGAATTACCGGGAGAGGACAGTAGTGAAAAACGTATATGATATATGGTTTTATTTTTCCGAATCCTTCACTTTCCTTAAGAACTATTCCTTTGAAATCTCGGGAAATATTCTTCCTGCCATGCAGGAAACTTTCGGACGGAGCCAGGGAAGGTTTTTCCTCAGTGCCGGGTTTAAGGCTAATTTATTGAAAAATGCCCTCACCCTCAGGTTAACGGTAAACGACATATTAAATAACGGATTCTGGAAAGAAGATTACACGTTCCCGGACGGTAGCCGGACAAAAGGCGACTATTTCTGGGAATCGAGAGGAGTATGGATCAATATTTCATACAGGTTCGGAAAGCAAAATATCCAGACAAGGAAAACCAGTACGGATAGCGAAGAACTTCAACGTATCGGGGGAGGTGGCGGAAGCGGTGGAAAAATGTAACACTTTCCCTTACATATATTGTGTTTTATTATGCCGTATCTTAAATAATTATCTCAAGATCATTGGTTAAGAATTATTTGAAGTTATTATTCTAATAATTTCAATTTTAAATCTAATATTATCATAGATAAAAATAAGGTAATAATAAAGTATAATTTGAGAAATAACGCAAGGTTTTATCTTTTTTATTCTATTCTTTTTTATATTTGCCACCGCATAATCCACGATGAATGAAAAGAAGAATCCTGACCCTTATAGGCCTTTTTCTGCCTATCATTTGCTTTGCTCAAAAAGGCTCTGTAGAAGGGACTATTGAGGATAGCAGGAATCAGGAAAAAATAGCCTTTGCAGGTATCACCTTAATGAAATTACAGGATACCTCGCTTATAAGAGGTGTCGCCAGTGAAAAAGACGGAACTTTCATTATTAACGGTGTGGCGAACGGAAAATATCTGGTCCAGGTTTATTACACAGGATTTGATAAATGGACCAGTGAACCAGTTTCCATAACCAATGAAAAACATAAAGTTAACATTGGCACTGTTAAACTCATACCATCGGCATTTATGCTGAATGCGGCTGAAGTGACGGCTACCAAACCACCTTTTGAAATAAAACACGGTACCATAACGATGAATGTGGAATCTAATCCTACCGCCGCCGGAGATAATGTAATCGAATTATTAAAAAAGATGCCTTCGGTCATGGTCGACCATAATGATAATATATCGATCGAAGGAAGATCGGGGGTTACCATTCTCATAGATGATAAGCCGACTTATTTATCCGGAGAAGATCTGACCGGATTACTGAAAAGCATGTCCTCCAACCTGGTCGACAGGATTGAAGTGATGAAGAAACCCTCTGCCAGGTACGATGCGCAAGGTACTGCGGGCATTATCAATATCATCACCAAAAAAGAAAAAAAATTCGGGATCAACGGTTCGGCCTATTTCGCGGCGGGATATGCCAAAAATCCCAAAATAAACGCAGGGTTTAACCTGACGGCACGTACCGGAAAATTTGTTTTTTCAACCAACTATTCTTATTTCGGATATAAAAATATCAACGGTTCTTCCATGATTAATGAAAGTCCCAGGGACAGGGATACGATCAAAATTTCGTTAAACGAAAATGATCATGAAACATGGCAAACCAATCATCTTGGCAACGGACATAACTTTTCTTTCGGCACTGATTATTTTATCAATAAAAAAAATGTGATCAGCCTTTTATATCGGGGAAACCTAAGTAATAACCGTTATTTCTATACTAACTATAACCGTATATATACCAATAACCGGCTGGATTCTTCTTATAAAAGTATGGATAACGGCAGGCAGACAGGAAGCAACCATACCCTTAATCTGAACTATAAACATTCTTTCGATTCGACAGGTAAAGCACTTCATCTTGATTTTCTTTTTTCCCACAACAGCTCTTTAAGGCAACACGACAACGAATTGATTTATTACCGCGGCGATATGGTGAACGAATATCAAAGAGAATACCGGGAAGTCATAAAAGACCCTAATAAGACAGGGTTATTCACCTTTAAAGCTGATTATGAACATCCGTTCAATGAGAATATGAAACTGGAAGCCGGAATCAAAACCAGCTATGTTCATAACGAGAATCTGGACCGCAATTTTGTGAATGGCGAATTGATCCGCGAATGGGATAATAATTTTATATACACGGAAAACATCAATGCGGCTTATATTATTTATTCCGTAATTGTCAAAAAAATAGACATACAATTAGGTTTGCGGGGTGAGCATACCTTCCATCAAGGAGAACTCCGTACGACCGGAGAATCTAACAGGCAGAATTATTTCGATTTATTCCCGAATTTCTCCATCGGTTATGAACTACCCAAGCAAAATAATCTGGAATTGGGATACCGTTACAGCATTTTCAGACCGGGTTACTACAGCCTTAATCCTTTCCTGAATATTTCGGACCCTTACCAGTGGTCTACGGGTAATCCCAACCTGAAGCCCCAGTACAATCACTCTTTGTCCCTTAATTACTCATGGAAATATATTATTAACATAGGACTTTGGTACCAACATATTACCGATTCCTATACCAATATCGAATCTACCGACCCTATGACCGGTATCCGGATCAGTCGACCAGAAAATATCGGAAAGTCAGATTACCTCTCCCTGAATATTTCCGCCAATTATACTTTCAGAAAATGGTGGACCATGAATTATTATATAGGAGGAAATCTCGGACAGGTAAAATTACAATATGATGACAGACTGGTTATCCGGAATGTACGAAATGTATGGTACAATTTTGTGGAATCTTTTACTTTCCTGAAAAATTACTCATTCGATATTTCCGGATACGGAATGTTACCTTCCAGGGACATATTCGGGAAAAACCGGGGACAATTCTTCCTTAATGCCGGATTTAAGGCTAATCTCCTAAAGAATACCCTCACTGTAAGATTAACCGTCCAGGATATATTAAATTTCGGAGGACGTTGGATAGAAGATTACACTTATCCTGACGGCAGCCGGACCAGAGGGAATTACCATTGGGAATCAAGAGGGGTATGGCTGAATATTTCATACCGGTTCGGTAAACAGGATATCCAGACCCGTCAGAGAGGCACCGAAAGTGAAGAGCTTAACCGTATAGGCGGCGGAAGCGGGGAAGGAGGAAAGAGATAATATCATGATTATTCAGGTTCAACCGCATCTGTATTTCCTGAGGGATTTTGCCGTGAAAGATTTTCCACTACGATCCTGGCTTTGGCCTTGCCTATAACCCGGGCAATCTCCTCCTCGGAAGCGGCCTCAATCCTCTTAATACTTTTAAAGTGACTAAGAAGTTTTTGGGACAAAACATTACCGATTCCAGGAATGGTATCCAGCCGTGACGAGAGGCTTTTTTTACTTCTTCTTTTCCTGTGGTGCGTAATACCGAAACGGTGTACTTCGTCCCGTATACGTTGCAATAACTTCTGGGCTTCCGATTTTTTGTCCAGATAAAGCGGCAGGCTATCCCCTACCTTATAAATATCTTCCAGACGTTTGGCTATACCGATCAGCATGATCTTTTCCGTCAGGTCCAGTTCTTTCAGGGCACTGTAAGCCGAACTTAACTGTCCTTTTCCGCCGTCAATGATCACCAGCTGGGGTAAAGGTTTCTCCTCTGCGACCAAACGGCTGTACCTGCGGTACACCACTTCATGCATAGAAGCAAAATCGTCAGGACCTTCTACGGTTTTAATATTGTAATGCCTGTATTCTTTTTTTGCCGGTTTCCCGTCAATAAAACATACCATCGCCGCAACCGGTTCCTCACCCTGCGTATTGGAATTATCAAAACACTCGATATGGGTCGGCAGGGCGGACATTCCCAAAGCCTTTTGTAAAGCAGCCAGTGTACGTTGCGCGTGACGTTCCGGATTGACCAGTTCCTGCCGTTTCCTCTTTTCCAGCATATAAACATGGGCATTCTTTTGCGAAAGATCGAGCAGCTTTTTCTTGTCTCCCCTTTGCGGAACGGTAAATGTAATATTCTCATCCGGAGTAATATCCGGCATAAATGGAAGGATCACCTGTTTTGAAAGTTTACCGTAACGTTCCTGCATTTCCACGATTCCCAAAAGCAATAATTCTTCCTTACTTTTATCGGCACGGTTGGTCATCTCCAGGGTATAAGACTGGATAACGGCTCCATCCACTACCCTCATAAAATTGATATACGCATTGTCTTCATCCAGATCGATGGAAAAGATATCCACTTTCCCGATTTCCGGATTAACCACTACCGACTTCATTCTGAACTTTTCAAGGATCTCGATCTTTAGTTTGAGTTCCTGCGCTTTTTCAAACTCCCAGTCATCGGCATATTTCAACATTTCCTCTTTTAATTGCTTAACCACGAAATTCGCGTTCCCTTTGATAATTTCAATAATCTGTTTGATCTGACCCTGATATTCTTCCCGGGAAATATAACCGGCGCATGGAGCGGCGCATTTCTTGATCTGGTATTGCAGGCAGGGACGACTGTTTCGTTCCATAACTTTACAATTCCTGATCTGAAAAGCCTCGGAAATCGTATCCAGCAAAACATGGATCGTATATACGGAAGCATAAGGACCAAAAATCTGACTACGTTTAGGATCGGGTTTTCGGGTGAGGAAAATTCTCGGATAAGGTTCTTTGGTAATGGCGATCCAGGGATAGGTTTTATCATCTTTCAGCATCGAATTATACCGGGGCTGGTATTCTTTGATCATACTGTTTTCCAGCAACAGGGCTTCCCACTCACTATTCACGATGGTCGTCTGGATATCCCTGATCCTGGAAACCATAACTTTTAATTTTCCGGAAAGCTGAGTCTTATTAAAATAGGAAGAAACCCGTTTCTTCAGATTTTTCGCTTTACCGACATAAAGCAACTTTTCATTCTCATCATAGAAACGGTATACTCCCGGTTTGTCGGAAAGTGATTTCAGGATAATGGACAGGTTTGATGGATAGTCGTTTACCATGCTACAAAGATAATCATTTTCAATTTAGGATTTCCTACACCGAAAACGGAAAAAGCAGCGGAAAAGTATCTGTGTTAACAGATAAGACAAAGCTATAGATTCTCTAAAATATATTGCGTAAGCAACGTATAAAGATGCTGACGGGCATTTCCGTCATTGATAAAGTGATTCATATTGGGATAAAAGAAATGATCAAATTGTTTATTGGCTTTGATCAGTGCGGTAGTTAAATCGACCGCATTCTGGAAATGTACGTTATCATCGGTCATCCCGTGGATCAGCAGGTAATTCCCTTTGAGTTTTCCGGCATGGAAAATCGGGGAATTTTCGTCATAACCGGAAGGATTTTCCTGTGGTGTCTGTAAAAATCGTTCTGTATAAATATTGTCATAGTACCGCCAGTTGGTTACCGGTGCCACGGCGATCGCCGTTTTAAACAATCCGTCTCCTTTGAACATGGCCAGTGAGGAAAGATATCCTCCGAAACTCCATCCCCAGATTCCGATACGTTCCGGATCGACATAAGGTAAACTCCTTAAATATAGTGCCGCATCGATCTGGCTCTCCGACTCAAGGTTACCCATTTGTTTATAGATCGCCTTTTTGAAAGCATCTCCCCGGCCGGCTGTACCGAATCCGTCCACACAAACCACGATATAACCATGTTGGGCCAGCATCTGGTACCAGGCCACATCCTGGCTCCTGAACCATGCGTTGTTCACTTCCTGGGATCCGGGTCCGCCGTATACATACATCAATACGGGATATTTTTTACGATAATCGAAATCCGTCGGTTTGATCATCCAGCCATTCAGGTTTGTACCGTCATAAGTCATAAAGCTAAATAACTCTTTTTTAGAAAAGCCGTAATCCGTTATCGTTTTCTTTAATTGCTCATTATCTTCCAAAACCCGGAGCAGTTTCCCGTCATTCCTGTAGATCGATACCACCGGAGGAGTATTCCTGTCGGAATAAGTATCCATGTAATAACCGCTATTCGGACTGAACCGTACACTATTCCATCCGGATCCGTTGGTCAGCATTTTCTTTTTCCGGCCGTCAAAACCAATCACGTACAAATCACGGTTCAGGGGTGAAGATTCATTGGAAAGATAATAAATCAGTTTTTTCTTCGGATCTACCGCACTTATGTCGTTCACTTCCCAGTTACCCTGTGTTAATTGTGTAACCGGTCCGCCAAATTCCACTTTGTAGATATGGTTATACCCATCCCTTTCGGAAGTAAGCAGCATCGATCTGTTGTCATCCAGAAAATAATAAGTATCGTTGACTTCAACCCAACACTTATTTTCATCTGTATATACGATCTCTAAAGTACCGTTTCCGGTATTATACCTGTAAAAATCAAGTTTATTCTGGTGCCTGTTTAATTTTAAGACCATCAGTTCTTTGGCATCAGGTAACCAATAGATACGCGGGAAATAACAGTTATCATTGTCCCCCATATCCAATGCCGTTTTGTTACCGGATTGCAGATCATAAATCAAGATATTGACCAAAGAATTATCTTCTCCGGCTTTCGGATACTTAAATTTGTATTCGACCGGATATAATTCCCCGAAATAAGTCATGGAAAACTCCTTAACCCTTGATTCGTCAAAACGCATAAAAGCAATTTTTCTGCTATCGGGAGACCATTCGAAAGCTTTCGCCAGACTAAGCTCTTCTTCGTAAACCCAATCCGCCGCACCGTTAATAATATGGTTCTCCAGGCCATCATTGGTAATTGGTATTTCATTGCCGGAAGCAAGATCTTTGACAAATAGATTATTAGCCCTTACAAACGCTACTTTGGAACCGTCGGGAGAAAAAGTGGCGAAACTTTGTTTTCCCAGAAGTGTATCCGAAAGTAATCGGATCGTATTTTGTTTCCTGTCATAAACATAATAAAAAGCCCTGGTCGAACGGCGGTAAATAGGTTCCGTACCGGTAGCCAAAAGTATTTTTTCCCCGCTATGATCGATAACATAATCATCAATTTTTCTTATATTTAATTGATTACTACTTAACTGCATCAAATCCCGGTTCGTAAGTATTTCTTCTTCTTTTTCCCCGGTTTCAAAACTATATTTCTCAATTCCCATCAGGGAAACCACAGTATAATGTTCACTATTCTGCATAGGATTGAACCCGTAGACCGAGCGGGGATAAAAAAGATATTTTTCCCAAATATCATCGACGGTTATTTTTTTAGTCTGGGATAAAAGTCCGGGAACAATTCCCAATACAAAGAAACATAAGAAAAGAATTCTATTTTTCATAATTCGTTATAAAATAATAAAGGTTACGGTAGAATGTTACTTGAATGCCGTTTCGCTTAATCCGTCTCCTTCTAAGGTTAATCTATCCATATAGGCCGGTACTTCCTTACCTAATAACTGATCCACATATATTTTTGCCAGGTATTGGCCCAGCATAAAACCATGTCCTCTCATTCCGATCAGTAAACCTTTGGCGGGATCCACAATATAACGGGGCTCCACGTAATAACCCGACCAGAAGGCCTGGAATCCCACCGCTGTTAATTCCGGTATCCAGTCGGCAAATACTTCCGAGCATATTTCAACAAATGATTCGGTATTCACTTTAAGGTCTTTCCCTGATTCCTGCCCGTCGGTCGCCGGAGAAGCACAACCGATGATCTGCCCGGTCTCTTTCAGTTGTTGACCGTAAACAGCGGAAAAACCTTTATAATGCCGACGATCGATGAGCATATCCAATGCATCTCCATCTTTACCCAGCATCGGTAAACGTCTGGTGATGAATGCCTGATGCCTTACCGGATACAGTCCGGTTTCCCAGCCCAATTGCTCCGCAAAAGCAGCGGCATTATGCCCTAAAGCATTGGCAAAATGCGAACAATGGTATTCAACATATTCCTGATCGTGGGTAAGCACGAGCGCCATAAAACCTTTGCCGGTTTTTTGCACCTCCAGTAAACGACAATCTTCCAAGACGATTCCGCCTTTTTCAATTCCTATATTCCGGACCGCATCGATCACAAGTCCGGGCGTTGCCTGCCAGCAATTACGGGTAATTAAAGCCGCCTGGTATTTGGTCAGGTCAGGATTAAACCGGGGAGAAATTTCCTTACGGAAGTCCTTCCGGTCAACCATATAAGCATCAGACCAGGCCATAGAAGCTTCGAGTGCCTTATAAGTAGGATCATCATGGGCAAATCCCACATAACGGGTCGGTTTGAAATTTATATTGGTTACGGATTGAAGATCCCTGAATATCTGGAGATTATGATTGGATATATCAGCTATTTCGGGTACTGAAAAAGCGGGACGCCCACCGGCGATATTCCGCCATGAAGAACCTCTGCCGCTATTACACATGACCACATTCTTTCCGCTTTCGGCAAAATAACGGAAAAGCGCGCTTCCCGTAATGCCTCCTCCGGCTACAAATATATCGCACTCCACTTTTCTTGTGGCCTGTCCGTGTACGCTAGTCAAAAATTCCGGCCGGTTTTGGGAAGGATAAGTTTCGCTCATCGTTACCTGGTTAGATAAAGGTCCGCGTGGCGAAGCGTCTCCGATGACCAGGATACCTTTGTTGCGAAGGAGTTGTTTTACTCTTGGGATACACCGTTTTCCACGGCAAGGGCCCATTCCGATACGGGTGATGTGTTTGAGCTCATCTACCGAGATCATATCCCGGTTACCGATGGCAGCCATAATTTCATCAACATGTACATCGTCACAATGACAAACAAATACCGGTGCTTTCGTGGTTTCAAAAGTTAATTCCTGTTTCAGGGGTTCCGGATAACGGTCTTTCACGATAAATCCCGTAACGCAGGTCATTTTTTCGCCGGTGATATCCACAGCCTTGATTCTGGCTACATGTGTTTTATTGGATTTCCGGATGATCTTTTCCACGAATCCTTCTCCGACCTTTTCCCCTTTGTCATTTACCAGGAAAACTTCCGCTTTCTCGTCCACTTCATATTCAAAAGGAAGGAATAACCAATTCTTAGCGATATTATAACCAAAAATGGCAAGTCCCGGACAACGGGATACACATTCCATACAACCGATACAACGATCGTAATCCACAACGGGCACTGCAGAAGTGGAGTTTTTGGTAATGGCACCGTATGGACAGGCAAAAGCGCAGGGATTGCAGGCAAAGCCATACAGGCAATCCGTGACCACGAAGCCTTTCGTATTCATTCTTTCCGGTTCGGGTTTCCTGGATTCTTCCAAAACAGGCACCGGATGCTGCTGGGAATCGATATATTCTTTAGAAATTATCAGATAATCGTCATAAGAGACTCTCTTACCGACCTGCATGGCAATTTCCATGGCGGCCTGCTTCCCGCGCAATACGGCGCAAGTACCCTCTCCCACCCTCACGGCATCCCCTACTCCCCAGGCATGAAGCCCAAAAATGGTTTTTCCTTTTATCAGTAGAGCGTCATCGGGAATAAGACCCGTACAAATATTAATCACATCGATATCACGGATGATTTTCTCGGTACCGGGAACAGGTACGAAGTTTTTACATTCGGCCAATACGGCGCCTGTAATGCCCGTATGATCTTCGTTGGGAATGGCCTTTAATAATGTATGGGAAGTAATGATCGGTATACCTAAACGACGAACACGGTTGGCCTGTACCGGAAAACCCCCTTCGCGGTCCATGGCTTCGATAATACCCACCACTTCGGCTCCCGCCTGCACAGCCTGGTAGGATGTGAGGTAACCGATATTTCCGGCGCCGATTGACAATATTCTCTTCCCCAGCAGGGTATGTTCCATATTCATCATTTTCTGCAATACGGCAGCCGTATAAACTCCCGGCAGGTCATCATTCTCGAAAGCAGGCATAAAAGGCACGGATCCCGTACCTACAACGAGATATTCCGCATCCACATAATAGATGGAATTATCCGCAAGGTTTTTAACCGCTACCCTTTTCCCCTCGAGGATATCCCAAACCGTAGAATTGAGAAAAATACCCGAATGGTCGTCTCCTGCTAAGGTTTTCGCAATATCAAAACCCCGCATTCCTCCGAAATGCGGTTCTTTCTCGAAAAAGAAAAACTGGTGGGTCTGCATATTGAATTGTCCGCCGATAGTATCATTATTATCCAGGACTATATTCGGTATATCCCATTTATTAAGTTCCTCCCGGCACGCCAGACCTGCGGGGCCGGCTCCTATAATCACGACTTTTGTCTTATAAACCCGGATTTTTTTATCTAAATCAGGAGGAGTGGTTGCCGGCAGAAAATCCTGCGGAACTTCATCCACTTTTTTCACCCCGTCCACTTTGGTAATACAGATTCTCCTGATCACCCCGTCGACCAGCATTTCACAGGCACCGCATTTTCCTATACCGCATTCCAGACTTCTTTCCCGTCCCGCCAGACTATGGCTGTGAGTGGGAAGGCCTGCCTGATGCAAAGCGGCCGCAATCGTATAACCTTTATTTCCCGTAATCATTCTTC
>ERZ809224.1567-NODE-1567-length-16272-cov-6.410433_pt1 | contig 16272 bp, 14 predicted proteins | sample MGYA00520513_ERZ809224 | MGnify/ENA primary metagenome ERZ809224 (study PRJEB31576, sample SAMEA3212658) | Homo sapiens | biome: human-gut; feature: human gut; material: fecal | place: Sweden | collected 2012 ...
AAAGGAAACCAAGCACGCAGCGCAGCGGAGTATTTGGTTTCACCCGATATGTTAGCACCAGGCCGCAAGGCCTGGAACTTGTTACACGAAGGAACGTAGTTCCGATAGTGTAACACATCGGAAAGGAAACCAAGCACGCAGCGCAGCGGAGTATTTGGTTTCACCCGATATGTTAGTAACAGGCCGCAAGGCCTGGAACCTGGCAGAAGATGCAGGGCAGCACTTCTGCAGTTTCGTGAAAAGAACTGCAATCATATTATTGATAAAAGGAGGGATGCATATGGATCTTGTCATCACACGCCTGTCTTCCATCGAAGCCGCCGCAGCCAAAATCATTGAGGCTGCTGACAACGAAAAGAAGGCACTGGAGCAGCAGATGAATGAACGTATTCAGGCATTTGATGAGGAAACTGAAAAAAGCACACAAAAGAAACTTGATCTGATCCGTTCCAGATTAAATGAAGAAATGCAGACAAATCTTGCAGATTTACAGACAGCTACGGAAAATACGATTCATTCCATTGAAAATGACTACGAAATGAACCATAAAAAACTTGCTGCCGAAATAATTGCAAAAATGATTGAGGAGTAACATTATGGGAAATCTGTTAGCTTACAGCGGTACAGCAACTAAGATACGCGGAATGCGCAGAAAGCTTCTGACCGTAAGAGACTTTGAGCACCTGGCCTCCCTGACCTCAGTCAATGAGGCTATTGGATTTTTAAAAACCAAATCTGCATACTCGCGCATTTTTTATGATTCGAATGAGGATTCTCTTCATCGAGGAGAAATTGAAAAAATGCTTACAAACGCCATCTATATGGATTTCCAGAAAATTTACCGCTTCGCTACCGTGCACCAGCGTAAAATTCTGGATTTATATTTCCGCAGATATGAAATCGGCCTTTTAAAAACCTGTATGCGAATGGTTTTTGACCATCGGGATGTAGAGCTGGATCTGTCCATTTTTCAGGAGTTTTTTCAGAAGCACTCCGATATTGACCTTAAGGCGCTCTCTAACTGTAAAACTCTGGATGAATTTGTAAGTCTCTTAAAGGGCAGCATTTACTACAAGCCTTTAGCCCTTCTCTCTGACCTTTCAGAGCCCACGCTATGGGACTATGAAATGGCACTGGATCTTTGTTATTTTAAATGGTTTTGGGAAGGCCGCAAAAAGGTTCTGACTCGTTCTGAAGAAAAAATTTTCATGGATGATTATGGTGTTAAGATGGATTTGCTGAATATCCGCTGGATATACCGGTCCAAACATTTCTATAACATGAGCAATGCTGACGTATATGCACACCTGATAGACGTACAATACCGGCTGCAGACCTCTGAAATCCGTGAAATGGTGGAAGCTTTGACCACAGACGACTTAAATACTGCCATCAAAAACACCTACTATGGACGCCACTATCCGGAGGAATCCAGGCTTTCGCTGGATGAGGCTTACTACCAGATACGTTACCGCGTTCAGCGCAAAAATGCAAAAGAGGATCCGTTTTCTATTGCTGTTATCATTTCCTATCTTTACGAAAAGGAACATGAAGTAGATGACCTGACAACTATGCTGGAATGCATTCGCTACGGTCTGCCCTCCAGTGAAACACAAAATTATATTTCAAATTTAAAAAGGGGGTGTAATCGTTGATTGAAAAAATGAAATTTTTGAGCATTACCGGTCCAAAAGATGATATCGACCGTGTCGTGAATGACTATTTATCCAAGTATGAAATTCACCTGGAAAATGCTCTCTCGGAACTGAAAACTGTAAAAACGCTCCGTCCTTATATAGAAATCAATCCATACAAGGATAAGCTGACAAAAGCGGAGGAGTTTACCTCTCTTCTCGGAAATCCGACCGAAAAACCGACAGGAAACATTTCCATCGAAGAAGCTGGCGAGCTGCTTGAAACTCTCGGTACTAAATTTTCGGATGTACGCACTCGTACCTCTATTCTGGAAGAAAAGAGAGAACGGCTTAAAGCCTCTTATGAGCGCTTGAAGCCTTTTCTTGGATTCGATTTTGATATCCACAGTATACTGCAGTTTAAATTTATCAAATATCGGTTCGGTAAAATCGCACACGATTACTACAAGAAGCTGGAGCACTATGTCTATGAAAATCTGGATACCGTGTTCTATCGCTGCAGTGCAGATGACCAGTATGTCTGGGGCGTTTACTTTGTTCCTGCAAACCATGCAACAAGAATTGATGCCGTATTCTCCTCACTCCATTTCGAGCGCATTCATCTGCCGGATGAATACCAGGGTATCCCACAGGATGTCGGCGTAAAGCTTCAGTCAGATATTCACGATCTGACGCAGCAGATTGAGGCATGCCAGAAAAAAGGAGCGGAGATTCTTGCTGAATATCGTAATCAGATTCTTCTCGCTCGTGACAAATTCAAATCCCTCTCTTCCAACTTTGATGTGCGCAAGCTTGCTGCATGTACAAAAGAAGGTAAGCAGGTATTTTATATCTTATGCGGATGGATGACCGAGAAGGACGCAGCACATTTTGAAAAGGATATCGCTGACGATGAAAATCTCTACTGCATTATTGAGGACGACGACGGACAAGGCAGCAACTGTCTTACACCTCCTACTAAACTGAAAAACCCTCGTCTGTTCCGCCCCTTTGAATTGTTCGTTCGAATGTACGGACTCCCATCCTACAGCGAACTCGATCCAACTATTTTCGTAGCTTTGACGTACTCTTTTATTTTCGGAGCAATGTTTGGAGATGTCGGACAGGGACTTTGCCTTGTTATCGGCGGCGCCCTGCTCTATAAATTTAAAAAAATGGAGCTTGCTGCATGCATAAGCTGTGCAGGCATTTTCTCTACGATTTTCGGTTTCCTGTTCGGCAGCTTTTTCGGATTTGAAAATGTGCTCCCCGCTATATGGATGCGACCAAAAACAGCTATGACAACTCTCCCGTTTATCGGAAGCATGAATACTGCATTTGTCGTCGCAGTAGCATTCGGCATGTTCTTGATACTTGCCACCATAATACTGCATATCATCAACGGTATCCGCACCAAAGATATAGGAAATGTTATTTTTGACACAAATGGTATCGCTGGTATGATATTTTACGGTGCAATCGTTACCACAGTCTTTTTATTTATGACAGGTCATGCACTTCCTGCAGCAGGTCTTCTGATTGTAATGTTCGTAATTCCGCTGATTCTGATCGGATTTAAAGAACCGCTGACCAAGCTTGTCGAGAAAAAAGCAAACGCCATGCCGAAAGAAAAGGCCATGTTTCTGGTTACCGCATTTTTCGAGCTGTTCGAAGTACTTTTGAGCTATTTCTCTAATACATTATCCTTCGTTCGTATCGGTGCGTTTGCAGTCAGCCATGCGGCCATGATGGAAGTTGTTCTGATGCTGGCAGGTGCAGAAACCGGAACTATCAACTGGATCGTCATCGTGCTCGGCAATATATTTGTGTGCGCAATGGAAGGTCTTATTGTAGGCATTCAGGTACTTCGTCTGGAATATTACGAGATGTTCAGTCGTTTTTACCGCGGCGAAGGCCATCCATTTAAACCATTTATCAAAAAATCGCTTTAATTTCGGCGTCTAAAACCTTCGGCGCTGACGTTCGGGAAATACCGGTATTTTCCCGGGGATTCTGAGTAAACATAAAAACAAGGAGGAAATTATTATGTCAACTATCACAAAATTCATCTTCATCGCAGCATTGGTTCTTAGTATTATCGTACCTACCACAGCATTTTTAATCGGTGAAAAAAACAGGGGACGTTTCAAAACCACACTTGGCATCAACTGCTTCCTCTTCTTCGGAACTATGGCGCTGGCTGTTATTATGATCTTTACAGGCGACGGTTCTGTAGCATTAGCAGCAGACACAGCTTCCGCATCACAGAGCGGTTTCGCGGCCGGTATGGGTTATCTGGCAGCCGCACTGGTAACAGGCCTTTCCTGTATCGGCGGCGGTATCGCTGTTGCAAATGCAGCAAGTTCTGCTCTGGGCGCTATCAGTGAGGACGGCAGCATCTTCGGTAAATCCATGATTTTCGTAGCTATGGCTGAAGGTATTGCTCTGTACGGTCTGATTATCTCCTTTATGATTCTTGGTAAGCTGTAAAAGACAAAGATGCCGCAGAAAATGCGGCAGTAGGAGGCAATATGAAAATGTATCTGATCAGTGATAATGTGGACACCCTCACGGGCATGCGCCTGGCAGGTGTCGAAGGCTGCGTGGTGCATGAACGCGCGGAACTTCGGGAAGCGCTGGAGAGAGCTGTTTCCGACAAAGAAAACGGCATTATTCTCCTGACTGAAAAATTCGGAAGAACCTTTCCGGATATCATTGATGATGTGCGCTTAAACCGCAGGCTTCCGCTTATCATAGAAATTCCCGATCGCCACGGTACCGGACGAAAACCAGATTTCATCACTTCCTATGTAAATGAGGCAATCGGCATAAAATTATAAAGAAGGTGATATTTTGACGACAGAAGAAAAGCTGAAATATTTTGAAGAATCTTCACTGGAACAGGCAAGATTGCAGGCTGCCGCGATGATTAAAGAATATACGGCAAACCTTACAAAGCTGGAAGCAGAACACAAGGACACAACTACCCGCCAGGCTGAACTCCAGCTTAAAACTGAGAGTGATAATCTGAAACGCGAAAACAACATAGAGCTTTCCAAGGAACAGCTTAAAATTAAGCGAAAAATCACTCAAAAACAAAACGAATTAAAAGAAAAGCTTTTTGTCGAAATAAAGCAAGAACTGGAAGCCTTTATGAACACTCCGGAATATGACCAACTGCTGATTAAGCAGATACGCGATATCCTGAAAGAAGCTGCTTCCGACAAGGTAGTTCTCTATATTGACCCCGCAGACTCCGGAAAACGCACAAGTCTTCAGGCCGCAACAGGCGCCCCGATTACTGTTTCCCAGTATTCATTTATGGGCGGAACCAGAGCTGTCCTTCAGGAACGCCATATCCTGATTGACAATTCCTTCGCCACCAAACTGACGAAAGCAAAAGCCGAGTTCAACTTTAACGGAGGTACTGCACATGCATAAAACAGGTATTATTTACGGTATCAATGGTCCCGTTGTCTACCTGAAGGGAAATACCGGATTTCAGATGGCAGAAATGGTCTACGTAGGTAAAGAACGCCTTGTTGGCGAGGTTATCCGCCTGACCAACGATACTACCACTATTCAGGTTTTTGAAGAAACTACAGGGCTGCGTCCCGGCGACCCGGTCGAAGCTACCGGAGACGCTATTTCCGTAACACTTGGCCCTGGTATTCTAAACAATATTTTTGACGGTATTGAGCGTCCGTTAAGTGAAATCGCAAAATCCTCCGGTAAATATATCAGCCGGGGCGTCAGTGTAGATTCTCTTGACGGCGAAAAGAAATGGCCGACACATATCGCTGTTAAACCTGGCGACATTGTTGCCGGCGGTACAATTATCGCAGAAGTACAGGAAACACAGGCAATTGTACACAAATCTATGGTTCCCCCCGATATATCCGGTATTGTCATGGAGGTTGCCATGGACGGCGATTATACCATCCATGATCAGATTGTGACTATCCAAACCAAAGACGGGGAAGAAAAGCATTTGACTTTGTGCCAGAAATGGCCGATTCGAGTTCCCCGTCCCACTGCTGCAAGATTTGCCGCAAGCAAACCGCTGATCACCGGACAGCGTATCCTGGACACTCTTTTTCCGATCGCAAAGGGCGGCACTGCTGCTATTCCGGGCGGTTTTGGTACCGGAAAGACTATGACACAGCACCAGATAGCAAAATGGTCCAATGCAGATATCATCATCTACATCGGCTGCGGTGAGCGTGGAAACGAGATGACTCAGGTTCTTGAGGAATTTTCCGAACTGATTGACCCCAGAAGCGGCAAGCCTCTGATGGATCGTACCACTCTGATCGCAAATACCTCAAACATGCCTGTAGCTGCCCGTGAAGCTTCCATTTACACCGGAATTACACTGGCTGAATACTACCGTGATATGGGTTATGACGTAGCAATCATGGCAGACTCGACCTCTCGTTGGGCTGAGGCGCTGAGGGAGCTTTCCGGAAGACTGGAGGAGATGCCTGCAGAGGAAGGCTTTCCTGCCTATCTGGCTTCCCGTCTTTCTGCTTTTTATGAACGCTCCGGTCTGATGCACAACTTAAACGGAACAGAAGGCAGCGTTTCCATTATCGGGGCCGTTTCTCCGCAGGGCGGCGATTTCTCCGAACCGGTTACTCAAAATACAAAGCGTTTTGTCCGTTGCTTCTGGGGACTCGATAAATCCCTGGCTTATGCAAGACATTTTCCGGCTATCCATTGGCTGACCAGCTACAGCGAATACGTAAACGATCTGGCCCCCTGGTATCGTGACAATGCTGACAAAAACTTCATTGATGAACGTAATCAGATCATGGCGATATTAAATCAGGAAAGCAGCCTGATGGAAATAGTCAAGCTGATCGGCAGCGACGTTCTTCCTGACGATCAAAAGCTTACTCTGGAAATCGCCAGAGTTATCCGCCTTGGATTCCTGCAGCAGAATGCCTTTCACAAAGAGGATACCTGCGTGCCAATTCGCAAACAGTTTTTGATGATGGATCTGATCCTTTATCTCAACAAAAAAGCAAAAGTTCTTGTAACAATGGGAATGCCTATGTCCATCCTGAAAGAAAGCAACATTTTTGAACGAATTATTTCTGTGAAATACGATGTTCCGAACGACCGTCTGGATATGTTTGAGGACTACCGAAAAGAGGTAGACCGTTTCTATGACGAGGTTCTGGAAAAGAACGCATAGGAGGGAAAATAAATGTCAATCGAATATTTAGGCCTGAATGAAATCAACGGCCCTCTGGTCGTTCTGGAAGGCGTTCAGAATGCATCCTTTGAAGAAATCGTAGAGATTGTCGTAAATGAAAAAGAGAAAAAGCTTGGCCGTATCATCGAGCTTTACGAAGACAAAGCTGTTATCCAGGTATTTGAAGGAAATGAGGGTATGTCTCTGAAAAACACCCATACAAAGCTGACAGGACATCCTATGGAGTTGGGCGTCTCTCTGGATATCCTGGGCAGAACCTTCAACGGCATCGGCCAGCCCATTGATGGTCTCGGTGAAATTTATCCCGAGGCTCACTTAAATGTAAACGGACTTCCTCTAAATCCTGTTACCCGCGAATATCCGCGTAATTATATTCGTACCGGTATTTCCGCCATCGACGGTCTTACCACTCTGATCCGCGGTCAGAAGCTTCCTATTTTCTCCGGAAACGGCCTGCCTCACGACCGTTTGGCTGCACAGATTGTAAAACAGGCGTCTTTGGGAGACAATTCGGATGAAAAATTTGCAATTGTCTTTGCTGCCATGGGCGTAAAATACGACGTTGCGGAATTTTTCCGCAAAACCTTCGAGGAAAGCGGTGTTTCCGATCACGTTGTCATGTACCTGAATCTGGCAAATGATCCTGTAGTAGAGCGTCTGATTACTCCGAAAGTAGCTCTGACTGCTGCCGAGTACCTGGCATTTGAAAAGGGCATGCATATCCTGGTTATTTTGACAGATATGACTTCTTTTGCAGAGGCCATGCGTGAGGTTTCTTCTTCCAAAGGTGAGATTCCTTCCCGAAAAGGTTACCCGGGATATCTGTACAGCGAACTGGCTACCATCTATGAACGTGCCGGTATCGTACAGGGTGTGGAAGGTTCTGTGACGCAGATTCCTATTCTGACTATGCCAAATGATGATATCACACACCCTATCCCTGACCTGACCGGCTATATTACCGAAGGCCAGATCGTGCTTGACCGCCAGCTTCACGGCCAGAGCATTTACCCGCCGATCAGCGTGCTTCCTTCTCTGTCACGTTTGATGAAGGATGGCATCGGTGCCGGTTATACAAGAGAAGATCACCAGGACGTTGCAAACCAGCTCTTCTCCTGTTATGCAAAAGTGGGAGATGCCAGAGCGCTTGCATCCGTCATCGGTGAAGATGAGCTTTCTCCTCTTGATAAAACTTACCTGAAATTCGGACAGGAATTTGAAAAAATCTTTGTCGGACAGGGTGAAGATGAGAACCGAACCATCATCGAAACTTTGGATCTTGGCTGGAAGCTTTTATGTATGCTTCCGAGAGAAGAACTGGACCGTATTGATACGAAGATTCTGGATAAATATTATAAGGAATCGAGGTGAGTCTATGGATCCGAATACCTTCCCTACAAAAGGTAATTTAATTCTCGCCAAAAACTCACTGGCACTGGCAAAGCAGGGCTACGTGCTGATGGACAAAAAAAGAAATATCCTTATCCGCGAGCTGATGTCGCTGATTGATCAGGCAGAGGATATCCAGAAGGATATCGATAAAACCTTCCGCATGGCTTACGCAGCGCTCCAGAAAGCCAACATTAAGCTTGGTATCAGCTTGGTAGAGGAAATCTCTTATTCCGTCCCTGTGGAAAACTCTATCCGCATCCGCACGCGAAGCATCATGGGTACTGAGATACCTCTGGTGGAAGCGGATACCAGAGTCACATTGCCAACCTACGCCTATTACAGTACCAACGTTGCGCTGGATCAGGCAAAAGCGGCTTTTGAAAAAGTAAAGCAGTTGACAATAAAGCTTTCCATGATTGAAAATTCCGCTTACAGACTTGCAAACAATATAAAAAAGACTCAGAAACGCGCAAACGCACTAAAAAACATCACAATCCCCCGTTATACGGAGCTTACAAAGGATATTCAAAATGCGCTGGAGGAAAAAGAGCGTGAGGAATTTACGCGTCTGAAGGTGATCAAAAGAATGCAGACAAAAAAATCATAATGCGGTATATGTAAAAAGCTTGCCATTGGCAGGCTTTTTGCATGTTATGATATTGCTGGTAATTATTCGGACTGAAGCGTTCCGAAGGATATAGATTCTACAAAAGAGGACGGAGCAGGCAGTAATATTTCCGGCATAAAGAGAGAACCTTGGCACGCCAGCAACACCTAAAAGCCTGAGAGAACCAGAAAAGAAGTCCAGCGCATATTGCACACAGGCGACTATAGTGAGGCGTAGGTTTTCTTAGCGTCTGCTGCGGAGTACGCTTCACACGGTTAGAAAACATAGCCGAACGATTCGGAGCCTGTGTGCAATATGCGCTGGACTTCTTTTCGTCCTCTCCCCTCTGCCTGTAAACCGCCAGTTAGCCTTCAGTCCGAATAACCCTCTGATCGTTACACTGCTTTTTCTTAACCACGACTTTACTATTGACTTTCCACTTGAAATCTTGTAAAATTCTAATTATAGCTTAATAATTTTGTAATAAATTTAACATTGATTCAAAAACTGCTTCGGCCTTTTTTAAAATTTATAGCCGGGCAGTTAGCAAAAAGGAGCTGTTTATGAAAAAACAGATTATTATTGCTTTTGCTCTTACTGCAACACTGGGTGCTTTGGGCCCTTCTGTAAAGTCTGAGGCAAAGTGGAAAACAGATTCCTATGGACGTTGGTATACTATCAGTTCTTCTCCCGGCTATGCGGTCGGTTGGAAAACTATAGGCAAGTACACATACTATTTTAATAAGACCAGGTATGCAGCGACCGGATGGAAGCTTATCAGCAAAAAATGGTACTATTTTGATGCTAAAGGGCGTCTTGTCAAGAACCAATGGGTAGATGGCTATTATGTCACTGCAGACGGATCTATGGCCGTAAATACGACCATACAGACAGTATCCGGGATCTACACCGTAGATGCCAATGGAAACGTAGTATTAGATCCGTCAGATGAAACGGCCGCAATTCCCGGTATAACAGATACTACCAGCAAATGGATTACACAAGATGGGAAGTACTATTATTACAATTACAAAGGACAACTTGCTAAAGGCTGGCTTTACATTCGTGATAAGACTTATTACATGGATCCTGAGACAGGTGCAAGATACAGCGGCTGGCTGAAATGGAACAAAAAATACTATTATTTCCTCCCTGATTCCGGACTGATGGTCAAGGGCTGGCAGAAAATCGGAAAATATACTTACTATTTTACATCCGATGGAAGCGGTGCCTCCGGCTGGAAGAAAATTAAAGGTAAACGCTACTATTTCAGCAAAAAGGGCCGTATGTATACCAATAAGCTGATCGGCAAAAAATATTATGTAAATGCCGCCGGTGAACGTGTATACGGTTTTGCACAGATCGGCAGTGATACTTACTATTTCAGCCGCAAAACCGGTAAAATGGTAAAAGGATGGGCCAGCATTGATTCGAAGAAGTACTACTTTGATTCCAGCGGAAAAATGGTCACAGACCAGTGGATCGGAGGCCGTTATCTGAAATCCAACGGTCAGATGGCAACTAAAACATGGGTCGGACGTTATTACGTCAATAAAAATGGCTACCGTTCCGGAAAAACCCGATCTACCGGACTTTGGACCAGCAAGAAAAAGACCTATTACCTGGATTCCAATTATCAGAAGGTTACAAGCCAGTGGGTTACATCCGGCGGTAAATATTACTATATGAACGAAAAAGGTGTAATGGTCACCAATCAATGGGTAGGTAATTATTATGTAGGCGAAAACGGTGCACGGCTCGTAAATCAAAAAGTAAAAATAGGGGATTATACCTATTACTTCAAGAAAGACGGGACAAAAGCTACCGGCTTCGTAACTCTCAGCAAAAAAACTTATCTGTTTGACCGAAATGGCATTATGGTAACCGGATGGTACAATAACTCTGTTGCCACCTTTTATTTCCTGCCGAGTACGGGTGAGATGATCAAAAGTCAGACCGTTATCATTGATAATGTGTATTACTATTTCGACGAAAACGGCTACATGACAGATGAAGACACTCTACACTCCGACCTGACAATAGGTGCAAAGATTGCAGCCTATGCGCAGCAATTTATTGGCAACCCGTATGCATACGGCGGCACAAGCCTGACTAACGGTGCGGACTGCTCCGGCTTTACTCAGTCGGTTATGAAGCATTTTGGCATCAGCATTCCTCGAACTGCTGATCAGCAAGCTCTCGGCTACGACGGCACAACTACAAAATATGCTCCAGCTAAGGTTATTTCTGTAAACAATATACAGCCCGGTGATCTGGTATTTTACTACTCACCGATTTCCCATGTTGGTATTTACATAGGAGATGGTAAGATCGTGCACGCTTCAAACAGTCAGGCATACCCTCAGGGCGGTATTAAGGTATCTCCTTACAATTATGCCACTATTCGTGCAATCATTCGTTATTGGTAACCTAAAGATCCACAAAAGCGATTTTAAATACTGAATAAATCAATACTCCGCAGATCACTGACAGAACATAATATTTGTTCTCAGCGGTCCGCGGAGTATTTCTATAAAACAATTTTTGATTCACAACTCTACAAGAATACGTTTTACCATCACGTTCAGATGTATGTCTTGTATAGGTATCTCCATATTGTCTGATTTTTCTGCACAATTCTACAAATATACAAATAGCAAAAAATGACAAATTTATTATGTTTAGATTGCAAAAAATTTAATCTGGCCTTTCTTCACAAAACGCCCGTTCTTTTTTCCCAACTTATAAACACTTCTTTTTCACACAAAAAATGTGGATAATGTTGATAACTCAGTGTATAACTTCATTTTCAAGCAAATTCGGCATTTTTTTCTGTGGATAAACAAAAAAACTATCCACAGCATTTTATCCACACCTTGTCCACATCCACAAATTTTTGTGCATTTTGCCATCTACAGAAATAAACAACATTTTTTATAGAATACTGTCCTTTTTCCGCATCTCACAATTTTCTTAATTATCAGATAATTATATACAACTATTCATAATGAATATTAGAATCCACAAGGAGACACGGCACTCCGCTCTTTAGATTATCGCTTCACCATCTGGATGATTTTTTCATCTGTCACATTTATCCCGCATGGTTCCGTGGGGTTAGCAGGCGCGCCACAGACAAAGGAAGGGAGCGTTCTTTCGAACGCTCCCGTTTCTGACTTTTATCAATGTTTAACTATTTATCTTAGAAAAAGCTTCTCGCTGCACATGGTGTCCTGTAATCAACACTTGATACAATAATACCCGATGTAGGATTGCTTGCATGAACTACCTGACCGTTTCCGATATACATAGATACATGTCCAATCCCGCCATCACCGCTGTAGAACAGCAAGTCACCAGGCTGAAGATTACTCATATCTACTGCTGTTCCGCATCCGGACTGAGAAGCCGCCGTACGAGGAAGGCTTACACCAAAATGTCCAAGAATCTGCTGTGTAAATCCTGAACAGTCAATACCATTCGTCAGACTATTGCCGCCGTACACATAAGGATTACCAACAAACTGCAGTGCATAATTCACAACACTCTGTCTCACAGAAGAACTTCCGGAATCAGATGCCGGAGCATCTCCCACATAATCAGAACTTTCCGGAGCTGTTGTATCATCTGTAACTGTTTCCGGGGCCGTCGTATCCGTAGTCTCTGTATAACTGTTATCTGTATAAGCATTATCTGTACTGCTGTTATCTTCATAAGTATTATCTACTGGAGCAGTCGTCTCCGGGGCCGTCCATACATCTTCTGGCTGGCTCTGCTCTGCTGCTGCCTGCTGTGCAGCCGCTTCCTGCTGTGCTGCCTGAGCTTCCGCCTCAGCCTGCTGACGTGCTGCTTCTGCTTCTGCTGCTGCCTGAGCTTCGGCTGCCGCCTGATACTGCTCAGCCATATACGCTGCATACTGTGCTTCGTCTGCAGAACTAATCGCTGAAGATGCGATATCCTGTACATTGTAATCCAGCGCCTGCTCGGCTGCAAGCTGTTTCGCCTCTGCTGCTGCTGCCATTGCTTCCTGCGCCGCATATGCTGCTTCATTTGCATCTGCACTATTCATAGCTGCAATCGCTGCTTCTTTCATCTGCTCCGCTCTATCCACTGCGTTTTGTACAGCTTCCTCTCTCGCATTGCTCTTCTCAATAGATTCCGCCTCAACAAACTGTGTCTCACAGCTTACATAATCACTCGAAACATATCCTACCACATCATTGTCAACAGCTACTTTCACCCAGCCGTCTTCTTCACCGATAACCTGCAGCTCCTGGGAATCACCTACCAGTGCAAGTACATCTGAATCCGTCGTAGCGCTCTTGCGAACCATCAATGTCTCAGTATTAACTGTCGCTACATCATTTCCAACTTCAGAAGCAAGCTCCTGTGCTTTATCACCCGTTACGAAATAGTCTTTACTTACATATCCCGTCACATCACCAGATTTAATCAAATACCAGTCACCGGATTGTCCTACTATCTCTGCTGCAGAATTATTATACAGCTTTCCTACTATCTGTCCTGTCTCAGTGCTGGCCTCATCACGAATATTAACATACTCATCAACCTGAGCGATCACAAGACTGTCATAACCAGTGGCTGCTACTTTTTTAACACCGGCAGCCTCTTTTTTCTCCTGCCGCGCTATGATCTCGGCTCCAATACCTGCCAGCGGCATCTCCCCTGCCGCAAAGCTCGTCACGCCGGTCCCACTAAAAGCAACTGTCCCTGCCAGGCAGCAAGCTGTGACTTTCAATACTCCTTTTTTCATTACTTATTCCTACCTCCATGTATATAACACACTGTGTAAAATCCATTTGTTACAAAACTATTACATTTATTACACGGTTATCATAACAAATTGAAGGTAGTTTGTCAACACAAATTAACATTTTTTTCGAAAGTAATTAAGGAATCATTACAGTCCGGTCATACTCCTATTAACCTGCTTAACAGCTTAAAAAGCAATATTACAGACAATGCTGTACAGCTTCCACTGCATTTGCCCCATCTGCCGCTGCCGTAATAATCTGACGTAAAAACTTTGTCCTTACATCACCTGCTGCAAATATCCCTGTAATATTTGTGATACAATTCTCATCTGCAACAATATATCCCTTTTCGTCCTTTTCAACTTCCTTTGGAACCATATTTGTGTTAGGCTCCATACCTACTGCCACAAAGACGCCATCTATAGGCAGATTTCTTATATCACCGCTTTTTTTGTTCTTAAGCTTTAAGGCTTCCACTTGATCCTCGCCGCAAATTTCCTCGACAACCGTATCCCATATAACCTCCACATTTGGAAGCTGCATCAGCTTCTCCTGCATGCTCTTTGCCGCACGCAGCTCATCTCTTCTGTGAATCACATAAACTTTTTCACATCCCCGCGAAAGAAACAGTGCATCCCCCACTGCAACATCACCGCCTCCTACTACTGCTACTGTTCTTCCTTTAAAAAAAGCTCCGTCACAGGTAGCACAATAGGAAACCCCCATTCCTGCAAACTCCTCTTCTCCCGGAACCTCAAGCTTTCTATGTCTTGCACCAGTGGCGATGATAATGGTCCGCGCATGATAGTCACCCTTATCTGTTCGCACAATTTTCTGTGTTTCTTCTATTATAATGTCTTTCACCTCGGCCATCTCAAATCTGGCTTCCAGTGCATCTGCATGGGCGCGGAACTTCATTCCCAGCTCATAGCCATTCATGCCAGGCAGCCCCGGATAATTATCTACCTCCGAAGTATTTACTACTTGTCCTCCGCTAATATATTCTTTTTCCAGAACCAGGGCATCCAGGCGTGCACGCTGCGCATAAATGGCCGCAGACAAACCAGCCGGACCGGAACCAATAATAATCAGATCATATATCCTTTCCATATTTATCCTCCTTATGCACTTATTTCTTTTAAGTATAACCAATATTTACCTAAAATAAAAGCATTGACAAAAGTATTTTCCTATATTATATTAATAGTAACTATTACTAATATCAGAAGGAGAAAACCATGGCAACACTGAAATACAGTAAGCAGCGCGAAGCTATCAAAGATTTCCTTGCCCATTGCCACGAACATCCCACTGCGGATGTGGTTTATATGAATTTAAGGGAAAACTTCCCCAATATTAGCCTGGGCACTGTTTACCGAAATCTGTCACTTTTGTCCGAAATGGGGCAGATACAAAAGATTTCCATGCGTGATGGCGCAGATCGTTTTGATGGCACGACTACGCCGCATGATCATTTTATTTGTGAAAAATGTAACTGTATAGAAGATATTTTTTTGGATGATAATAAGGAAATCACGACGATAGCTCAACAGCATTTTAATGGAGAAATCCACACGCACACTACTACTTTTTACGGAATATGCAGAAAATGCCTCAACAACTCACAGCGACTGCATTGATAGCTGCGCCCTCCCAAAGAAACAAAAAAATTTGCAATATGACCTTGACGAATTTATAAAGTTGTGATATTTTAATATCAGTAATTATTACTATTTAAATTATAAAGAAAAGGAGATTAAACAAATGGCAAAATTTGTATGTACAGTATGTGGTTATGTTTATGAGGGCGAGGCTGCTCCGGAAGTCTGTCCTATCTGTAAAGCTCCGGCTGACAAATTTAAAAAAATGGACGGCGAGATGACATGGGCTGCAGAACATGTAGTAGGTGTCGCATCTGACGTTCCTGAAGATATCAAAGCAGATCTGAGAGCAAACTTCGAGGGCGAGTGCTCCGAGGTTGGTATGTATCTGGCTATGGCAAGAGTAGCTCACAGAGAAGGTTATCCGGAAATCGGTCTGTACTGGGAAAAAGCCGCTTACGAAGAGGCAGAGCATGCTGCTAAATTTGCAGAGCTGCTGGGTGAAGTGGTAACTGACAGCACAAAGAAAAACCTGGAGATGCGTGTAGAGGCTGAGAACGGTGCAACTGCTGGTAAAACAGATCTGGCAAAACGTGCAAAAGCTCTGAACCTTGACGCAATCCATGACACCGTACATGAGATGGCCCGCGATGAGGCCAGACATGGTAAAGCATTTGCTGGTCTGCTGAAGAGATACTTCGGCTAAGATTTATAAAGATTTACAGGGGATAGGACTTTGGTTCTATCCCTATTTTACGTTCTCATCAGCATTTTCTTGACCAATTAATCCAAAGATTATTCATGCATTTTTAATTGTCTTTTTTCTCTTTCTGCAATTTCTTACAGCATCCTCATAATATAATATACGTTTACAGACAAACTCTGTCCAAACATCTGCATATTTGTAACTATTCAGCCTGTGTAGTTGCCGGTGAGATAATTTATATAAAAACGGACGGAACAGGCAGCGGATATGGGGGCAGGGCGTATCCGCTGCCTGTTCCTGGCTGTTTCTGCCTGTTCGTATCTGTTTTGGCTCCGC
>ERZ809224.1568-NODE-1568-length-16270-cov-3.883811_pt1 | contig 16270 bp, 21 predicted proteins | sample MGYA00520513_ERZ809224 | MGnify/ENA primary metagenome ERZ809224 (study PRJEB31576, sample SAMEA3212658) | Homo sapiens | biome: human-gut; feature: human gut; material: fecal | place: Sweden | collected 2012 ...
GCAATTTGTTGCCTGTAATTAGATACAAAAGTGCCGAAAGGAACAGGGTGTTCTCCATATAGCGATGTTTTGGCTCTACAATAGAGTCAATATCATCAATTCGGTTTTCATCCAAATAAAATACACGCAACAAATTGCGCCAGGTGAGTCGCTTCTTTTCGAATCTGGCGTTTGTTATAATCATGGTTTCTTGCTCAATACCAATGAGCTTCAACCATACTTCGTTCAGAGGCGGATTCTTTGCCCCCTTACGGTAATTTACATCATAGATGCCGCTGTCTATGCCGTCTATGGTACTGGTCACCTCTACCTGATTCTTTCCCACATTCCTATGAAGAGTGACTTCGCCATCATGGTCATTTGATCCAACAATCATGGTCACTCCATCGTATTTTGCAGCTTCTTTGAATGGCTTATCTACAGAACCACCGAAAATAAAATCTATGCAATTCGCCACACAAGTCTTTCCACTGTCGGAACGTCCCTGTATGATATTCAGACCATTTCCAAAGGTAACGCTGGCATCACCCTTGACGGCACTTTTTGCTATAACCTTTTTTATATAAAAACCCGCCATTGCACTACCTCCTTAAGGATTTTGTCGACTGTCTGCTAATCGCATTAAACAACTGAACATCGCTGACATCTCTATATTTATTCATCACAAGCCGCATCAGTTCTTTATACTTCGTGGCATATTCCGATTGGAACTTTTCACTCATCTTTTGTCCTGATTCCGAAATGCAGTAGAGAATCCCCTTGTCATCATCCGAAGCAATCACAAGACCATCCATCACGAGGTCTTTTAGTGCCGCTTTTGTGAGGTTCCGCCTCGCAGATAGCTCACTGAACGCAAAGACATTTTCTCCATTCAGAGAGTTGTCCGAAATTCCGAAGTCCTCACAGTATATTGCAATAAAATCATAAGCGGTAATCCTATCGAGCGTAAGACCAATGCCTACCTCGTCAAGAAGAAGCACCACATGGAGAGACATCTCAAACGGTGTATTGAAAAGTTTATTACTCATCAATGTTTACCCACGACTCAATCACACCGTCATTCACCAATATATGGCAGATGCCTTTCTTCTCCAAGTTACCGATCAGATTCCTCATTTGACTGAGTACGGAACTGTCGAGCGTAGTGCTTGTTATTTTCTCAAGGACAGCATTTAGTCTTGCATAGCCGTCTTCGTAATCTTTCCAATAGGTAGTGTTTATTCCGTGCCATGCATCATCTTTTAGCTTGCTGAACTCACCTTCACCATCATCAAATACATCCCTGACGGATCGTTCGATGCTGACTGCACTGTAATATGCTATCCGCTGTTCCTTGTAATTTTCCGCATAGCGCTTTGGAAGCAATGGAACATCGGCAGCGGTAAAGGTGTCCTTGTTTAACTTTTGTGCGTATGCCTCATACAAAGCATGAATATAATCAAGCTCATGGTTGCTTACCTCATCAGGAACAAGAGCCTGGTGAATAGTGATAATCTCGCCGGATATGTGTAACTTACTGCCTCTGCGTTCTATAGTCGCAGGGGCTATATTTTTTAGCGTTCTTCCTGTTCCCATGCGCTGGTAATTCAGCGTAGTCACATCATCAGACAAACCTTCGGAACGGCGCCTAATAATCTGCGACAGGATATTAGCGCAAGCCTGTCCGACCTCGGAAGGCTCGACATCAAAACCAAACTCCGCCAGTTTATCTTTCATATGATTCAAGGCATCGAAGGAATATGTATCAACAAAATCGGCAAACTTTGCCTCGTCAATTCGCGGTGCGATAGCGGCAGCTCTTTTTTGCGAGATAAGTAATCTTCCATTATAATATGCCTCTTTTGTTGATTTTTTTAATCCATAAATAGGATTTGACAAATCTCGCTCGAGAGCTTCATCATCAAGAATAGCATCTATCAATATAGCAACAAATTCACCAGCATTTGCTTTTTCTTCATAGTTATGATGCATGAACTGAACAAGATCGCAGAACTTCAAACTGACATCCTCCTTTCCAATGTAGGCACTTATATAGGCAGATGTAGGCAAACCTACGAGTTCTGAAAGTTTCATTTATTATAATTAAAATGTGATGTGGTGAATGGACACATTATCTCTGTGAAATTCCAAAACCCCTTATATCACATTATACCACAAGTAGACGCGAAAATCAATATAAATTTGTGAACGCAAAACTTATTTTCAAAATACAGCTATTGATTTGCGTTTACGAGTGGATAAAAGCATCGCCCGACACCGCATCACCTGATCGCTGATGACTCAACGGCATCCGGCGGCACAAGTAAATATCACATCTGCCTTTTGAGCAGACAAATTATCCACTGTCATAGCAGTTCACCCCGGCGCGCAGAGGTGGCTCGAATTGCTGTGACGGTCACAAATTTAATAGCAACACCAGTCTACGAGCATGACTGGCCAACAACGAAACGAGATATTCCCGTTCCGTCAGGTCAGTCATGCCTTATTGCGCTTGCAATACCTCCGGTTCGGGAACGAACAGGAGGAAAAAATATGAAGTGCAAAAAATTGTATACCCATGCAGCAAACAAAGCCGATCAGCTCGTTAAAACTTCTTCGAATAAGAGAAATACATATATTTACAGGTTTTATGGTGTAGAGACCGTAGGAAACAAAAGCCGTGAGTACGTTGAGGAAATTGATCTTATCCCTGGCGAGGATGGCGTTACACCAGAAACCATCAAAGCTCTTTACGCTGCCGAGGATCACGAGGTCTACGAAAACCTCAAGACCCGCCGTCCACAGCGCACCACTGAAGAAAAACAGCAGGTCGCCGCATGGAAAGAGGAATATATCCGAAAGTTCAAAGCGGAATATGGCTATGAGCCACATCCGCAGGATGTGAACGAAGCCGCATATGAGAGATTTCCAAAGAACTGGTCTGCCTCGTTGGACGAGCTTCTTGAGGGAGATGGTGACAATGACGGCGCTGCAGGAGATAAGTCCTCCATCTTGGCAAAAGCCTGCCGCACATCCGATTCTGAGCCGGGCGCAGTCGAGATGATGGACGAGATCGCATCCGCTTGGCCGGAATCGTGGCTGGAAATTTACGAACGTGTTCTGAAAAACGGCGAAACTATCGTAAGTCTTGCCCGTGAGCGCGGCGTTACCGAAGGGGCGGTCAGGAAGACGCTGAATAAAATCCGAAAAACTCTCGGCGAGAACCCTGAACTGCGTAAGTTTATCAGATTTTTCGGCTGAGGGGGTACGGATTCCATACATTTCTTTTGACGGAAGACTCACAGGGTCACTATGCCCTGCGAGTCTTTTTTTGAGGAGGTAACGCAATGTACGAAGTAAAAAGTAGGACAAGAAAGATCAATGGTGTGGATGTGGAGACCTGGGAGCGTGAAATCATTGACGCCAACCTCCTGTCTGTTGAAGTGGGCACAAATGGATATCAAGGCGGCGATACCGGTCATGGCTGCCGCACATATATTCGCATCAGCGATGAAGGCAGTACGGACATCAACGCAAGGGTTATTGAGAACCGCTATGGCGACACGACAGGTATAGAGATCACTCTCGGCGGAGATGCAGAACTTTCCACCATCATCGAAGCGTTCAAATTTATCACAAAGGTTTTAGAGGAAGGACAGGAGGCGGCACTATGAAGATATCCTACGGCAATTCCCGCTTTGAGACGAAGTGGAAAAACAGCGAAATCTCATGGGAAGATTTCAAAAGGCGGGTATCCTCTACCATTCGCACAACAGAGACCATCGAGGAATACCGCAGGATGACAAAGGCGCAGCAGTCAAACGTCAAGGACAAGGGCGGTTTTGTCGCGGGTCACTTAAAAGGCGGTAGGCGCAAGAAAAATACAGTCCTCTGTCGCTCCGCACTCGCTCTCGATATGGATTATGGCACACCGGATGTATGGGATGAGATCATTTCCAAGCAGCCCTATCGCTGCTGCGCCTACAGCACCCACAAGCATACATCGGAAAAACCGCGGCTTAGGATCGTTATTCCGCTCTCACGTGATGTAAGTGAAGCGGAATATCCGGCCGTGGCAAGGATGGCGGCAAAGGATATCGGGATCGATCTGTTTGACGACTCAACCTACGAGGCGCACAGGTTGATGTACTGGCCTTCCACTTCAATGAACGGAGAATTCTTCTATCGGGAAAAGGATGGCTGCGACCTTAACCCGGACGCACTGCTTTCCCGCTATGACGACTGGCAGGATGAATCGACCTGGCCTGTATCTTCAAGGCAGTCTGCCGTAGAACACCACGGAGAAAAAGAAATGGCCGATCCTCTTACAAAACCGGGAATTATCGGCACATTCTGCAGGACCTACAGCATGACAGACGCTATCGACACATTTTTGTCGGATATTTATGCTCCGTCCTCAATGGAAAACCGATACGACTATATCCCGGCGGACTCGGCGGCGGGAGTCGTAATCTATGGCGACCGTTTCGCATACAGCCATCACGCCACCGACCCCGTTTGCGGAAAACTCCTGAACGCATTTGACCTTGTTAGACTGCATAAATTCTCTGCTCTGGACGACAAGTTCCCGGAGGATACACCCATCACTAAGCTTCCATCCTATAAGGCAATGTCAGAAATGGCTTTGCAGGACGGGAATGTCAAGGCGCTTCTCGCAAAAGAGCGCATGGCGCAGGCGGCAGATGATTTTGCGGTCTCCTCCGACTGGCAGAAGAACCTCACCTATGACAAGTCGGGCAATCTGCAGAACACACTGCGAAATCTGACGCTTATCTTACAAAATGATAAAATGCTAAAGGCTATTGTGTTCAACCAACAGCTTGACGGCATGGAGATAAAAGGTACAGTGCCATGGAAGCATCCATCGAAATACTGGAGAGATGCGGATGATGCGCAGCTTGTCAGCTATATCGATACCCACTACGGCACATTCTCCCAGAGGAATTTCCAAATTGCCGTGACAAAAGTGGCTGATGACCGCTCATACCATCCAATCAGAGAATACCTCGATGAGCTTCCACCCTGGGATAGCATTCCGAGAGTGGATACGCTGCTGATAGATTATCTCGGCGCGGACGATAATGCCTATACCCGTGCAGTCACAAGGAAAACGCTGTGCGCCGCCGTCTACCGTGTGCAGAAACCCGGATGCAAGTTCGACTCCATGCTGGTTTTAAATGGTCCGCAGGGCATAGGTAAAAGCACTCTCATCTCTCGGCTTGCCGGGGAATGGTTCTCTGACTCGTTGAGCTTGAACGACACCAAGGACAAGACCGCAGCGGAAAAGCTGCAGGGCTATTGGATTTTGGAGATCGGCGAGCTGGCGGGGCTTCGCAAAACCGAGGTGGAAACTCTGCGCTCATTCCTTTCCCGTCAGAACGATATTTATCGTGCCGCATTTGGCAAACGGGCGACTCCGCACCCCAGGCAATGTATCTTCTTTGGTACCACCAATGCCGAGTCCGGATATCTGCGTGACACCACAGGCAATCGCCGATTCTGGCCCGTGAAAACACCGGGCGGCGGTATAAAGCACTCCTGGGATCTGGATGAGTATGAGATCAGTCAGATCTGGGCGGAAGTCCTCGAATATGTAAATACTGGGGAGAAGCTTTACCTTGACGCCAATCTCGATGTCTACGCCAAGGAAGAACAGTGCGATGCAATGGAGTCTGATGAACGCGAGGGTATCGTCAGAGACTATCTTGAAAAACTGTTACCGGAGAATTGGGCAGATATGACCTTGTATGAGCGCAGGAATTATTTAAACGGCGAGAGCGAGTTTGGTCGCAGCACGCATGAGGGCACGGTGCGCCGCAAGTATGTTTCCAACATGGAAATCTGGTGTGAATGCTTTGAAAAGGATCGTGCGAATCTTTCCATATCCGAGAGCAACAAAATCAAATCCATCCTCGTAAAGTTGGGCTGGATTCGCCAGGAGAAAAAGCTGCGTATCCCTCTCTATGGTCCGCAGTGGATCTATGTTCCGGGAGAGCGTTCCAGTAGTTGAGCGCTGCGATCTCCGGAACGTTCCGGCTGCTTTTGTGTTCCACTGCTTTCAATTCGGGAACATAAAAACCGAAACAGTCCATAACCACGGTAAATACAGTATAAATCAGTTTACGGTTCCACTGTTCCAATCATTTCTTATAAAGTGGAATATATAAAGATATAGCCATATCTGCAGTGTATATATGCATTTATAAATATATAGAGATTTTTGGGACACCGGAACAATATTTGAACAAGGAGAAATACATGGATGAGAAGCTAATCGAGCGAACGCTCACAAGACTGGCAAGGCAAAGCGGAGGTCTTGCCATAAAATTTACAAGTCCCGGCTTTGACGGCGTGCCGGACAGACTTCTGCTATTTCCGAACGGAAAATGTGCCTTCGTTGAGTTAAAGGCGCCCGGAAGGAAACCGAGACCGCTGCAGATAAAAAGAATAAAACAATTAGAGTCTCTGGGCTTTAAGGTATTTATCATAGATTGCCCTGAGCAGATCGGAGGGATTATCAATGAGCTTATCAAAAGCTGATCTGCATGAGTATCAAAAATATTGTGTGGATTTTATCATAACGCATCCCGTTGCCGCGCTTTTCCTCGATCTCGGCTTAGGCAAGACCGTAACCACACTCACCGCTGTAAACGAACTGATGTATGACCGATTTGAGATATCGAAGGTACTCATCATAGCACCGCTGAGAGTTGCGCAGACCACATGGAGCGATGAGATCCAAAAGTGGTCACACCTTGAGAACCTGAGAGTTTCAAAGGTTCTCGGCACACCCTCTGAGCGCAATGCGGCGCTGGGTGAGGATGCTGACATATACATCATCAATCGTGAAAATGTAGACTGGCTTGTATCAAACCACACCTTCGACTTTGACATGGTCGTGATAGACGAGCTGTCGTCCTTCAGGAACCATCAAAGCAAGAGGTACAAGGCGCTGCGCAAGGTGCGTCCGGCGGTAAAACGCATTGTAGGTCTTACAGGCACACCCGCGCCGAACGGGTTGATTGATCTGTGGGCTGAGATAAATATTCTCGATATGGGCGAGCGGCTCGGCAGGTTTATCACACGATACCGCGAAACATACTTCCTGCCGGACAAGCGGAACGGTATGGTCATATTCTCCTACAAGCCGCTGCCAAACGCAGAAAAATGTATATACGAGAAAATATCGGACATATGCATCTCCATGAAAGCGGCGGATCATCTCAATATGCCGAAGCGCATGGATAATGTGGTGACGGTGGAAATGAACGAAACGGAGCACAAACTGTATGACAAGCTGTCGAAGGAGATGCTTCTCCCGTTTGACGAGGGTGATATTGACGCGGTCAACGCCGCTGCTTTGTCGAACAAGCTCCTGCAGACGGCAAACGGCGCGGTGTATGATGAGAACGGCAATGTAAGATACATACACGGCCGCAAGCTTGACGCTCTTGAGGATCTTATCGAAGCGGCAGTCGGAAAGCCTATATTGGTATTTTACAGCTTCAAGCATGATAAAGACAGGATCGCCGAGCGGTTCGAGGTGCGCGAGATAAAGACGGAGCGGGATATACACGACTGGAATAGCGGCAATATTCCCGTAGCATTGGCGCATCCCGCAAGCTGCGGTCACGGGCTAAACCTGCAGAGCGGCGGCAGCACCGTGGTGTGGTTCGGGCTTACGTGGAGTTTGGAGCTATATCAGCAGGCGAATGCGCGGCTGTACCGTCAGGGTCAAAAGGATACTGTGGTTATTCATCACATAATCACAAAAGGCACTATTGACGAAAACGTCATGCGTGCATTGAAACATAAGGACAAAGGGCAGTCTGCCCTTATCGAAGCAGTGAAAGCGAGGGTCAAAAATGTTCATAGTACGAGATGAGTCGGACTGCTGTGAAGCGTTGGCAAACGCCATCATCCTTCAATCGGTCAAGGATTACAGGAAGGCGTTAAAGCGTGATGACTGTGAGAGACAAAAGGAAATTGAGCGGTTCTTTCGCTCCGAGTGGTTCTCGGTGCTTACGAAGATAGATCCGGAAATGCTTATACGGAAATTGAGAGCGGAGGTTGAATGATATGACAGCTAAGGAGTATTTAAATAGGATCAGAGAAAAAGATAACGAAATCAATCGTAAACAGCAAAGACTTGAAGCTCTAAGAAATATTGCCTTTAATACATCTCCGCATTATGAAAGCGAGGCCGTGCAGAGGACCAGAGAAAAAAGTCCGCTTGAAAACATTATGGTTAAAATCGTTGACCTTGATAAAGAGATCGATTCCGATATTGATGCGCTTGTTGATTTAAAGGTGGAGGTGTGGGAGCAGCTTGATAAGATGAGCGATGAAATTCAAAAAAGAATTCTATGGCTTAGGTATGCGGAGTATAAAACATGGAGCAATATTGCCGCTGTGATCAATTTTACACCAAGGTATGTATATAAGCTACATATTAAGGCGTTGGATGAGCTTGACGCGATATTAAAAAATAGGACAGTATAGTTCATACAAGTTCATGCGAGTTCACTCTTGAACATTATGGACAGATATGATATTATATAATCGAGAGAAAAATATACATAAGCTTTCATAGAAATATTCTGTGGGAGCTTTTGTTTTTGTAAGGAAAGAGAAATAATGCCGCATTGACCGAAAACATAGAATCAATATTTCTGAAAAAACCTCTTGAAATTTTAGCGCAATTATGCTAAAATAGACTTATCAAAGGCGAGGAGGGATTTCTATGAAGTTAATAAGACCCGTTTCCGATCTTAGAAATAATTTTGCGGACATATCAAAAACAGTGCATGAAACACAACAACCAATATTCTTAACAAAGAACGGATTTGGAGATATGGTCGTTATGAGCATGGAATCATATGAGAACCTGCAGTTTGAAAGCGAAGTATATTTCAAACTCAGGGAGGCTGAGCAAGAAGCGCAGATGACGAATAAGCGGTTTTCATCAAAGGATGTTTTGAAAAGCCTGCGCGATGCGATAGAAACAAAATAAAAATGTATAAGTTAGAGTACCAGCCTATCGCTCAACAGGATATGGTGAACATCGTAACGTATATCAGCAAGGTTCTATGCAATCCGATAGCGGCGCAAAGGTTAGCGGATGCATTCATAGCAGAGGCGGAAAAGATCAGAAGTTTTCCATATTCTACACCGTCCTATCATCCGATACGACCGTTAAAGCATGAATACCGTAAACTGTTAGTTAAAAACTATATTATGTTTTATCGTGTTGATGAAAAAGCAAAGCTGATAACTGTAGCAAGAGTTGTTTATGCAAAGAGTGATTATGGCAAGAATTTAGAGTGACATATAAACAGGGCGTTCCGAGAGGAGCGTCCTTTTTGATTTGGAGGAATAGAAATGCCGTACAGACCGAGAACACCGTGCAGGCATCCGAGCTGTGGAAAGCTCGTGGAATACGGACAGAAATACTGCGCCGAGCATAAGCGGCTGCATCCTGAGTACACACGCTCAGCAAGCAAGCGCGGCTACGGCAGCGGCTGGCAGAAGGCAAGCAAGGCATATCTTAGAGAGCATCCTCTATGCGAGGAGTGTATGAGGAACGGAAAGTATGTTCAAGCCGAGGTGGTTGACCATGTGATCCCGCACAGAGGAGATATGAAGCTGTTCTGGGATAAGAGTAATTGGCAGAGCCTTTGCAAGAGATGCCACGATAAGAAAACAGGACGGTTTGACAGCAGACCGACATATAGGTATTAAACACACAGCGAATCGAACGAAATATCGACAGAAAAACGAACGATTTAATTGGCGCATAAACACAGAGCAGGGGCGGTCAAAATCTCTGTTCTCGATTTGCGCCGAGACCGCCGCCCCCTCACGTGTAAATTTTCGCAAAATAAAAAGAGGGGGTCTAAATTCCAGAGCAAGAATTTTCACGGAAAATCCCGTGCCAAGCGGTCTGCGGCAGGGTGTTCAAAACGTCACCGAGGTGAGGAAAAATGACCGAAGCTGAGAAGGCGCGTGTCAGGAAACTGAGACTTGAGGGCGCGGGATACAAGCAGATCGCATCGGAGCTTAAGTTGTCGATAAACACAGTTAAGTCATTCTGCCGCAGGTCGCTTTTATGCGGCATGGGTGAAACGGCGGCACTCAACTATCTTGTGTCGGTCGATGCGTGTCTAGTGTGCAAACGATGCGGAAAGCGGCTCAGGCATAAGCCGGGAAAACGGCGTAAGGTCTTCTGCAGCGACACGTGCAGGAAGATGTACTGGAAGGAGAAACGAAAAGCCATGATAGAACATATTGAACCGAAAGCGATGGCGGACACAGTGGCGGTGTACTGTGCGCATGACAGAATAGTCGATACGGATGAGCTTATCGGCAATCCGAGGAATCCGAACAAGCATCCGAAAGAGCAGATAACGGCGCTTGCCAAGATAATAAAGCGGCAGGGATGGCGTCATCCGATAGTCGTATCGAACCGCTCCGGATTTGTGGTCAAGGGTCACGGACGGCTTATGGCTGCAAGGGAACTTGGCGTTTCGCAGGTCCCGGTCGATTATCAGGACTATGAGAGCGAGGCATCGGAGTATGCCGACCTTATGGCGGACAACAAAATACAGGAATTTTCGGAGCTTGACGAAAAAATGTCGGCAGATATTTTGAAGGATATAAAGGACAGCGGCGATATTGAGCTTGAGATGGCGGCATTTACAGAGGAGGCTCTTGAGGATCTTTTGGCAAAAACTCAGGATGGCGATGTCAAGGAGGATGATCCTGACCTAACGCCGCCGGAAACACCTGTATCACGGCAGGGCGATATATGGCTGCTCGGCAGACACCGTCTTATCTGCGGTGACAGCACAAAAGCTGATACATATGAAAAGCTGATGGACGGAAAAAAAGCAAACCTTATTGTTACGGACCCGCCGTACAATGTCGCATACGAAGGCACTGCCGGAAGTATACAGAATGACAGCATGGAGGATAAAAAGTTTCATGCGTTTCTGTTTGATGCGTTCAAGGGAATGCATGATGTGTGTGCCGATGGCGCATCGATATATGTGTTCCACGCTGATAAGGAAACGGTGAATTTCAGAACGGCATTTACCGAAGCAGGTTTCTATTGCCATCAGACGTGTATCTGGGTGAAAGATGTGCCAGTTCTCGGAAGGTGCGATTACCAGTATGCGCATGAGCCTGTGATTGTCGGCTGGAAACCGACTGCCGGGCACAAGTGGTATGCCGACCGCAAGCAGCGGACGGTATGGAATTATAACCGGCCGAAGAAGTCGGAGCTGCATCCGACCATGAAACCACTCGACCTTATCGCATACCCTATCAAAAACTCAAGTACGGTGAATGCACTCGTGCTTGATCCGTTCGGCGGCAGTGGAAGTACGCTTATCGCTTGTGAGCAGATTGACCGGATATGCTATACAGCCGAGCTTGATGAAAAATTTGCAGATGTAATTGTAAAGCGTTATGTGGATTTCAAAGGAAATTCAGATGACGTTTTTTTATTGCGCGACGACGAGAAGATACCGTACAATAAGGTGGCAGCTACGCTTGCGGAACAACGATGACCTCAATCGGCTTGCCCAGTTTTTTAGTATAGTCGATAGTGTGTTTCGTTCCTCGTGATACACCGTCCCAGAATACGAGAGCTATATCACACAGCTCGACCATGCGGTCGTTGCGCTTAAGCGACGCGCCACGATGGTACAGCCTGTATTGCGGGCGCATGATGAGCTTTGATATTCTGTGTTTATCGGCGTATTTTTCAGCAAGCGTGTCAACACCGTTCGCGCCGCCGCTTATGATAAGCTCCGTTTCGGCGGGAATATGCGGCGATATGTCGTAGTCTGTGATGCTGCGTGAACCAACTATAAGCAGTTTCATGATATACACTCCTTTGCATTATCTAATGTATACATTATATAACTCAAAAGTCTATATGTCAAGATAAGTTATGTATTAAAATGATATAAATACATAAGATATACGAGAGGTGTTATTCATGTTGAGACTAAGAGTTACTGAGCTGCTTAAGGAACGCGGATGGTCTAAATATTCGCTGTACAAGCAACTGGGCATGAGTTATCAAAACTACAGCAATATGATAAACAATAAAACTTCGTCCATACGCTATGAGAATATAGAAGCCATGTGCATATTTTTTGATGTTACACCCAATGAGCTGTTTGAGTGGGACTTTGAAAAATAAGATAAAGCCGTCCTTTTTAGGGCGGTTTTGTTGTAGTTGAACAAATTCTGCTCCTAATTATTGTACACTGTACATACTTGATATAACGTGCAGGTTACGGTAATATGTCAGTAACTAAAATGAATAAAGCGGTGAGGACAAATGAGATTTCCGAACAGAGCAACAGTAGATAAAATCCGAAAAACATACCCTGCCGGGACGAGGGTGGAGTTGGTACGCATGGACGACATCCAAGCCCCGCCAATCGGCACACAGGGCACCGTGCTCGGCGTGGACGATACCGGGTCACTGATAATGCGGTGGGACAACGGCTGCGGCTTAAACGTGATATACAGAGTCGATGAGGTAAGGAAAATATACAGCTAAATGCTGTGGCTGACGTGTATATACACAATATGTTGTGTATATCTTTGTGTAGTAATCGTATTGATAAATCTTCTGTTTAGAGGTAATATGTGTACAACAAAAGGAAAACACCTAAACAAAACGGAGGATTTAAAAAATGAACGAGAAAATCAGAGCACAGATTGAGCGGGCAAAGACACAGACCATTGGGGTCGAGATTGAGATGAACAACATCACGAGAAACAAAGCGGCGAAGATCGCGGCGGAGTTTTTCGGAACAGGCAGATACGAAAACACAGCGGACAGAAACGGCTACTTCACATGGTCGGCATGGGACGGCGAGGGCAGAGAGTGGAAGTTTCAAAAGGACGTAAGCATCTCAGGACCTGATGTTAAGAAATGCGAATTGGTAACCCCGATACTTCACTACAGCGACATAGAAACCTTACAGGAGCTTATACGCAGACTCAGACACGCAGGGGCGGTCAGCAACGCAACAGTCGGCGCAGGAGTCCACATCCACATCGGAGCCAACGGACATACACCGCATACACTCAGAAATCTTGCCAACATAATGGCGAGCCACGAGGAACTTATCGCCGAAGCCTTAAAGCTTGACCGAAATCGAATCAGTCGTTATTGCAGAACGGTCGATCCCAACTTCTTAGAGCAGATCAACAAGAAGAAACCGACAACGATGTCAGCCTTGGCGGACGTTTGGTACAGGTCACAGGGTGCAAACTACGGCAGAAATACACATTACAACGGCAGCCGATACAGAATGCTCAACTACCATTCAGCATTCACGAAGGGGACGATTGAATTCAGACTTTTCCAATTTGACAGCCCAACGGCAGAACGCAAAGGCGGACTTCACGCAGGACAGCTTAAAAGCTACATACAGTTTTCCCTTTTACTCAGCCAGATGGCAAAGGAACTTAAAACGGCAAGCCCCAAGCCACAGCAAAAGGAAAACAAGAAATACGCAATGCGGACTTGGCTTTTAAGACTCGGATTCATCGGTGATGAGTTTGCGACAGCAAGAGACTTTCTAACAAGAAACCTTTCCGGCGACACCGCATTCAGACACGGCAGAGCGTAGGGCGAAAAACTCCTGCCCCACCGACCCGCCCATAAGGCGGGCACTGTCAAAGACTTTTGCTTCGCAAAAGCTGCCTACGGCAGCCGCCTTTCTTGGCGGTCTATAGGCGGTAGAAGGGTTATGCGCTTGCGGAACTTGCGAAGTCAACGCGGCGCAGAATGGTATTACCTTCGGAAAGGATCGATTGAGATGAAAAAATACTATTTAGCTTACGGAAGCAACCTTAACACCGCTCAAATGCGACATCGCTGCCCTACGGCGAGGGTCGTGGGAACATCGGAGATCGATGGCTACGAGCTGTTGTTCAAGGGTTCAGGCACAGGGGCCTACCTCACCATTGAAAAGGCAAAGGGTAAGTCGGTGTCGGCTGCGGTGTGGGAAGTCGGCAGGTATGACGAACTGGCGCTTGACCGATACGAGGGCTATCCGGACTTTTACTACAAAAAGGAGATAGCGGTCGAATGTATTGAGATCGGGACGCATCGCAGACGAAAGGTCAATGCGTTCGTATACATCATGCATGAGGACAGGCGGCTTGACATACCATCACGTTATTATGTTAAGACTTGCCTTGACGGATACAGGACATTCGGATTTGATGAGAAGAAGTTATACACGGCGATCTACGAAAGCAGGGTGAGAAGTAATGAAAACAACAGAGCCTATTAAAGAAAGAATATGCCCTAAGTGCGGGTCAAGCTACACGGGAGTTCCGGCAGCTTCGAGGGATGCGAAGTACGACTGCATTTGCCCTGACTGCGGTGTGAGAGAGGCATTGGAGAGTATCGGCGTACCGCAGAGCGAACAGGAAAAAATTCTTGATATAGTGCATTCGGCGAACACAATCCGATAAGCCGACACAGCCGCCTGTAACGGGCGGTTTTTTCGTGCCGATAATGATAGAAAGAAGGTGATAGCCTTGGCACAGAGGGGCAGGAAGCCGAAACCAACGGCGATAAAGGAGCTTGAGGGTAATCCAGGCAAGCGGCAGCTTAACGAGAACGAGCCGCGCCCCGCGGCAAAAGCGCCAACGTGTCCCAAATGGCTTGACGAGGATGCAAAGAAGGAATGGCGCAGACTTGCGAAACAGATGGAGCAGATAGGAATACTTACGGAGGTGGACATGGCCGCCTTTGCGGCATATTGCCAAGCGTATTCACGGTGGAAGGCAGCCGAAGAGTTCATATCAAAGCATGGCTCGATAGTCAAGACCCCAAGCGGATACTGGCAGCAGGTACCGCAGGTGTCAATAGCGCAGCAGTACATGAAACAAATGACGAAGCTGTGTGAGCAGTTCGGTCTGACGCCCGCATCACGGTCGAGGATCGTGGCGGATACAAAGCGGAACGAATACATCGATGAGATGGATGCTATTTTAGGAGGCGGCGCATGATGGAAACAAGACCGGAGGATTATCCGAGATTGGAAGAATACGCGCCTACCCGGTTCATGCTGCCGGACTCGCGCTATGATAAAGCAAAGGCTGACAGAGCGGTTGCCTTTATAGAAAACCTCCGTCATACGAAGGGCAAATGGGCGGGAAAGCAGTTTTGGCTGCTGCCGTGGCAGGAACAGATAGTGCGCGACATTTTCGGCATAGTAAAAGCGGACGGAACGAGACAGTTTCACACAGCATATGTTGAGATCGGCAAGAAAAACGGTAAATCGGAGCTTGCGGCGGCGGTGGCGCTGTATCTGCTGTACGCGGACAATGAGCCATCGGCAGAGGTGTACGGTGCGGCGGCGGACAGACAGCAGGCGAGCATCGTTTTCGATGTTGCGAACCAGATGGTGAAGATGTCCCCGGCGCTCATGAAACGCTCAAAGATAATGACAGCGACAAAGCGAATCGTCAATTACACCAACGCGGGGTTTTATCAGGTGCTGTCAGCCGAAGTCGGCACAAAGCATGGTCTGAACGTATCCGGACTTGTCTTTGACGAGCTTCACGCGCAGCCGAACAGAAAACTTTATGATGTTCTTACCAAAGGCTCCGGTGACGCGCGTGAGCAGCCGCTTTTTTTTATTATAACGACAGCCGGAACAGATAAGAATTCTATCTGCTATGAGCTGCATACAAAGGCGAAGGATATATTATCCGGAAGAAAGATCGATCACACATTCTATCCTGTCGTGTACGGACTTGACATTGAGGACGACTGGCACGATGAGCGAAACTGGTATAAGGCGAACCCATCGCTCGGGCATACGATAAAGATAGAGCGGGTGCGGGAGGCATATAAAGAGGCGCTGCAAAATCCCGCCGAGGAGAACGTATTCCGTCAGCTAAGGCTGAACACGTGGGTAAACAGCACGGTGTGCTGGATACCGGAGCATATCTACGATAAAGGCAGCGCACCGCTCGATGCGCGGATGCTTGAGGGCAGAGCCTGTTTCGGAGGGCTTGATCTTTCATCGACATCGGATATATCGGCGTTTGTTCTCGTGTTCCCTCCACTCGGCGAAAACGATCCGTATTACGTGCTGCCGTACTTCTGGCTGCCGGAGGATACGCTTGATCTGCGTGTGCGGCGCGACCATGTGCCGTATGATGTCTGGCGAAAACAGGGATATAAGATCGGAAGAGCACACGTCTGAACTCCAGTCACATC
>ERZ809224.1579-NODE-1579-length-16186-cov-5.293038_pt1 | contig 16186 bp, 18 predicted proteins | sample MGYA00520513_ERZ809224 | MGnify/ENA primary metagenome ERZ809224 (study PRJEB31576, sample SAMEA3212658) | Homo sapiens | biome: human-gut; feature: human gut; material: fecal | place: Sweden | collected 2012 ...
TTGCAACCGCTATCGCCAGCATGCCTGGAGTTGAATCGTTGACTATCATCATCGAACCTTCCGGATCAATGTTGGTATATCCAGCATACCGGAGTACTTCTGGGTCATACTCAACATGGATTACCGCTGCCGCCAGGTTATTCGCCCTTACAGGCACCACCACGCTTTCGCCCGGCCTGCCGTTTACATTCCCTACCTCGATTGAGTAGATTGCGTTTACAGGTATCAACCCATCCATTGCATCTTCAAGCGCGGCCTTTGCTTCGTCAATCTCCGCCTGAATGGCGTCCTCATCCTCAGCAACAGCTCTTGCGGCTTCGAGAGCATCCTCAAGCGTCGCCCACGTATCGGTGGTGTAATCCTCTTCATTAAGCGCTTCCGCCTCGGCGATTAAATCGTTAAGCTCGGTCTTGTCGCCGCGCTCAATAAGACCGTCGATTGCGGATCTAAGCGCGTCCGCCGCCTCATCAACGTCTGCCTGAGAAGCATCCTCATCCGCCGCGATAACTCTCGCGGACTCGAGCGCTTCTTCAAGCGTCCGCCATGTGCCGGAGGTGTAATCCGCCTCGTTGAGCGCTTCCGCCTCGGCGATAACCGCCTCAAGTTCGGACTTGTCCACCGGGGTTCCATCCACAGCGGCCGCGACGATAACGATATCGCCGCTGGCATTTGGTACAGAGAACGCACCGGTTTGAGCGTCATAGCTAAATTCCGCGTCCGCGCCGCCCATCGTAACCGTGATGCCGCCAGGCAGTTGTTTGCCGTTTGTCGCTGTGAACGAGCCGCTAAGGGTTTCGCCAGCGTAGACGGTTGCAGCCGCATCCGTGATTAGGTCAGTAAGTGTATAGGTAACTTCGAAATACTGGGTTACATTCGCATTTCCGGTCGGCGAAACTACAACTTCATATTTTGTCACGCCCTCTCCAGTCTCAACTACTACATGATGCGTGCCTTTCGTGAGCCAGAGATGGAGATCATCGTCATTTGGATGGTTAGCAGAAACCTTCCAATCGATATCGTTTACGGTTACGCTCTTTACGTCCGGCGCAGGCAGCGTAACTTCAAAAACCCGGTCGCTGTCGCTGTTGTCTACCGACGTATCGCCAATCGCCGGGCCTTCGCCGATTGCGCTGGCTTTGAGCGAGCCTGCGCTGATACGCAGATTCCCGCCGCCGCTCGGAGGGTAAACACCCCCGCCAATCGCCGCGCCGGCGCCGCTTGAAGATGCGGTAATGGTGCCGCCATTTACCATGACCGTCGCACCGTCAACTCCGGCTCCTCCTCCTATTGCCGCTGCGTATGCATCGGTAGAAGCGATAATCTCTCCGCCGTTAATGGTGACCCTTGCCGCAACAGCTTGTGTAGCCCCAGATCTGTGCGCTCCAGAGCCGATGCATGCGCCGCCGCTGAGCTGCCCGCTGCTGTTTGCAGCGGAATGCAGATCAAGCTTACCACCATTGATTACAATATTTGGGCGTATGGTCGTGGCGTAACCCGAGCCAATCAGGGCCGAATTAACCTCTGTTGTGCCATTGATAACGCCGTCATTGATTTCGATAGAAATAGGACCCTTGGAAGCGGTATCGCCGCCGCCAATGCCAGCGCCGCAACCGGTCAGGTTAGTAAAGAAACCGTTGCTGTAATACGGAATATTTAGGTTCAATGTGCCGCCATTGACTGTAACCTTCGTCACTCCCGCATTGGCGCCGCCGCCGATCAGCGCTCCCATACCATAGGAAGTACCGTTAAACGTGCCGCCATCTATGGTGATCTCCCCGGCAATCTGGCCTGCGTTTCCTCCTATTCCAGCGCCATAAGTGCTGTATTCCAGGAGCATGTTCAGAGTTCCGCCGCCATTAACCGTCAGTTCGCTATCCTCTGGCACGTTGATCAGCGCTTTTGAATAGTAGGAGTTACTGGCCGACTCTATCGTATTGCTTCCTGAAAGGTTCAGCGTATTTCCAGCTCCCTTAAATTGAATTACAGGTTTACCGCCTGACGCTTGAACGTTAAGCGTATCAATCGTTAAGTTCAAGTTCTCGTTCTCGCTGGTGAACGTCAAGCCTTTATACGGGTTATCCGCCATGTTGGACGAGCTGCCAACCACGCTAACGTTATGAGCGTTATCTGTAATGACAATGTTTCCAGTCAGATCCGCCGGGATAAGATATCTTCCGTCTTTCCGGATGATCAAATCCTCTGGAAGCTCCTCCGACGATTCCACTATTGAAACTGTAGTTGTTCCATACACGCCGTTACAGGCAGTCGCCCGAATTGTGGTAGTACCCCCCCCCACAGGCGTTAACAACCCAGTGTTGGAAACCGTTGCAACCGATGTATTGTCCGAAGACCATGTAACTGACTTATCAACTGCATTCTCCGGATAGACGATTGCATCCAGCTGGAACGGAGCCGTATCAATGCGACAGGTGATCTGCTGTTGATTGATTAGAACTCTGATCGGTTCAATGTCTTGGCTCGTAAGGCTGAACATTTCACTCTCGAAGATATTCTGCGCGAAATCCATCGCAACAACCTGGCCAAGCTTTTCACCCATAGCCTGCGCTTCGGTAAGATCAAACCTATAGGTAAGCTCCTCCCCTGCGGCTCCGCTCTCGACAGGAATAGCCTGCGTCAGCGCGCTGCCCTTGTCATTTACAAGCTGCAAGCCCATGATATAATGATTGTCCCTTAACGTTACATCCAAATAGGGCGTACCGTCTTCCACAACATACTGATGGGAAACGACCTGCGGCGCCTCATTATCGATAACAATCGGGAATGAAACGGACTGCTCTCCCTCTTTCCCGTCGATATGGCCTGTTACAGTATAAGTATACTGTCCGTCCGGTAAGTAGTGATAAATACCGTCGTCCGTAAAATAGATCGGCTGCCATCCACTGTAAGGAAGATAGTAGGTAAAGAAATCGCCTCTCGCATAGTAATAGGATTTCGGCGTTTCATACTCGGTAAAGCTGTAAACCTGTTCACCCTCCGCGTTGGTCACCGTATGGTTGGTTTCTTTGGAACCGCGGAGCATACCGAGGATTGGGTAGACCAACTGATATCCAAGCTGACGGCTCGCAATCGCTACTTTATCTCTGCTTGCTCCGTCCATATCGCCGGAGATCAGATTTATGCCGAGCGGGTAGCCTGTCCAGTCATAATTGATCAGATACATTCCGCTCGAATCGTAGGTGGAAGGAGCGGTCTCATCATAAAGTGTTGAGTCAAAAATAGGAGCTTTCGACCAATCGCCATAGAACCCAAGGTATGGCAGGGAAAGATCGATTTCGTCCACGTTTTTTGATTGCAGAATGATAAATCCGTCTAGGAATGTGCCGTTTGAAAACTCGGCAAGCTGCTGTTTACCCTCGTCTGTCAGCTGCATATCAACTGTGATATTCACCGTGTCGTTTGCCGGAACCGTTACGCTTGTCTGACTGAAGGTCACCTTAAATTCGCTCTCAGGCAGTACGCGGGAAGCCTCGGAAACACAACGGTAGCCATACAGCGTTTCCGCCTTTGCGGTTAGCGGGACAGCGGAGATATCATAGGAAAGCGCACTATCGCTTATATTATGAATGGTAAATGTAAAGGAATACGTTCCATTGATGTTGTCCTTAAGCTCCGCTTTCGGACGCTCACAGCCCTCCACAGTAAGATACGCGCCCGTATGGATCGCGTTATAAATCTTCGCCAGACCCGCGCCCTGTTTACGCGGCGTGTAGAGAACGCCGTCCGGATCATTTACAGGGACCGCCGTGCACATCATCAGCTGATTGATGAGCGCCTGTTTTTCCGTCGCTGTCAGATTTGCAAATCTCGTATTTACATACTGCTTCATTATCGCGGCAGCGCCGGCCATGTGTGGAGACGCCATGGAGGTACCGTTCATGTTACCGAACGCTCCGCCTGGCAGCGTAGAATAAACATTACCGCCTGGTGCGGTGATCTCCGGTTTCAGCGAAAGATCCGGCGCAACACCGAGGCTTGAGAAAGAGGACATCTGGCCGCCCAGCGCATTCTCCAAAAAGCCGGTAAAATCTTCAGAAATGGAGATTTTCTTATCTTCGAGATTACGCAGAATTTTGCCGTCTTCCTTGCTTATGATAATCATCGGCAGCAGGCCGTTTACCTGCATATTGGGAAGTTCGCCTTCCTCGTTGTTATAAATAATTACACCCACGGCTCCTGCATTCTTCGCATTTTGCTCTTTTTCCGTAAACGAGAGGGAGCCGCGCTCAACCAGCGCTATTTTACCAGCGACATCGACTTCAGCGAAGTCATACTCATCGCCGAAACCCGGAACAGGGACATACTCGAGCGTCTGATTGTTGAGTGCCTTTTCAAATCGCAGCGCGTCGCTCGAAGCCGGATCATTATATACAATGTTGTTTTCGCCCGCTTTGAAGTAAATACAGTAGACGCTTTCCTCATTGATGCTCGCGACAGAAAGCGCCGATTTAAAGGTGGATGGTGAACCGACAATGCCGTTATCAGGATTTGTAATCAGATTCATATCCGTGCCAAGCAGATTTTTATATGTTGAGCTTGTATCGTTACCCGCGGCGCAGAGGAGGTTGATGCCCTGTGCTTCTACACGCTCATATACCTCATTAGTCAAAGTATCTGTCTCGCTTGTGAAGCCGCCCGCTGAACCAAGGCTCATATTGATGGTGTCAACGTCCAGAACAACGCAGTCCTCAAGCGCAGCGAGAATCCATGAATCGCTGGCTCCGCTCTCTGAGTCGGAAAAGACCTTCATCATCATGATCTGGGTGTCCGGTGCAACGCCGGAAAATGTGTCGCAGTCCGCGCCAACCAAGCCGGTAACGTGCGTGCCGTGGATGTTGCTTTCCGACTCCGATACATCGGTGTCCTTGTCCGCATAGTCGTATGCAAATGGAATCTTTTCACTCGTGTAAAGCTCCGAAGCGGTTGCCGCGCCAACGTTCAGCTCACCGCTTGCAACCGCGGCTTCCACATCCGCCTGCGTATAGCGCGGAGATTCCGGCGCATTGGCAAACGCGGTGTGATTTACATCCATACCGGTATCCAGAACCGCCGTCACGGTATCTTTGCCGGTATAGCCTTCATCGTTTGCTCGGTCACTGTCTATCATTCCGCCGCTTGTATGCGTTGCACGCGCGTAGCCGTCTATTGGCTCTACATACTCGTGCCTTGCCGCAACATAGACATTTTTGACGCCTTCGATGCTCTCAAGCCGTTCCTTTTCGGAATACTTCGCTTTTACGGCGAATCCGTTGAGCACTATCCGGTACTGAAACTCGATTTCCAAAGAATCCGAACCGTTATTCCGTATCTGCCGTTTTATAGACTCCTGTTCCTTTTCAATCGAGTTTATCGCAGCTTCGCCCTTTGTCGTACTTAAGAACGACTGCAGGGATACATCCTGCGATTTTATTTCCAGAAGGGGTTTGCCCTCCAGTTCAACGATGAATTCTACTTCGTCGTCCGCACCGTAATGATCAAACGACTTTAAAAAGCTGTTCACCGTCTCCTTAAGCGTCGGATATTTGCCGTCCTCCGCGCTAGACGCATATACAGTCTGCAGCGGTAGGCTTGACAGCGCAATGGTAATTGTAACCAAAACCGCTAACAACCGTAGCAAATGTTTTTTCATCTACTTTTCCTCCTTAATTTCATGATGGTGTAAACGCCAATATGCTTGATATCCATCGAATTAGATGTATCAAGTATATCAAGCAAATGTTAGCACACTAATTCGTCAATGTCAACGTATATAAAGTGGAATTTCAACATGTCACGCATATCATTTCGTGCCTGAACCGTTTACAAGTCTATAAAAGTCTGTTATTATGAGAAACTATGTAACGGGAGGAGACAAGATATGGAGATTCAGATTGCACAACAGATTAATCCGGTTTTTGAATGCCTGAGTATTTTAGTGCGGCAACAAGCTTCAAACCGCAGTTATGCCACTTTAAAAAAGGAAATCAAGGCCAGGCTTGACATTGAATTGCCCGAAGTTGAAAAACTGCTTGATTCATTACAGGATATTTCCGATAAGGTAACAAAGGTAGTAAATCAAAACGACGAAATCACAGCATATCTGTTTCATCCTCTCGGCAGCCAGGATTCGACGCCCGCGGAGGCTATTCTCCAGTTTTACGGCGACTTTTCCGAACAGGACCCATTAAGGATACAAGCCGGCGTTTTAACCGCTTTTAATTGCAACCCGCTCAACTTTCTCTATACGACGCTTGACAACTACAATCTGCTTTATACCGGCCCCGGGGAAAAATCACTAAAAGGATGCGGCCTGCTTAAACTGATGGAGTCGTGTTCCCTGTGCGATCAGGACAAATGGCGGCTTTTGGCCTTTTACCATGATTTCGAGGCCTACCTTGACCAGTTTATAAAAGTGCTGTCCAAGGCTATTGAGGTTTTTGTACCATTCATTCCCTCCCTGGCTGTATGGACCGAGCCGTTTTACAAGCGTTTTCCTAAGGAAATCAACAATGAGACTCTATACCGCTATATGGCGGAAAAAATCCAGATCATTCTGCCGGAAACGGATAAAATCTTTATCCAACCCTCTTTGTTCAGCTGCGACCGTCTTCAATACCTCGCCTCAACAGAACCCGGCCGCTGCAGCAATATACTCTGGGGGATGCATTTTGAGATTATTTTTTTAAACCGCCTGAAACATAACAGCAGCACTTATATGTGCAATAATATGAGGCTGCTCAGCGACAGGTCAAAATTCGACATTTTAAAGCTGCTTGCCGGACGGCGTTATTACAGCGGGGAGCTCGCAAAGGAGCTGAACCTGACCACCAGCACCATTGCTTACCATATGCAGGCGCTGTTGAACGCACGTTTTGTCACTGTTGACAAGCGGAGCTACCGAACCTATTACGAGTTAAACAAGGACGCCATATGCGTATTTTTGGATCAGGTCCGGCGTCATATCATTCCTGAATGACGGCTGTCCGCTTCTTGAACCGCTCCCCAAAAGCGCCATTGCTTCTCCCTTTTGGCGTGGATGCGGTTATATCATCTACGCTGTGGGTATGGGAGTATATTAATTTCAAATAAGTCGCAGCAATACGCTTAACCGTCTACGTATCGCAAGTATCGGTAACCTCAGGTATGAAGTCAACAGGCGTGCCGGGGCTGACGCAAAAAACGATGTGCCGTCAAAAATGATTGGAAGGCGCGGGATACAATTGCTTATTTGCCAGCCAATAATCTCATTAGCAAGTGCCATAAACATATTGAGAACGCCCTCTGGATAAATATGCTCAAATTCTTCTATTTCTCTGCCCAAAATTGGGTCCTCGGACTTTAGGTAAATAAGTCCATACCCCCAATATTTAACAAATAGTTTTCCTGCTTACAAAGCCGTACCCTTTTTAGGCTCAAACAGCTGAGACATATCAACGCCTTCCAACTCCAGCAATTTCATTTTTGTCTTAACGCCGCCGGAATAGCCTGTTAAGCTTCCGTTTGAACCCACGACCCTATGACAGGGGATGATGATAGATATAGGATTATGTCCCACAGCGCCGCCCACTGCCTGACTAGACATGCTCCCCTTACCCATTTTCTCCGCTATTTTTTTAGCGATGCAGCCATAGGTAATAACTTCGCCGTATGGAATTTCACGGAGAATCTTCCATACGCCTTGCCGAAACTCGCCGCCTATCGGAGCCAACGGCAATTCGGATATTTTTGGTTTTTTACCCGCGAAATATCTGTCCAGCCATTTCTTTGCCGCGTCGAGTATAGCCATGTCATCGTTCTCTGCCATAGCTTCAGGGATACTATCGCCGTGATATTTTTGTCCCTCCATCCATAACCCGACAAGATTGATGCCAGCATTGTCACATGCAAGCGTGATTGTTCCTACGGGCGATGGGTATATTGTTGAATAATACATTTCGTAAGTCTCCTTTGCCTTAAATATATTCCAAAGATTGATGGTGGCGTAACTGCGCCATGGCCGACAGCGTTTTGCCATTTGCAATAATCTTTTGGCATATAAGGATCAAGCGCCTTTTTATGCTGGCGTCTGTTCGGGTACCGCCTTGCTGGTTCATGCGGTGATTATGGCTCTTTAGATGAGCCTCGACTCCCCAATCATTCCTGCTGTGAAGATAGACAATGGGATTGTAATAGGCTACATTGGCTTTAAGTTTTTATTTAGTCGTTCAACCATCCATGTTAGCCGTTTTTTCCGGCCCGCCTCTGTCTTTGCAGCATAATATGCCCGTATGTAAGTCTTTTTTATAGATAACCCCATGGCCTCGAAATTTGTATAGGCAGGTTCGTATCCCTTTAATAACGTTGACAAAAATACGATCTGCTCCTCTGTTATTGCCTGGGATTTTGGAGCGTCCCACTGGCCATTTTTCTTAGCTTCCTCAATTTTAAACCTGCCATAATCGGTCATCTTTCCCTGTTTTTCAAGCCGTTGTGCTAATGCCTTGTTCTTCTCAGACCACCTGCTGTTTTCTCGGCGGATAGAGAAGTATTTTTTATACGTCATATTGTCTATGCTTTGTATTTGTCCGTCAATCCAGCCGAAGCACAGAGCTTCTTCCAAGGCTTCAGCGGCTGTGAGCGTAAGCGGACCTCCCTTTTTGCCCAAAAGCAGCCATACCCCGCCGCCGATTGTACTATACTTCTCCAACCATGCGCGAAACGCCGCTCGTTCGGAAAATTTCAAAACATCATTCATTATAAATACCTTTCATGTACGTTTGTCTGAATAACAATATATCACACCAAAATGAAAAACAAAAGCCTTTAACATGTTTCAAAATAGTCCCTTTATAGCGGTTAAAAAAGTCCCTGTTGAAAAAAAGGCTGACGTACTCGGCTCAGTGGAAGATCATATAAAAATCCAAAAGCTGTGTAGCTTGTCGACTTTTATATGGCTGAAAAGACAAACTTTTACACAATCAAACGCACTTGCTTCCCATATAGAAGAGCCGCTTTTATTGACGCACAGCCCAGGATAGAGGATTACCCTAATTCCCGTTTTCCTTTAAAAAATACCGAATCGCAAGATTGACCATTTTATAAATACTGATACAATATTTATCTTTCAATGTATCGAGTCCGCTTATATTACTTTCTCTTATTTTAAAAGTATGAGTGACAATAATCTCATTTGGTTCTTTTTCGGTTAAATGAACTTGGCCTTTCTTGATAAATAACTTTGGTGTAATAATCAACCTGGGCTTCATAACTGGTGAGCTGCTCGTCGCAGTCGGTAGAAACGCGAGCGTATCCGGCGATACGTCTTTTACGTGCTGCTTCCGAAGGCAGATGGGTCAGTGAGTGGGTTTATGGTTGCAGGTATCATTGTAGCCGTTGCGGGAAAAGCCCAGACCGCCAACATTCCACCGCCAGACATTTGCGGCTTCGTCTATAGAGGTAGCGTCCAGAATGAGCGGCTCATACAGCTGTCCGTTTTCATCATTGGTATGGATGACCACATAGCCGCCGCTCTGCCCGTTGATAAGCCCGGTTGCTTTGTTAATGGCGGTCTGAAGCAGCTTTGGGAATCGACCGATGGCGGATTCCACCTTATCCACCGAGGACTGTATCTCGGAAATGGCGGTGATCATGCTGGACCTGCTCTGTCCGAGTGAGATACTCTTATATCGCTCGGCAAGGGTGTCGTACACAGTTGCTATAACCATTGCCGGCATACTGACGCCCAGCGCCGAGTGCCGAATTGCGACGGTATCGCAGAGATTGACCCGCTCCAGCATTGCCGAATACTCCGGCTGCTTCCAGATCGGCTCAAAAGAAACCGTGGCACCAGGGATGGTCGCACCCAGCGGATTTGCCTTGATTTAGCTGTTCGCCTTTGCCCGAAGGGTTTCTTCCGTAACAGGCGTATCTATGAATTGGTCTTAGAAATCCATGATGAGCGTTTTTGCCCGGACGATCTCAGAGGTCACAATGAGAAGCGTGACCTCAGGCAATGTGACCACTGTTTCGGCGTCCGTGCCATCCGGGGTAAACACGGCATACGGGAGCAGCGAAGTATACACGCCGCTGTTGTCCTCATCCTGCTCCAATGCCGTGAGGTTCTTGCCGTATTCAATGACCACACCCGTTTTCTGCCTTCGGTGGGAGTGAAACTTCACCGTGAAGTTATCCCACTCGAATTCACCATGCCACTTCGATAACATAGAGCCTTCCGTTCAGCCCAAGCAGGCGCGGACGCTTTGCGGCTGTTCCACCAAAAACGGTTTTGCATCCGAATAGTCCGTCCAACCCGTAAATCGTGTGTCTCCCGAAAGAAGCCGCGAGAGGATAAGCTGCGGAGAGCAGCTTTCCGTTGAAAACGTCAGCACAGGAACATTGGCAAGGTCGTAGGAGATATGCTGACCGTAAATGCTCACGATGCCTTTGAGCGGTTTGGTAATGCGGTAAATGCGGAATGCCTGGTCTGCGGCGGCGGCGTTGGGCTTTGCCTTGATGATACATTCCTTGGTGATGAGTTCGTAATGCTGGCCGCTCACCTGATATTTGAGCAGGCATTCGAACACGCCGTTTCGCTCCTCGGTGACTTCGCAGGATATGGTATCGGTCAGCGCACCCAGTCCGAACGAGGTGAAGTCTATAGCGTTGGGCGAATAAAGCACAGGTATCATGAAAGCCACCTCCTTTTGGGCATAAAAATACCACCGGGGATTTTACCTGGTGGTTAGTTAAAATGATTTAATTGCGGTTCGGCAAACCGAAAGTGTATATTTGACATAAATTTATCGGTTTTTACTGTTTGAGTGTTGATTTGTAATAGTTTCCGAAATCAGCGAGCGCATCAATAATCGGCAGCATTTCTTTTCCGAGATCAGTTAGTACATATTCCACTCTCGGAGGCAATTCCTGATAATCGTGCCGATAAGCAAGTCCGTCGTCAATCATCTGACGCAGGCTGTCGGTCAGCACCTTTTGTGATATTCCGTCCAAGCTTCTCATCAATTCGTTAAATCTCCATGGACGCACTTTTAGATTGCGTAGAATTAATAGTTTCCACTTACCGTCAATTAAGGATACGGCTGTTGCCACAGGGCAAGCCGGTAATTCGTCTTTTGTTTTCATGTTATCTATCACCTCGCAAGCATATTATAGCATACATTCTAAAAAAAGTATATAGTTACAAAAATGTGCGTACTTGTTTTTGAATGTGCCGGGCGATATACTATAATCAAGCAAGAAGAAATTGCTGAATATTCTTGGAGGTGTATACCATGAAAAACCACGCTAAAACAAACATCGGGAATGAAGGCAGAGTAGAGCTTCATGAAAAGCTTTCTTTGACCGGTGCGGAGGTCAGTATCAATCAGTTGCCGGCAGGTGCAAGTGTTCCATTCGTTCATTCACACAAAAACAATGAAGAAATTTACGGAATCCTCTCCGGCAAAGGAAAAGCGGTAATAGACGGAGAAGAAATCGAGCTTGCTGCAGGTGATTGGTTAAAGATTGCTCCCGCAGCAAAACGGCAGTTTTTTGCAGCAAGTGATTCTGGAATCACTTATGTCTGCATACAGGTAAAAGAAAACTCACTGGATAGCTTTACCGTTGATGACGCTGTAATATAGCCTGAGTTTTGAGAGAAAATTAAGAAGTACAGTTTTGGAAAATTCCACAACTGTACTTCTTATTTATTTTAGAAATATGTCCTCAAAGTCTGCTTTGTCATTATTACATATAAGTATCATACCACAAATTTATGAAATCTCTACCTAAAACAGGCTCTGATATTACAGGCGGCGCCACCTTGTGGTTACCTTGATCTCTGCCACACCGCCGCTTACCGTCAGCACCGTTTCACCGGGCCGAAGTTCGGGAAAACCATTGCCTGTCACTTTATCATTCAGAAGCGTGGTATCGTAATAGAAATTCATCTGTTCACTGTCACATAACACGCCGTCCTTAATGCCTTTGAAGTTCCAGGTCTTGTTGTAACCGCTGTTTTGCAGGGTGAGAGAAAAATTGCCGCTTCCTTTCAGGGTAATGACCGACTTTGCGGTAAAGGCTTCAGGCTTGCATACACTGCCGCAGCTTTCTATGGTGATTTCCTGCAAGCCCTCAAAGCTGTATTTAAAGGGCTTGCAGTTGAAGGTAACGATGAAGCTGCCGATTTTATTGAACTGCTCCTCAATGTCCAGACTCCCGGGGATCACGCCGTAGCGGAAATACCCCTCATCGTAGGATTAGGTGATCTAATGGTATCTGTCCGGCTCGGAATAAAGCCAGCCCTTGATGTCACGCAGGACGAACGCAAGGGCGGCTGTATTTTTCCGTGCGAGGAACACAGTGTAAGTGACCTTGATGTTGGAAAAGCGGCGGTTAGGGTTGACGATATCTCCGCTCCTGCCGGGGATGGAGATGAACTCTGCATCGTATTCCGGTGCGGAAAACACAGCCTTCTTCTCAATGTGCAGACCTAAGTCGGCGGAACTGCGGCCGTTGTAAGTAAGAAAGGTCATGCGAATATCACTCCTTTCCGTTGAGCGAACTGGTTCGCCGTCTCCATGACTTCGTTGGTAAGCTGGCGGATATCCTAACGAAGAGTAGTTGTTGAAGGTGGCAATGTTCAGGGCAATAGTGAAAGTGGACGCCGCTTTACCACCACACCGTCCACCGCGGAGCGGACATTGCCGCTCACATCAAAGTCGGTGGGTAAAGCCGTTTGCATATCGTGGGCATGGTTTCCCATGACGCCGTTGATACCCTCTGCCTTGCCTTCGGCGGCTTTGACCGCTTCATCTCCATTGTCATCAATGGAGCCGGCAAGACCCTTGACCAGCATCTCACCAACCCACGCCATTTCCTTGGAGGGAGAATGGATGCTGAAGAAGCCACAGATGCCGTCCCAGATGGAGGAGACCCCCCCGGACACCTTGTCCCACAGCCAGGAGGCAAGCTGCTGAATGCCCTGCCACAAGCCACGTATAAGGTTGCCACCCACTTGTGCAAGCTGGGAGACGCCCTTGCCCAGGGCATTGACCAAGCCTGTGATTATCCGCGGCACCGCCTTGACGATCTCCACGATGATGGTGGGCAGATTTTTGATGAGGGAAGCCAGTAAATCAATGCCGGCCTGGAAGATCAGAGGGATGTTATTGATGCCCGCGTTGACGATGCCGGAAATGATATCTGGGATCGCCCGCACAATAGTCATGATGATCTGCGGCAGCGCCTGGATCAGCGAGATCAGCAGGCCGATGCCTGCCTGGATGATCTGTGGGATTGCATTCAGCACCGCTTTGATAATGCCGTCAATGATTTTCGGGATGGCTTCCACGATCGCCATGATGATGTCCGGCAATGCGGCTACCAGTGAGGTCAGAAGCTGAATGCCTGTTTCGATGATCTGCGGAATCGAATCCAGCAGGAAGGTAATGATGCCGTTGATGATCTCCGGCAGAGCCGCAATCAGCACTGGCATTGCGTCGAGAATGCCTTGAGCAAGCACGGTGATAAGCTGCAAAGCCGCATCCAGCAGCATAGGCCAGGCTTTCCGCCAAACCTTGAACGATGGTAACGATAGCCTGCACCGCTGCCGGAATCAGCGTAGGCAGCGCATCGGCAATGCCGGTCACCAGCGTAGACACAAGCTGAACCGCCGCATCGATGAGCAGGGGCAGATTTTCAATCAGTGTGTTCACGATGGTCATGAGCGCGGACGCCGCCGGGATAAGCTGCGGAAGCAGGGAGATGACGTCTCCAGCACCTGTGAGAACAGACCGGTAACCGCTTCCAACGGCGTTGGGAGCAGTTCGCCCACCGCCGTCAGCAGAGCATCTAGCGCCGTGGGCAGAGCCGCAGCGATGTTCTCGATAACGGGCGTAATGTTCTCCACCACCGTCCGGAATGCGGACACCATATTGCCGCGCAGCAGTTCCATATCTGCGTCCGCGTCACCGAAGCCCACGATAAGGTTCGATACGGCGGATTTCAGCGCATTTACAGCGCCGGAGATGGTGGCTTCGACTTCCTTTGCGGTAATACCCGCGATACCCATGCTCTCCTGCATGACATGGATGGCTTCCACCACATCGGCGTAGGAGGAGATGTCATATTTGACGCCGGATATCTTCTCGGCGTCGGCAAGCAGACGCTCCATTTCCTGCTTCGTGCCGCCGTAGCCCAGCTTGAGGTTGTCGAGCATGGTGCAGTTATGTTTGGCAAAGCCCTGGTAGGCGTTCTGGATGGAGGACATATCAGTACCCATCTTGTTGGCGTTGTCGGACATATCCGTGATCGCCATATCCGCATACTTCGCGGCTTTTTCGGTGTCTCCTCCAGGGGACTGTATAAGGCTTGCGGAGAACCCCGCGACCGTTTCCATGTACTCGTTGGCGGACACAGTCCCGCCGTTTTATATGCATTGGCGGCATACCGCTGGATTATCCTGCGATGAGTCCTTGAACAGGGCGTCCACGCCGCCGACAAGCTGCTCGTAGTCGGCATAGGCGGCGACCTCTTTCCCCAGCTTCACGTCGGCGGCTCCGGCGGCGACTGTCACAGCGCCCATCGCAGCGCCCACTGTTTTCAGAACCTTGCCGAAATTCTCAAACTTTCCGCCGGATTCCTCCGCAGCCTTGCCGCCCTCCTTAATGGCTTTCCCGTTTTCGTCCAGCTCACGGTTCATGTCGTTGAGGGCGGCTTCGGCGTTGTTAAGCTGGATCTGCCAGTTCTGAGTGCGGCGGTCGTTCTCCCCAAAGGAGGTAGCGGCATTCTGCAGTGCCTTTCGGAGCGTATCAATTTTCGTGGTCTGCTCGTCGATCTTCTTGCACAGCACCTTGTTCCGTGCGGTGAGGGCGTCCACGGATTTGTCGTTTTTGTCTAACTGAGAGGTGGCGAGCTTCATTTCGGAGCCGAGAATCTTAAAGGACTGGTTGATATCCGCAAGCGCCTTCTTGAATTCCTTCTCGCTCAAGACCGATTTTCAATCCGAAATTATCGGCCATTGTGCCGTCACCTCCTGATCGTGGCATGAAAAATGCACCCTTTCACCTCGTACTTGGCACAAAAGCGGTCGAAGTACGAGATGAAAGCGTGCTTGATGGTATGAAAAGGAGTAGCCTCGAAAGGTCACTCCTTGCAGTTATATGAAATCACATTGCCGGTTTAAACGGTCAGAACACTTCTACGCGTCCCAGCAGTAAGTCAATCAGGTTACAATGGAAGATGCCGTTGTCGTCATAGAAATTATGCGGCACATCTAAGCGGACAATGATTTTCTTGAAGAAGTCCTTTGTTAACATCAGCGATGACAACTCGGAGGGTTCCTTTTTGTCAGTATCCATACGAAAAGCGGACTGAATGTAGATCTTCTTATCCGCATCGTTCACAACAAAGTCAATCTCTTTCTGAACCTTGCCCCGTCAGTGCGGTCATAAACAACGCCGACGTCTACGGAATACCCGCGCCTCAGAAGCTCGTTATAGATCATATTCTCCATAATGTGTCCGGGGTCAAACTGGCGGCAATTCAGCCTTGCATTCCGAAGGCCGACGTCCGTATAATAGTATTTATTCGGATAGTTGAAATAAGTCTTTCCTTTGACATCGTATCTCTTCGCCAATGAAACCAGGAAAGAGTCGATAATATGCTGCACATAATTTGAAACCAGCGCGGCATTGACATTTTCGTTTCTTATGGAGGATATGGCGTTCGCAATAATTGGTGGGATTGGTAAGAGAGCTGATCTGCGAAACAAGAAAATCCAGAATGTCGTTCAGAATATCCTCCCGCTCGATGCCGTTGCGCTCTACAATGTCCTAACATACAGTTCACTGTAGAGAGATCAGATAATCCTTTTTGTCCTTTTCATCCTCCAGCGCCAGCAGGCTCGGCATACCGCCGTAAAGCATCTAGGTATCCGGAGCCTTTCGTTCGTCGCCGCCCACAAAGGAATAGAATTCTTCAAAGGACAACGGGAAAACGTGGATCTGCGTAGCTCTGCCGCGGAACTCGGTGGCGATGTCCTTGGACAGCCCCTTGGAATTGCTGCCCGTTACATACACGTCAAGGTTCTTATATGCTTTCAGTTGATTCAGCATATCATAGATCGTGACCTCGATTCCGCCGTTCTCCTTATCCACCACTTTCGTGGTAAGCTGCGCCTCATCGATGAACAGATAGAACTCTTCGTTCTTCT
>ERZ809224.1584-NODE-1584-length-16100-cov-61.627298_pt1 | contig 16100 bp, 17 predicted proteins | sample MGYA00520513_ERZ809224 | MGnify/ENA primary metagenome ERZ809224 (study PRJEB31576, sample SAMEA3212658) | Homo sapiens | biome: human-gut; feature: human gut; material: fecal | place: Sweden | collected 2012 ...
GTGGGCGGCGGCCCTGGCGGCTCTGGCCGTGGCCTGGGCAGTCCGCTGGGCGGCTTTGGCCGCCTGCTGTGTGGTCTTGATACTGGCCTTCGCGGTTTTTTCCGCCGTCTTGATGGATTTGCTGGCGGTTTTTACCGTCCCTTTGGCGGTAGCGGACGCCTGCTTGATGGTCTTGCGGCCCCTGTCCACGGTTTTAATGCTTTTCTTTCCCCAATCCAGGGTCTTGACGGCCCCGCGCTCCTGCCGGAGCGTCCTTACCGGCTCGGAGATCTTGTCCGCCGTCTGCCGGGTTTTCCTCGCCGCCTGCTTCTTGGCTTGTTTTTTCGGTTGTTCGGCTGCGGCTTTCCGCTTCTGGATATTCTCCTTGACCTTGGAAATGTTCTCCTTTGTGGTCTTTATCCCTTTGCGGCCCTGTTTATCAAACTGGTGGATCGCTTCATGGGTGACGCTATCCACCCCGGAAGAAAGACGGTCGGACGCATACTCGCCGGGGGAGCTTTCCGCCGCATACAGGCTGTGGTCGGCATTATCCCTGGTGCGGATATACGCCTCCTTCATCCGTTCAGAAGCAACCGCCGCTTTGTCAATGGCCTTAATGCCTTTTTCTGCGATATTCCTTGTCTTAATGCCCTTGCCCATGGGCTTCACCTCCTTTCCAGGGCGGGTGCGCCCTTATTTCTCCAGCAGCTTTGCCACAACCACCATCCGCCCGTTTGTCCGGGAATACTCGCAGGTGGAAAGGGTGATAAGCTGGTCGCCATATTCCGCGCTTACGCTCGTTTCGTAAAGCGCCAGCGCCTTGCACTCGGCAATAAATCCGTCAAAAGCCCCGGCGCTCTCCGCATTGACAAAGTGGTAATACTTGAAGCCTTCCTCCGAGTAGGCTACCGTCTTAAAGGCGGCGATCACCTCATATTCGCCAAAGCTGTCCAGGGTATCAAAGCGGATGGTCTTGTGTTCCCGGTAAAAATCCTCGCTCTCATACTTGCACAGGTCGGAGAACATACTGCCGTTGTTCATGTGGTGGCCGTACAGCACCAGGTTGTCGGAAATGCCGACGTCGCAGTTTTCCTGCATATAGGGCACCCCATAGCTGCTATACGACTTATCAAAAGCGTGCTTCAGATAGAAATTGGGGGTATCCTTGGTCTGCATGACCGGATAATCAATCCGGGTGCCGGGAATGGAAATCCAGCCCACCAGGTCGCTATTCTGGGCGTACACATCCGCGTACTTTTCAAAAGCCGTAAGTTCTTCCGGCTTTGGGGCCGGGTCGTCGGCAAGTTCCAGCGTGGGCGGCTCTACATCTTCCTTAACCAAATCCGCCACTTCTGCAAAGGCTTCGGCGCTCTGCTTCTGGTCGAGGTATTCACGGGCCAGCATAGCCCCGGAGAAAAGGAACAGGGCGGCGCAAAGGGCCGCCCCTGCAATCATCAGTCTGCTTTTTGCTTTATCGCTCATGTTTCACCCCTCCTTATGCTTATCGCGCCTGTTCTTTACTGGCTGCCTGGCGGCGCTGCCCCTCTGGGGCCGGTTTCAGCCCCCGCAGCTCGGTTTTTACGGAAGATTTTTCGCCGCCTGCTTTTTCCGCAAGGCGGCCCGCGCCGCGCTCCATCTGGGCAAAGGTTTTGCCGCAGGACGCAAACAGGCCCCGCAACCTGGCAAGCGCGCCCTTGTCGGCCTCCAGTTCCTGGGCCTCCAGGGCCTCTTTTCCCGCCAGGGTGCGCCCAGCGTTTTTCATGTGGCCGCCCGCCTGGTGCAGCTCATCCCGGATCACATCCAGTTTCCCGGCGCATTGCTCCATCGCCTGGCTTGCGTGGGAAAAACCGCGCTCCATGCGGGAGAGGACGGCGGGGATACGCAGCGCCTGCACCGCATGGCGCAGGGCGGCGCGTCCCTTTTCCTGAAACGTCCCCAGCATACGCCCGGCAGCGGAGACGAAGTTTGTCCTGGCCGTGGAAAGCATGGCCTTTCCCTGGCGGATTTTTTCCTCCGCCGTCCCCACAAGCTGGGCGCACTGTGTGCGGATTCCCTTGTTGTGGAGCTTTTCCACTTCCAGGCGCATAGCCTTCATTTCGTCCATCATCTGCGACAGCTTTTCTTCCATACCGTCGATATAGCCCACCAGGGCCTGCACTTCTTCCTTCTGCTTGGAAAGGCTGTGCTGCTCCAATACGGAGAGAAGTTCAATAATCTGCGGATGTTCCCGCAGGGCAAGAGCCGATTCTGTCATGGTTCATTCCTCCATTCAAACGTATTATCGCGCCGGTTCCGCCTGCTTTTTCGCAGGCGGCAGCTCCCGGCAGTATTCCGGGTAACGGATCTTCACGCCCTCCATAAAGTAGGGCGCAAACTCGCAGCAAAACAAATCCTCCGGGGAGTAGGCGTTGCTGTGCTCGGGGTCGGTATAGCCGTTCCAGAGGTTGAAAGCAAGGCGGCACACCCGGACGGTGCCGCTGGTCTGCCAGCCGCCGTGCATACCCTCTGGCTCGATGCAGTCCTGCTTGAAATCAAACATCTGGCGGATGTTTGCCCGCGTTTCCGGGGCAATCCCCATCACATAGAAAAAGGCCCGGTGGTAACAGTCGTTCCTCCGCGCCTTGCTCATCATATCCAAAAAGAAATCCCGGTGCTCCAGGGACGCAAAGCGGATATTGCTCATGCTGGCACCTCCTCGCCGCCGAATACGCCTTCACCGGGTTTGGTGGTCATCAAAGCATAGAGCTTTGTGTCGCGGGGGAACCGGTTGATGAAAGGCACCAGGGCGCTGCCATACCGGATGAGGCCGCAGCCCGCGTCCGCATTGGTAACATAGCTCATCTGCTCGCTGGAGATATTAAGGAGCTTCGCCAGCTTTTCCCGGTCGGACGCGGCCTGGCTCAACATCACAAGAAACTCGGAGTTGGAGAGCATGGTGCTGGCCTGGACGGAATCCAGCAGGTACTCCACATTCTGGGTGATAGCAGTCGGGTAGGCCCCGCGCTTTCTGAACTGCCGCCATGCGCTATTAAAGAAAATGCCGCTTTGCTCATTTTCAAACATCACATGGAACTCGTCGATGAACACATGGGTGCGCTTGCCCCGTTTCCAGTTGAGGGTGACGCGGTTGAGGATGGTATCGGTGATGACCAGGGAACCGGCAGGCTTTAGCTGCTCGCCCAGGCCGTGGATGTCAAACACCACATAGGGCTTGCTCAAATCCACGGTGCTTTCCCGGCCAAAGATGTCCAGGGAGCCGGTGGTGTAAAGCTCCAGGGAAAGGGCGATCTCTTTGGCCTTGTCCTCCGGCTGCTCCAGCAGCTTCCGGCGCAGGTCGCAGAGGGTGGCGGCCCGCCCGGCTTTCTCCGCCTCCGGGTACACCAGGGCGGTGCAGCGGTCGATGATGGATTTGTGCTGCGGCCCCACGCCGCGCTTGTCGATCTGCTCGATAAGGGACATGACAAACTGGCTTTTTTCTACAATCGGGTTGTTTTCCCCGTAACCCTCCACCATATACATGGCGTTTAAGCGGTCTTTGCCGCCCGCCACCAGATGGGCCACCGTGGCCTTTTCCCGGCCCAGGGTTTTGACGAGCGCGCCAAACTCACCCTCCGGGTCGCAGATCAGAATGTCATCGTCGGCATAATCCGGGTGGAGCATGAGGAAGGCGATCAGCTCCTTTACCGCAAAAGATTTGCCTGCGCCGGGAACGCCCAGATAAAAGGCCGACTGGTTCAAGAGGTTCGCCTTGTTGCAAAGGATCAGGTTATGGGAGATGGCATTCTCGCCAAAGTAAATGCCGCCCTTGTCCTGGATTTCCTGTACCTTAAAGGGGATGAACACGGCCAGGGATTCCGTGGTAAGGGTGCGGAAGGCGTTGATTTTCCGCGCACCGATGGGCAGGGCGGTGTTCAGGCCGTCGAGCTGCTGGAACTTGAGCACCGCAAGCTGGCACATATGCTTTCTCGCCACGGAAAGCACCGCCTCGGTATCGCTGTCAAGCTGCTCCTTGGTGTCGGCGGTGATGGCCAGGGTCATCACCGCGAACATCATCCGCTGGTCGCGGGTGGTGAGGTCGTCCAAAAACTCCTTGCTCTCCTTGCGCTGCAATTCCATGTCGTAGGGCACCACAGCAGAGAAGTTGTTGTTGGCATTCTGGCGGCGCTGCCAGTTGGTGATGTTGGTCTCCACACCCAGCAGGCGGTTTTCCACCTCCCGCACGGCTTCATCCGTGGGAACCGGCACAATGTCGATGGAGAACATCAGGTTGCGGGCCATGTCGGTAAGCTCCGTTACCATGTTATCCTTAATATAAGAGGCGTAGTCTTTGAGGAACAGCACCCGGCAGAACTTATCGCCCAGCTTCAGATAGTCGCTGTTTTTCTCGATCCCGTCCGGGCAGATATAGTCCTTGAAGCTGTGGCCCCGCTTCATCATCTCGCGGGCATTGAACACAAACTCGGATTCTTCGCCCTGGCGGTAGAAGTCGTGCAGGATACGCAGGCGCTCGGTGGCGTCCAGCTCCACGCACTTGGAACCAAGGGCCGCAAAGTGGGAAATCAGGTCGGCTCCCACACGAGAAAAATAGGCGCGGGCCTCCTCGATATCCTTCTTCACCACGGAGATGGTGATATACTTTTCCTGCATAATGCCGTTGGCTCCGGTGGCTTTATCCAGCAGCATTTGGTTATACTCCCCACGGTACTCGTCCCGGAAATCCCCCTGTATGGGCATGAGGATGGATGTTTCAAAGTTTGCCTTGTTCAAGCGGCGGTTGTTGATGGTGATTTTTGTCACCGCGCCGGAGTCCAGGGAATTGAGCAGCTCCGAGTAGGTGAGGAACATGGATTCCTTGTCCTCCCGGCTGGCTACCAGGTAGTTGATGTCCGAAAAGCGGTAGGTTTTGGAGAAGCGGTTGCCGGTCAAGAAAATGCCGTCCGGCCAGATACGGCGGACGGGGATCACATCCTGCACCTTCCGGGGGACGGTGTAACGCTCCTTTTCCTGCTTGGACATGGTTTTGATGGTCTTAATCATGCTTGGCCTCCTTCCGTTTGTGAAAATGCTTCGGCTCTTTGGGCTGCCGTTTGACGGGACGCCCGGTTTGCAGCCCTTCAATGGTATCTTTCAGCGCCGCGTAGTAGTAGTTGCTGTCCTCGAATTTGAGTTCCTTCGGCTCCAGCATTTCCGAGCGCAGCCACGCCCAGATGAACTGCTCCGCCGTCATGCCGTGATAGGTGATGAACCCCAGCATGGCAAAGGGAGCCGCCCCCAAAATGCACATCCAGGAAAGGGTTTCCACACCAAAGTAGGGGCGCAGGATAAAATAAAGGCCCACGGCTACACCGCAGGCCAGTACCGAAAAGACGAACTGCCGCATGGACAGCCCAAAAAACATACTCTCCGTGTAATTACGGATTTCCCGGTTGATCTTGACTTCCAAAATATCACCTCACAATCACTTCGCCGGTTTCCAGGTAAACAATGCTGCTCTTGGGGATATAGGCAAAGCCCAGCAGCCGGTCGCCCACGGTAAAAATCTCGTCTGGAGCCGCTTTGGAGAAGTGGCCCACAATCCCTTTTTCAGCGGGCAGGTCGTAATCCTCCGCCATCGGGATGGCGGTTCCGTCAATCAAGTGCAGCACATAGGTTTGATAACGCATTTGTTTTCCTCCTTTTTTACAGGCCCATCATCTCGCGTACCACGCGGTCGGCCATTTTCACCGCGCCCACGAGGACGAGCATATTAAAGACCAGTTCCCCGATATAGCTCCATACCTGCGTAACTGCCGCCGCGTTGGGGTCAATGGCAGGCGGAGCCGCCGCGAACAGGGAAAAGATAATGCAGGCCAACACGATGATGGCACCTTCCAAACACACGGCGGCATAGCTCTTGATAAAGCTCTTGCCTACGTTCTGCGTCGGCTCCCCCGCAAAAGTGGAGAGGGGAACCGGTGCGATGGCCGTATAAAGATATAATTTGAAAAAACGCCCGTAGACGGTCATTATCATAATGAAGCTGAGAACCGTGATAAACAGCCCGCCGATGAGCGTGACCGCCCAGAGGGGGATGCTCTCGAAAAAGCCGCAGCTTTCCACCGCCGTGACAATCTCCTGGGGGAGAACCGTCTGCTGCGCGGTTCCAAAGCCCGCCGCGTTCATAATGGTGGAAACAAGGCCCTGGACGATATTAAAGAGGGCCATCATCAGCTCCAGCCCATAGGTCACGACGCCTTTGGCAATGGCAAACCGGATAAACAGCTTCAGCGCGTGCTCCGGCTTTTTGACTTCCGCAAAACTGCCGCAGGTGCGCATGACGCCCACCACAAAGAACAGCACCAACAGGGCAAGGCCGATGGCCCTTACTGCGTCATGGATGTTGACAATAACGCCCCAAATCGTGCCGCCTTTGAACTGCTCCGGGCTTTGGGTGATGAGCTGCCAGATCTCGGACAGGTACTTGTTCCAGGTATCGAGGGCATTTTGTAAGTTCTGGACTACCCAGTTATCGGACATTCCGCTACCTCCTTTCCAGCAGCAGTAAGGGACGGGCCGCAGCGGCCCGCCCCTGCACTGCCGTATTTTCGCTTATCGTCCGCCGCGCTCCTGTGGCTGGCGGACAATGCCGTAAACATCATCCACAAAATACCGTCCGACAAAGGGGTTGAAGATCGCGTGGCATTTTACGCCGCCCACCTCGGCCAGGTAGTCGTTGTCCCCCAGGCGTTTAAGGATAGTTGCCTCACCCAGCACGTTCTTTTCCCCCTGCTTCAAAGAGTGGATATAGCACTCGCATTTCAGATTCATAGCTATACTCCTTTCCGCTGGAAAATCAGCCCGTAATGAGCGTGAGGATTTCCTTGGCAAACGTAATCACGACGCCGCCAGCTAAAGTGAGGAAGCCGTTGGCCCGCTGGCTGGGGTCGTGGCTTTTCAGGGAAAGGCCGATCTGTACCACGCCAAAGCCCAGCAGGATCATACCAATGGCCCGGATCAGGCCGAAAATGAAATCACTGAGGTTGTTGATAACCGTGAGCGGGTCGCTGGCGGCAAAGGCTGTGGTAGTGCAGCAGCACAGCATGAGCACCAGGGCCGTGTAAACGGCAAAGGCGCTTTTGCCCTTTCTGCCCATGGGCAGGCTGCGGGTTTCCTTGTTCTTCTTGTTAAACAGTTTCATTTTGCTTTTCCTCCTTGAATTGAAAGATTTTCTCCATGTCCTCATCGGACAGAAGTTCACAAAGGGTTTCCGGCTCCTGGATATTGGCAAGGTCGCCGGGGGTAAGGCGGCCAATAGCCATATCCGCCACGGCGTTTTCGGTGCCGCCGTGGGAATAGACGGGCGCGCCGCCATCAGTGGTGTACTTCACATTCGGGTGCTTTAGCAGGTCGTACTTCTCATCCATCAGCGGCGGCTCCCCACGGATAAAAAGCAGCGCCAGGTTGTTGTCCAGCATACGCACCTCATCCGGGGTCAAAAGCTCGCGGCCCGTGATCTGGTTGTTGGTGGAGTAGCTGCCGGAGTGCCCGGTGCTCTTGCCGTAGGTGTCCAGCCAGAGGGTGCTTTTGCCCAGGTAGTTCTCGGAGATCAGCTTGTGGGTGCTGGTTTCGTTGCCGCCCAGGTACAAAAACTCGTCGCAGTTGCCCATGATGGATTCCCATTGTTTTTCATACAACGCCTTGAGCTGGGCGATGTTCTGGATGATGATGGACACCGAAATGTTCCGGCTCCGCATGGTGGCCAGTAGCTTGTCGAAGTCGTCCGGCAAGCTGACGTTGGCAAACTCGTCCATGAGGAAATGCACCGGCACGGGCAGGCTGCCGCCATGCACCCGGTCGGCGCTGTAAAACAGCTCCTGGAAGGTGCTGGCGTAGAGCAGGCTGACTAAAAAATTGAAGCTGCTGTCATTGTCGGGAATCAGCGCGAACAGCGCCACCTTCTTTTCGCCGAGGGACGCCAAATCCAGTTCGTCCGTGGCGGTAAGCGCGGCCACGCTGGACAGGTTAAACTTCTCCAACCGTGCGGCAAGGGTGATCTGGATGGATTTTAAGGTCTTGGCGCTGCCGGAACGGTAATCCTTGTAATACTTCACCGCGATGTGGTCGGGGGAGCGCATTTCCAGGCGCTCAAACAGTTCGTCCAGCGGCGATTGGTAGCTGTCGTCGTCCTCCCGCACCTCACCGGCCCGGAGCATTTCCATTATCATCGCGAAGTTTTTTTCATCCTCCGGCGCTTCATAATGGAGATAGAAAACCAGCGCCATGAGGAGCATACTGGCCGCCGTGTCCCAGAAGGGGTCGTTTGACTGGCTCCCTTTTGGGGTCGTGGATTTGAACAGGTTTGTGACCATTTTCTGCACGTCGTTGTCGTTCTTCAGATAGGCGAAGGGATTGTAACAGTGGCTTTTCTCCATGTTCAAAAGGTCTACCACCTTGATCTCGTAGCCCATCCGTTCCAGCAGGCCCCCGCAGTCGCGCAGCAGTTCGCCCTTACAGTCCAGCACAAAGTAAGAGAGATGGGACGCCTGGAGCAGGTTGGGCTTTGCATAGAACCTGCTTTTTCCTGCTCCGCTGCCGCCGCATACCAGGGAATTGAGCGTCCTGCGGTGCTTTTTCCCGTCCAGCCCCATACGGACGTGCTGGGTAAAAATGCGGTTTTGAAACGGGTCTTTATCCCGGTATTTCTTATTCACGGCCCGCGGATCGCCCCATTTGGCAGAGCCGTGTTCTTCACCCCGTCTGTAGTTGCGCCGGGAAGAAAGATAAATGCCTATGCCCAGCCCATAGGCGGCAATAAAAATGAGGACAGCTTTTATACTGTCCTCGCACCACACGATTTGGAATGGATGGTTCATTGCCGCAGGCAGGGCGTTTACAATTTCCGAAAGGCCACCGGAAAGGGACGGCGCAATCAAAAGGGCAAACCAGACCACCGGGATTAGCCCCAGGGCATAGAGCCAGGGGCCGCCCGCCTTGTTATCTGGCTTCATCCCGGCGCTTCGCTTTCCTGTCTTTTTGGGATGGGGCGTCAATGGTTTTTAAGAGCACATCTTCTACCGGGCCAGGGTCGCGCTGTTCCTCCAGCAGATCGTTGCGCAGCTCGTTGAGGGCGCGGATCATAATCCCGTGCTCGTAGCTGTCCAGGGTGAGGACAACCTTGTCCTGTCGTTCCATTTTTCAAAACCTCCTTTACCGTTCCTGTTCCTTCTGCCTGCTGGTGCGGGTAAGGCCCATGGCCCTTGCCATGCGCCCGTTCATCTCCTTGAAGGTATCGCGCATATCGGTGAGGGCTGCCGGAACCTCCTCCCTGGGGTCTTGTCCCTGGAGCACGCCGTCCAGCCTGGAGATGTCGTATCCCTTTACATCCACGCCATACCGCTGGCAGAGCATATAGCTGACGGCGTAGGCTTTGTAGCCCTCCGCCTCGCGGGAATAGCCCTCATGGCTTTGGGCAAGCTGTACGTTGGCCGCCTCCAGGGAGACGCAGCGGAAAATGTCCGGCGCGTCCATGCCCTTTTTTACCAGGATGGCGTTTTGCTCCGGGTCATACACAGCCCCGCGCCCCTGGGGCAGTTCCTCCACCGCCCGGATGGGTACGGGGGAACTGGCAATCAGCCCTTTTAAGAGCAGGCGGTCGTCGTAGCTCACCTGGGGCTGGGCTTCATCCCGCGCCGTGGTCTGGGAAATATCATAGACTTCCTTGGCGTAAAAGTTCTGGCCCACGCTGCCATCCTCGCGCCGATACGCCTTGCCCGGCTCCAGGATGATGATGGGCAGGCGCTTTTCTTCTTCCAGCACAGTAACCCCCATGTCTTTCCACCCCTTTTCGTCATGGATACGCTCTGCATGGGGGCACTTCGCTTCAATCAGTAGCGCATTGCGGGCAGAGTGGAAAGGGAACCGGCTCTGGACATCCAGATATGCCTCCATACTGCCCGTACCCTCGGAGAACTCTCCGAAAATCTTATCCAGGGTGGCGTAGGCTTCTTTCCGATGCTTTTCCTCTTTTACCTGCCACCATTGGCGCTTGGGGCGCTCTTTTTGGCTTTTCTGCTTCTGCGGCGCGGCCTCAGCCTGGGGCCGCTGTTCAAACAGATCGTCAAAGTTATTCATGACCGATTACCTCTCTTTCGATTTTGGTTTCTTTCTGGGCTTGGGCGGCTGGTGCCGCGTGGTTTTCTGGGCCGCCTTTTTCCGGGGCGCAGCCGGTTCTTCGTGATGAGGGGCCTCCGCCTCTTTCTTCCGCTGGGCCTGGATTTCCCGAAGCTCCTGCCGCACGGACGGCTTTTCCGGCCCATCAGAAGTACCCCTTGCGGAGCTGCTGCTGTTCTCTAAGGTAGGCGCGGACGGATGGGATTTTTCCGCCGCTGGGGCAAAAGGGGCGTTCTTCTCCGCTGCCGGGTTCTCCGGCTGGGCTTTTTCTTTCTGGGTGGGCTTTTCCATCAGCTCGTCGATCAGCTTATCGTCCTCGCTCTTTTCCGGCGCGGCCTTCTCCGGGGCTGCCGGTTCGTCGCCGCGCTCCTCGCGGGATTTCTCAATATCCTCCTTGATCGAAGCCGTATCCACCACCGTGAGCTTGAACTTCTCCACGATCCGGTTGGCCCGTGCGGCGTCGTCCTGGAATACCAGGATGTCGATGGTGTCATCCTCTTTCCGCACCGGGATAGGGGCGTAGAGAATCCCGTATCCCTTGGCCTGCCTGGCAAACTCCGGGCAGTCCTCTTTTTTAATGGTATAGACCTTCAAAGGGCGTTTCTCCCGCAGCATGGTTTCAATGCGGGCTTTGCCCTTGGTCTTTTTCTGGTCTTTCAAAACCGTGTAAAGGGCGGCGGCCAGATTTTTTGCGGCTGCGCCGGTGATCTTGAGGGCGACTTCCGCGCCCTCAAGGCTCATGCGTACCACTTGCTCCGCCGCATCGCCTGAGTTATACATCAAAAATCATCTCCTTTCGGTTGGGCGGCCCGCCCGTTCCGGCTCCAGACGGCCTTTTTCCGTTTTCCCGGCCTGCTGTTCTTCGCGGGCGGCCCGTATCTTATCCTTGATGGAAACGGAGCGCAGAGCAATATCCCCGCACAGCTTCACCTCCCGGCGCAGCTCCTTGATCTGTGCCGTAAGGGTGGCAATCTCCGTCCGGATCTGCTCCTGCTGGGCGGGGTCGTCCAGCACCGCCCTGGTGCGCTGTTTCCGGTACAGGCTTTTCCGCTGTTCCATTATGCTGGAAAGCCGAGATTCCACATCGGCTTGATAGGCATTGAGCTGCTCCAGGGTGTCAATGCGGTGGCGGGAAAGCAGCCGCGCCTCATCGGTAAGTTCCTCTGCCCGGATTAAATCCTCCCGCAGCGCGTGGGGCACATGGCCCGTCTGGCGGTTCTGCTTTTTGGGGAACACCCCCAGCAGATAGCAGTAGTGGAAGTAGAGGGCGCGGAACCCCGTCGCCTTTTTGGCCTGTTTCAAATCCCCGTGGAGCCTGCACTGTTTCGGCTCCGGCTTTTGTTCCCGCTGGGGGCGGCTCTGGGCCAGAATCCGCCTGCGGATGTTCTCCAGGGAATAGGCCTCGCCAAAGTTGCGCGCAAGTTTCCTACCGTGGGGCCGGTCGTAAGGGCGCACCGTAATGTCCTTGCCCACCTTGACTTCATAGCCCATCTGCCGCAGATGATAAAAAAACTGCCGTTCCGTCATTGACTGGCGGATGGCAGCGTCCACATCGGCTTTGATGAGGGAAAGGTAGGTGGGGCGGCCTTCCTGCTCGGCCCGCCATTCCCCGTAGTGCTTGGATTTGCCGCGCTGGGGGTTTTCAATGACGGACAGGCCGTATTCCCGGCACAACCGGTCGGATTCCCGCTGCATGGCAAAGTAGTCCTTTTCGCTGCGGTAATACTTGATCCCGTCAACGAAAGACACGGTATTGACCACAAAGTGGTTGTGCAGGTGATGGGCCTTGTCTAAATGGGTAGTAACCAGCACCTGGTATTTTTCACCCCACAGTTTTTTCGCCAGGGCAAGGCCGATCTCATGGGCCAGCTCCGGCGTGGCCTCGCCGGGGGCAAAGGATTGATAGCCGTGGTAAGCAACAGTCCCGTCCTCCTTTCCAAACCGCTTTTTTACCGCCATCATCTCGTCGCGGGCAGTAGAGGGGCTGCAATTCACCCCGGAGACAAACCGCTGCATGACCGGCGCGCCTTCTTCACCGGGCGTAATCCGGCCTGTTTTCTCCTGCCGGACAGCGTACTCGATCACGTCTGAAAGGCCCTGAGCTTCCTTGCCATCCATATCCTGCTTTTCAAAGAAATCAGGATTTTCGGTCTTGTCTGGATTCTCGATATAGATGAGGACCTTGCCCAGCCAGCCCTTTACCCGCCAGATGGACGTGGTAGCCATAACTTTACTCCATTGGCCTGGGCAGGATCACGGCTTTGGTGATGTCGCGGACGAGACGGTCAAACTTTTTTACTTCCTCATCGTAGCGGCGCTCATCAATGACGCCCAGCACATGAGCTTTCTGGGCAATCTGGTTGAGGTTGTTTCCTACGCCGTGCAGCTCCCGCATGAAGTGGTAGTAATCGGGCGGCGGCGCGTCCTGGGGGACGACGCCGTTAATGAGATGGCGCAGGTAAACCTCCTGGGAAAGCCCGCTTTTGCGTACTGCTTTCATAAAGCCTTGGTATTCCTTGTTGTCGAGCCGCACCTGTACGCGGCAGTTTCTTTTCCTCATTCCTTGTCCTCCTCATAGTAGCGGCGGTTGATTTGAAGCAGGCACATGACCAGTACGCCGCACACGCCGCCCAGCAGAAATCCAATGGCAAAAAACAATCCTTCCATAGAAAACCTCCATTCTTTCAAAGGGGTATTAGGGGGCGCTCCCCCTAACAAGCGGTGTTTGGGCGACCAAACACGATGCTTGCTGGTACATACACGTTCCATTCCCCTGCGGGGAATTGCAGACGTCCAAAAAAACAATTCATCGTCCATCCCGGTTGCGGCTTCGGCCCCTGGGATAAAACTCCACGTCCTTAAAGCTCTCCGCGTCCAGGATATATTCGCCGTTTTTCCAGTTGTCGGCCACTGTCTGGCGGGCCTCTTCGCGGCTTTCCGCCTCCACCGTGACCGTCATTTCCAGCGTCTCACGGATGGTAATGTCGTACTCTTTCATCGTTCCAGCTCCTTTCCTTTTGCGCTGCGGATGGGAATCCCCAGCCGGTGGCAGAGAAAATCATTGACGTCTTTCCCCTGGGGCGGCGGGCGGTTTTTCACCTCGTACCCTTCGGGAATAGCCGCCAGGATGGCCTTGGCCGCCAGCCTGCCGGGGCCGTCATTGTCCAGATGGAGATAGAGGGTTTTCACATGGGGGTGATCCTCCAAAAACCGGGTGAGGGCGGCGGGCAGTTTGCTTTCCTCGATTTTTTTCTTCGGCTGGTAAATCCCGGCCAGGGATAACAGGTTGTGCTGCCGCCAGTCAATCCCGTCCAGCTTGCACAGGGTGGCGTAGGACATCACATCAATGGCGCACTCGCACAGATGGACAGCCGGGTTTTCCACGCAGGCGGGCAGGGCAAAGGAATAGTGCTTGTCGCTGCCGCTTACATCCCCGTGGAACCGGGCTTCGCCAATCCCCCGCAGGCAGCCGAACCGTGCTTTCCCGGCTTTGTCAAAGCCCACAAAAACCACGTTGCCGTGGCCCTTGTTCCGGCTCTCATAAACCCGCCCGGTCTTAACGCAGTAGTCTAAAATCTCCTGGTCTATGCCCCGGCCCGCAAGATATTGGAGCATGGCCCGGTTATCCGGGGCGGGCGGCGGCAAAAGCAGGCGCTTGGGCTTTTCCGCCTTTGGGGCGGGCGCACAGGACGGCGGCGGGATGGTCGCCCTGCCGATGACGGCCTCCATGGCCTCCATAAAAGAGCAACCCTTGACTTTGACAAGATAGTCCAGCGCGCTGTATCCGCCGATCCCACGGGAAAACCAGCACCATTTGCCGTTGGAAATCCGCAGGCTGTCATGTTCCCTGGTACAGTAGACATTGCCGGAAACGTGGACAAGCTCCTGCGGCTCGCAGGTTTGCAGGTAAGTGAATAAGTCCACCTGACGCGCTTTTTCAATCTCCTCCTGGTTATAAAAAGGCATAAAAAAATACAGCCCCCTTTCCATAGCCGCAGATTTACCGCCCGCATGGGGCGGTTGGCTATGTAAAGGGGGCGATGTCCTTTTCAGATATGTAGAAAGCCGGCTGGATTGCTCCAGCCGGCACAGGTGTCAACGCTCCAGTCCCACCACCTTCCTTTCCGGCATTTCTTCCCCTTCGTCGGGGCCGTCGTCCATCAGTGTTTTGTCTTTCTCATCCATGTTGAGCAGGATGTTCAGTTCTTTGAGCCGTTTGGTTTTCTCCGCCAGCTCCGCCTCGCGGGCAAAGGGCGTTTGCAGCTCGGCGCGGGCGTTTTCAAGCTGGCCCCTGGTTTCCACCAGGCGGTTTTGCTCGGCCTCCAGGCTGCCTGCAAGGTTTTCCAGGGCGTTGTCCAGGCGGGTGATATTGCCGAATACATCCGCGCCCAGCGTCACCGTGTGGGAAAGAGTGCCTTTGAGGGTGATCCGGTACTCATTGCTCCTGCCGTCGTAGGCCAGCACCATGGAAAAGCCCCGGTACTGCCCCAAAAGAACAGCGTCGGAGCCGGTCATACGGGTACAGACGTCGATGATGGCCTTGCCTGCGTCCTCCTTTTCAGCGTAGTGTCTGCCGTCCACCTCCATGCCGCAGAAGCCCTCCTGGGCCTTGGGGTGGGCCGCCGCCAGCGCCACGTCCTGCCCATAGCCCTCGATTAACTCCGTGAGCCGGGTGATTTCCTCCGGGTACTTGCGGTACACCAGTTCTTCCAGGGCATATACCTGGTTCAAGTGGCTGGCCTTCAGCATATTCAGCCGCGCCACCTCCATATCCAGATTGCACTTCTCGATAATTAACGGATTGCCGGTGGCCAGCGCCTTGATCTCCGAATAGCTCAGGGCGGTTTCATCCACATCATCCGCCACACGGACGGGGGCCTTGCTGGTCATGATCTGAGCGATAAACTTCTGCTTGTTCTCCACAAGCTGGTAGAGGTAAGCGTCAAAAGTGCCTTCCGTTACATACCGATAGATTTCCACCTCCTCGTTTTCGTTGCCCTGGCGGACAATACGGCCCAGCCGCTGCTGAAGGTCGGAAGGCCGCCAGGGGCAGTCCAGGTCATGCAGGGCAATGAGTTTATCTTGGACGTTGGTGCCCGCGCCCATTTTGGCCGTGGAACCCAGCAGCACACGCACCTGCCCGGCGCGCACCTTGGAAAACAGCTCCTTCTTTTTGGCTTCGCTGTCTGCCGTGTGGATAAAGGCGATTTCTTCTTCCGGGATACCGGCGTCCATCAGTTTCTTTTTTAGGTCGTCATAAACACTGAAAGAGCCATCGGTGGTAGGGGTGGACAGGTCGCAGAATACAAGCTGGGCAGAGCGTTTTTCTTTGGTCTGTTCCCAGATGCGGAACACATTCCGGGCGCAGACAGCCACCTTGCCATTGGGGTCATCCGGGGCCAGGGGCTGAATCAGCCGCATATCCAACGCCAGTTTTCTTCCATCGTTGGTAATGCGAAGCATATTGTCCACATGGGGGTCAACCCCTCCTGCGTGGATCTTCTCGGCCCGTTCCGCCAGCCCCTTTATCATCTCTTTCTGAATCTCGGACGGTTTAATGACTTCCGTATGGAAGTTGGCCTTTGGTACGGGGAGTCCCAGCATATCCGCCGTCTGGATGTCCGCCGCCCCTTTGAAAGCGGCCATCAGTTCCGGCAGGTTATAAAACTTGGCAAACCGGGTCTTGGCCCGGTAGCCGGTGCCTTCCGGCGATAGCTCGATAGCTGTAACCGTCTCTCCGAAGTTCCCCGCCCAGTCGTCGAAATGGACAAGGCCCATCTCCTGTAACATCCCATACTGCAAATACCGCTGGATGGTGTAAAGCTCCACCATGGAGTTGGAAATGGGGGTGCCGGTAGCAAAGATCACGCCGCGCCCGCCCGTCAATTCGTCCAGGTACTGGGTTTTCATAAACAGGTCGCTGGATTTCTGGGCTTCGGTCTGGGCAATGCCGCCCACGTTGCGCATTTTTG
>ERZ809224.1586-NODE-1586-length-16100-cov-5.206045_pt1 | contig 16100 bp, 10 predicted proteins | sample MGYA00520513_ERZ809224 | MGnify/ENA primary metagenome ERZ809224 (study PRJEB31576, sample SAMEA3212658) | Homo sapiens | biome: human-gut; feature: human gut; material: fecal | place: Sweden | collected 2012 ...
GTCCCTTCTGTATAGCGCTGTAATCCGCTGGCTATCATTCAGGCTGAGTAATTACATATAGGAAAGTGGTTTTAAAGAAATCGCTTTTAAAGAAATCAGATAGAAAGAACTTGACAAAAAGTTAAAAAAACATATAATAAGTAGCGATACGATTTATTGCCAGGGAAATAAAGTTTTGAATAGTATAAAATTTATTGAAGTGAGGAATACAATTATTGATCGTGTTTTTGAAAAAACATGGATAAGAAAGCCAATAAGGTTGATTTGTTAAGATGATAGACCTGGCCCCGAAAATATTTCCGAGTGATATATACAATTGAATTCCCAGGCCGATTGCCGAGGAGATGTTCCTGGTAATCGGCCTGCTTTCTATTGTCATAAGAATACAGCGTTAGAAAAAGAAACAGGAGTACATGAGATGACAGAAAAGGAACTGAAAAGCAGACAGACGCTTTTGGTTGGCATAGATGTTGGGTCCACAACAACAAAGGCGGCTGTCATTGACGGAAGAGAGATGGTATATTCTGATTACAGGAGGCACAATGCCAATCAGGTGCAAAGTGTGCGCAAGGTACTTGGAAAGCTGGCAGAGCATTTTCCGGGAAAGCAGATGCGGCTGGCAATGACAGGATCGGGTGCAAAACCGATTGCAGAGACTTTGCGTGTCCCGTTTATACAGGAGGTTGTCGCCAACGCAGTTGCGCTGCGGGAAAAGTATCCTGATGTCCGGACGGCCATTGAGCTGGGAGGACAGGATGCAAAAATTATTTTTTTCAGGGAAAAAGAGGAAGACGGCACATTAGACATTTCAGATATGCGTATGAATGGCAGTTGTGCCGGCGGCACAGGGGCGTTTATTGATGAAATTGCTTCCGTTTTGAAGGTTCCGGTTGAGGAATTTGATGAGCTGGCAAGTAAGGGGACCTGTGTTTATGATATTTCCGGGCGCTGCGGCGTCTATGCTAAAACGGATATTCAGCCATTGCTTAATCAGGGGGCAGCGAAAGCGGATTTGGCGCTTTCGTCCTTTCATGCCATTGCGAAGCAGACGATCGGAGGGCTGGCACAGGGGTTGGATATTCAAAAACCTGTAGCCTTTGAGGGCGGACCGCTGACCTTCCATCCAACTCTGGTGCGTGTGTTTACAGAGCGGCTGAAGCTTTCCGGAGAGGAAGCAATTTTGCCGGAGCATTCTGAGATTATGATAGCTTATGGCGCGGCGCTTTCTCTTGGGAGTATGTTTGCAGAGGATGAGCGGAGTTTTTCGGCAGATGAACTGGCAGAGCTGCTTCAGGAGAGCTGTGAAAGAAAAATTGTTGAGCAGGAACATAAAGCGCAGCCGTTTTTTTCATCCACTGAGGAATATACGGCATTTTTGGAGAGACACCGCCTGCCATCTCACAGTGAACCTGTAAGTCCTGTGTCGGGTCAGGTGATCCGTGCATATCTGGGAATTGATTCAGGCAGTACCACCACGAAATTTGTTTTGATAAATGAGAAAGAGCAGCTTCTGGATTCTTTTTATGCACCTAATGAGGGAGAGCCTCTTAGGGTGGCAAAGGATGCGTTGCTTGCCGTGCGGGACCGTTACCGCAGGGCAGGAGCCAGATTGGATATTATTGCAGCGGGGACGACCGGATATGGTGAACAGCTTTTTGCTGAAGCTTTTCAAGCGGAATGTCATGTAGTAGAGACGGTCGCTCATGCACGGGCAGTGGAAAAATACATAGGGGATGCTTCCTTTATCCTGGATATCGGCGGACAGGATATGAAGGCGATCTGGCTGGACGATGGCATTATCACGAATATTGTAGTAAATGAGGCATGCTCCTCCGGCTGCGGCTCTTTTTTGGAGAATTTTGCAGCTACTTTGCATATTCCTGTGGAAAAAATTGCAGATGCAGCTTTTTCTTCCCAAAATCCGGCGTCGCTGGGAAGCAGGTGTACGGTGTTTATGAACAGCAGTATTATCACGGAACAGAGAAACGGTCGGTCACCGGAGGATATTATGGCGGGACTGTGTCGTTCTATTGTTGAGAATGTGTTTACAAAAGTAATCCGTATTTCAAATCTGGACAGTCTGGGAGAAAAAATCGTGGTACAAGGCGGGACGTTCCGGAACAATGCTGTATTGCGGGCCATGGAACAGTATATGGGAAGAGAAGTGGTAAGAGCTCCTTACCCGGGAACTATGGGGGCAATTGGAGCCGCTCTTATAACAAAAGAGCGGTTTTTAAAAGGTGATGGAAAAAGAACCTTTATCGGCCTGGATGCGCTGGATGATTTCTCTTATACGCAGGAATCCAATGCTCCCTGTCCGTTCTGTACGAATCATTGTAAACGGACGATTGTGCGGTTCTCGAGTGGGAACTTCTGGATCACGAATAACAGATGTGAGCGTGGAGAAATATTAGGGGATCCAAAAGATTATGATGTCCGTCAGCAGTTGAAAGAGAAAAGGAAGAAAAACGCTCAGGCCCCGAATTTATTTCGACTCAGGGAGGAGCTTTTACTGCGTGAATATCCTTATTCGCCGCTGGAACCACAGAAAAATATTATAATCGGCATTCCGAGAGTTCTTTCGTATTGGGAGACGATGCCATTTTGGACGGTATTCTGGAAAGCTCTGGGATTCCAGGTAAAAATATCTCCAGCCAGTACCCGTAAAATATATGAAGATGGCCTGTCGGCAGTTACCTCTGATACCGTCTGCTTTCCGGCCAAGCTGGTACATGGCCATATCCGCAGTCTTGTAAAAAGCGGCGTCGACCGTATTTTTATGCCGTCAATTACTACTGTGGCTTCAGAAAATACAGAAAAGACAAGCCAGTCCATGTGTGCAGTGGTAAAGGGGTATCCTATTGTGGTGCGCAATTCCGATGATCCCCGGAAGAGGTGGAACATTCCTTTTGATGCTCCTTTATTTCACTGGTATACTGCGGAAGACAGGGACAGACAGCTTACAGCGTATATGAAAGAAAGCTTTCGGATATCAGAGGAACATACCAGGCGGGCTATAAAAGCAGGAGACAGAGCTTATGAAATGTTTCGTCAGGAGCTTTTGGAAGAAGGCAGCAGGATATGTGAAGAGGCAAAGAAAAAAGGTACGTATGCGGTAGTGCTGGCATCGCGCCCTTATCAAAACGACGCACTGGTAAACCATGATCTTCCGGATTTGTTTACAAGGCTTGGAATACCCGTGCTGACGGCAGATTCTGTGCCGGGAGCAGATAAGGTGGATTTAAGCAGGAGCCGGCTGGATATTGTAAATAATTATCATGCCAGAATGCTCTCCACGGCTGTCCTGGCCGCACAGAAGGATTACCTGGAATATGTGCAGGTTGTCAGTTTTGGGTGCGGGCATGATGCATACCTTTCGGATGAGATTATCCGTCTGATGAAAGAGATTTCAGGAAAAACACCCCTGATTCTGAAGGTAGATGAGAGCGATGCTCAGGGACCGCTGCGGATTCGGGTGAGGTCTTTTGTAGAAACTGTTTCCATGCGCAGGAATCGGGAACGGCAACTTACAGTAAAAGAGCTTGGCGACCCGTATCCGGTAAAATATGTGAAAGGTTCCAGAAAGGAGAAAGTGGTTCTGGTGCCGAATACATCTCATGCCTTCAGCCGTCTCATGTCGGCGGCATTTGCCAAACAGGGTATACGTACGGAACCGTTGGATGTGGGACGAGAAGAAGCCATTCGTCTTGGAAAACAGTATGTACATAATGATATCTGTTTTCCGGCGCAGATTGTTATAGGTGAAGCGTTGGCGGCGCTTCGAAGCGGAAAGTATGATGATAAAGAAGTGGCAATCGGAATGGGAAAATATGTAGGAGACTGTCGGCTGACTCATTACAGTGCATTGCTTCGGAAGGCGCTGGATGACGCAGGATATGCACATGTTCCTGTCATTACCAATGACGACGTGGACTATCACAATATGCATCCCGGATTTAGTCTGAATTTGTTCTCCGCCATGCGCATTGCTTATGCGCTGCCTATGATTGATGTCCTGGAAGAGCTGCTTCGTAAAATCCGCCCATATGAGCTGGAGATCGGGAGTGCGGATTTGGCTTTTGAGAATGCGCTGGATGAAGTAATTGACGGATTGCAGAAGCATGGGATCGCCGGAGCGCGGCGGGGATTTGAAAAAGCGATTGATATTATGCGGGAAGTGAAATACGATCGCTCAAAGCCGAAGCCACGGGTCCTGATCGTGGGAGAATATCTGTTGAATTTTCATCCCGGAGCCAATCACGATATTGAGAGATATCTGGAAAGGAATGGACTTGAGGTCATAGAAGCCCGTATGACAGACGTTATCCGAAAGACTTACTTTTATCAGCATGCTCAGATCAGGGAATATCATCTGAAGAAGCCGCTCTCTCAGAAGTTGTGGTATGCAACTGCAGACTCTGTTTTTAATTTGGCGCATGATATGACGGATGCTATTGCGAAAAGACATTCTTTGTACACTCCGGCCTGCAGGATGCAGAATCTGGTAAAAGAAAGTGATCCCATTATTCATCACACCTTTGATGCGGGGGAAGGTGTTTTGATTCCAGGAGAAATCCTGCATCATGCAAAAGAGGGATGTCGTGCATTTGTGATTCTTCAGCCCTTTGGCTGCCTGCCAAATCATGTGGTGGGAAGAGGTATATCAAAACGGTTGAAGGAGCTGTATCCGAATGTTCAAATTTTGCCTTTGGATTATGACCCTGATGTCAGCTTTGCAAATATTGAGAATCGTCTGCAGATGCTGATAATGAGTCTGAAAAACGGCTAAGCGCAGGAGGGGATATTTGCTGCGCTGTAATCCGGGATATTGCATTTATGGTATTTTATCAAAAGAACAAGGCGTGATATAAAAATCTGCCCTGTAAAATGGGGCAGATAAATTTTTGATTATTTACATACGTCTGCATTTTGGCAGAGGTTATCTTCCTGTATGGGATATCCTCTGCCAAAAGTGTCCATAATGCTTTTATCAGTGTAAGGATTCTAATGCGCTGCTTTTTGATTCCTGCGGCGTATGCCGGCAAAGATGGAACCGGCGATATTGTGCCATACGCTGAAGATGGCGCCTGGCAGGGTTGCAAGTGGATTGGAAGCAAAATTAGCTGTAGCCAGGGATACGGCCAGGCCGCTGTTCTGCATACCGACTTCAATTGCAATGGCTGTCGCTTTTGGATAATCGATTTTAAGGATTTTGGCAATGGCAAGTCCCATGGCCATTCCAATGAAATTGTGTAGTATAACTACAGCCAAAACCAGTATTCCGCTGGTGATAACCTTGTCTTTGTTGCTTGCTACAATGCCGGAGATTATCATAACGATGGATATCACGGAAATCAGAGGCAGAATTTCCTGAATTTTTACAACCTGCTTCTCAAGCATTTTGTGAAGAATAATCCCAAGTATCACCGGAATCAGCACAACCTTTACCACGGAGATAACCATGGCCGCAAAAGACACTTCAACCCAGGCACCGCCAAGCACGTAGACCAGAAGCGGTGTCATAAGAGGAGCGATCAGGGTGGACACAATGGTCATGCCTACGGAGAGGGCTACATCGCCTGCTGCGATATAGGTAATTACGTTGGATGCGGTTCCCCCGGGGCAGCATCCAACCAGAATTACACCGATAGCAAGATCCGGAGAAAGACGAAGCACTCTGCATAAAAACCAGGCTGCAAGGGGCATTACCGTATATTGGGCGGCACAGCCGGTGAGTATCTCTTTTGGTCTGGAAAATACTACCCTGAAATCTTCTGCACGGATCGTAAGCCCCATACCGAACATGGCTGCCCCGAGAAAAACGGAGGTATAATTGGTAGCCCAGGAAAACACCTGAGGTTTCCAGAAAGCGGCTGCCGAAAAAATCAGAATGATGATACTGATATAGCGGGTAAGAAATGAAGCTGCTTTTCCTATTTTCTTCATGACCTATACCTCATAACTGAAATTGTCGATCAGTCTTGTCTTACCGATGTACACCGCCATAGCCACCAGCACGTTCTTTTCTACCTTTTCCACTGGCTGCATGGTAAGCGCATCTACGACAGAAATATAGTCAATTTTAGCCAGAGGCTCTTTTTCAATTATGCGCCGCATTTCCTGTTCAACCATCTCTGAATCGCACCCCTCTGCAATGACTTCTTGTCCTCTTTTCACTGCGCGGGACAGGCAGAGTGCCGCCTGCCGCTCCTGTGGATTCAGGTATGTATTTCTGGATGATTTTGCCAGACCGTCCTCTTCACGGACGATGGGGCATCCCACAATGCGGATGTCAAAATTCAGGTCCTGGACCATTTTTTTAATAATGGCGAGCTGCTGCGCGTCCTTCTGTCCAAAGTAGGCGTTGTCTGGAGCAACGATATGGAAAAGCTTGGATACTACAGTGCAGACGCCTTTAAAGTGAATAGGACGTGTTTTTCCGCAGAGGGTGTCAGAGAGCGTGTTTATACTCACATATGCACAGGGATCGCAGTACATTTCCTCCGGCTCCGGATGAAAGATCAGATCTGCGCCGATTTTTTCGCATAAAGCGCAGTCTCTTGCAAAATCTCTCGGGTAGGCTTCCAGATCCTCGTTTGGTCCAAACTGTGTGGGATTGACAAAGACGGATACGACCACCTTGTCATTTTCTTCCCGGCACTTTTGAATAAGACTGGCGTGCCCCTCATGGAGATATCCCATAGTAGGGACCAGGCCTATGGTACAGCCTTCTTTTTTCCATGTCTTAATCTGCTCTCTTGTTTCTTTGATTGTTGTTGTTATTTTCATTTTGCAGTATTCCCTTCTTTATGGATTTGAAGATAGCCTCTGTTCTGATTCGCTGTCATTTCATGTCTTGTAATAACCCATGTTTTTCATAGGTAGTAATTCGGCTTATCTTGTTATTTTCATCCACAAAAACTACAGAAGGTTTATGCATTTTGGCTTCCTGCAGATCATAGCTGCCATATGCCATGATGATAATTTTATCACCTGTGCTGACACATCTGGCTGCCGCACCGTTTAAGCAGATCATGCCGCTTCCTGGTTCTCCGCAGATGGTATAAGTTTCGAAGCGGTTTCCATTGTTGATATCTACAATCTGGACTTTTTCATATTCCAAAATTCCAGATGCATCTAGCAGAGCTTCATCTACGGTAATGCTGCCTATGTAGTCAAGTTCTGCTTGTGTGACCACGGCCCTGTGAATTTTTGATTTTAGCATTTCTACTGTCATTTCATTCTCCTTTCCCGAAGACTCTTTATTGGCCTTGCCAGCCGTCATACTCTTTTTTGAGATGAACGGTCCGACTGCCTGTAGTCTCGTAATGGTGCACTGTGTTTATGAAATGAAGCAGTGAATCAGATAGAGTACAGTTTTGGAACAAATACTATCTCCAGGTGGTATTATAACATTTATTGGAGATTATGCAAGAAATAAAGGCCGGGTTTGATGGGGAGTACGGTGCGGATATTTGATACCCCGTTGCTTGCCGCGGGGTCTTTGATTGTTTTAGATGCAGCCCGACCGCCATCCGATACTGAGCGGCATGGCGGTCTTCCACAAGTTTTTTTGGATAGCGGATAACGCCATGATTTTCGTATGGATCATTGAAATAATAGCCTTCTTCGTCATATCCCACCAGCAGCATACAGTGTTCATTGGAAATCCAGGTAAAGGTCCTTCCGCTGTCTGATAATTTCCATGAAGGACCGATCACTGGCTTACGCATGTTGATGCAGGCCCAAAATATCACAGGCATACGGCGGTCAATATAATTTGCCAGAAGGTCCGGAATGGGTGTTCCTGTTTCATTTATGACCTCATATCGATTTCCGGCAGCGCGTTCAAGAGCCCGACAGATGACCGGGGCATAGCAGCCGAAGGAATCCTCATCATAAGGACTTCCGCAGAAATACTGGTTTGGATCGGGACCGTAAAGACCGTCGGAACGCTGCTCAAACGGTTTTTTGTCCAGATACTGCTCGATAAAGGTATCTACCGTTATGGAATAGCCCAGAAACTGCAGCAGCATTACCGAAGATACACTTTCACATCCGGTGGGATATTTGACACTTTGGTTAATATAAGGAACGTGGATCAGTGTTTTCATTTGCCCGCCTTGTCACGCTTTGCCGTATATTTTTGCATGACGGTAAGTACAGCAAACAGAAGAGCGAGACTTAAAAGAAGAGTAATCCACCATATTTTTATAAATCCTGCGATCAGATAGCCAATCACACATACGATGGCGACTACTGCCGCGTACTGCATCTGTGTAGAAACATGGTTGATGTGATTACTCTGTGCTCCGGCGGAAGACATAACCGTAGTGTCGGAAATGGGTGATATATGATCACCGCAGACAGCTCCGGCAAGGACGGCAGAGACAGAGATGATCATCATTTCCAGGTCTTTTGCTGCCGGGAACATGGCGACTACGATCGGAACAAGGATAGCGAATGTACCCCAGCTTGTACCGGTGGAAAATGCAAGGAAAACAGCAATAACAAACATAATGGCCGGAACAATGATACTTGCAGATGCATTTGTTCCCACGATGCCTGCCACAAACTGATCAATGCCAAGTGCGTCTCCCATACCTTTAAGAGTCCAGGCAAAAATCAGAATAGCTATGGCTGGGATCATAAGCTTGAAACCTTCCACAAAGCTGTCCATAAAACCTTTAAATGTGATCACCTTGCGTGGAAGATACAAAAGCAACATAAATAAAACGGTAATCAGAGTTGCAAAAATCAGACTTGTCTCAGCATCACAGCCGGAAAATGCAGTCACGATATCCGTAGCTCCGCCGAGGAAACCAGTGTAGATCATGGCCCCGATTGTAGAGAAAATCAGAACGGCTACAGGCAATACCAAATCCATCACATGTCCGTGTGCGGACGCTTCCTCTGGCTTAGTCTGCTCAAATTCCTCGCCGCCCGAGGTGAAAAGATCACCGTTTGCCGCGTTGCGCTCATGCTTTTTCATAAGACCAAAATCAAAACCGGTAAGTATGATGTAGAGCACCATAGCCAGCGTAAGAAGCGCATACAGATTATATGGAATGGTGCGCAGAAAAAGCTGGAAACCTGTAATACCGGCATCCTTTGGCACATAAGAGTTTACGGCCGCAGCCCAGCTTGAAATCGGCGCTATAATACAGACCGGGGCAGCAGTTGCGTCAATAATATATGCAAGTTTTGCCCTGGATACTTTGTAACGGTCTGTAACCGGACGCATAACCGAACCAACGGTCAGACAGTTAAAGTAATCATCCACAAAAATCAGAACTCCCAGTCCAGTGGTGGCAAGAAGCGCACTTTTTTTGGATTTGATTTTGGAGCCCGCCCAATTGCCGTAAGCGGCAGAGCCTCCCGATTTTGCCATCAGCACGATAATCATGCCAAGCAGGACATCAAAAATCAGAATATTCAGATTCATACTGCTTTTCATAATGTCAAAAAGTGCTGTAAACGCATTCCAGGGATGGAAGCCAGTGTACAATAGTGCACCGACAGTGACGCCGATAAAGAGAGAGCTGTATACTTCTTTTGTTGCGAGGGCCAGTATGATGGCCAAAAGAGGCGGTACTAAAGACCACCATGTTCCGATAAAAATAGAACCGTCCATAAAATAACCTCACTTTCCTTTTGCTTTAAAATTTCTCTTTCACATGGACAAGCTTAGTTACATTTTAACGAAAGAAAAGGGAATAGACAACCTTTTTTTGTCGAAAATTGTAAGAAATTTTCAAATTCTGCGTCTGATTTTTGGTCATATCCCGTATTTGCTCTTGCTCTTGGACGGTATTCATATTATACTGTTAAAATAGTTATTTGATCGAAAGATATCTCCTGCACACTGGAGGAAAATTTTGAACGGATCATTTAAGAGGATTGGAGAGGATGTAAAAATGATGTACCTGTTGCTGATTTTGGGCTTTTTTTTGTTGGTGAAGGGAGCCGATGTGTTTGTGGATGGCAGTTCTTCTGTGGCGAAGAATTTGCGGGTGCCAAGTATGATAATCGGATTGACCGTGGTGGCATTTGGTACAAGCTGTCCGGAGGCGGCCGTCAGTATCACAGCGTCTATCCAGAAGCAGAATGGGATTTCGCTGGGCAACGTGATAGGTTCTAATATTTTCAATCTTATGGTAGTCGCAGGTCTGAGCGCTATTTTACAGTCGATGAAAATGGATACAGCGCTTCTTAAGCGAGATTTTCCAATCTCTATTCTGGCGGCTGTGGTACTGTGTATTTTGGCATCAGATGCAGTGCTTTTTAAGGGAAATGCAAATATACTTGGCAGGCTGGATGGTGTGATTCTGCTTGTGATATTTGCAATATTTTTATGGCTGATGATTTGTGCGGCGAAAAAGAGCCGCCATGAGAATACTGAGGAATATGAGACGATGCCGATGGGGAAAAGCCTTATTTATATTGTGGTGGGCCTGGCGGGCATTGTGATCGGAGGTAAGCTGGTAGTGGACTGTGCAACAGACATTGCTCTGGCCTGGGGTATGAGCGAGACACTGGTGGGTTTAACGATCGTCTCCATAGGAACCTCACTGCCGGAGCTGGTGACCTCTATGGTGGCAGCAGGGAAAAAAGAGAGCGATATTGCGCTCGGGAATGTGGTAGGGTCCAACATTTTCAATATTTTGCTGATTCTGGGTGCAGCAGCAGCGATTTCGCCGCTTTCTGTCGGTATTGAATCTATTTATGATACATTGATATTAATAGCCATGAGTGTAGGAGTTTTTGTACCTGCGTATGTTATGAAAACGCTGGGGAGGAAGACTGGCGTCTGTATGGTGGCAGTATACGTGGCGTACCTGGCCTATATTATTATGAGATAGCGGTAGGTCAGCTTTTATTCCCGCGAGCAATGAGCCAGGCAGCCGCACTTGTTTTTGTCTGCAGTATTTTTGAAACTGGCTGTGTTTGCCATAATAGATGCAGCAGCCATGCGCCGACTATGGTTGCGGCAATATAAGCGCAAATGGCCGGCTTATTGCCGATGTACGGGACCAGATTTCTGAATACTGCCTGATCCATCAGGTAATGCGGGTTAATATAAAACATATTGATAATTCCGAAAGGATTGACAAAATAATTGATAAGCTCGGCCAGAAAACAGCAGATAAGATACATAAGGGTAGTGTAAAAAAAGGAATGCCGTCTGGTTTGGTATCCTTCTGAAATATATATGATACCTGCAGCAAGTCCGACCAGAATAAGCAGTATATGCCACAGATAAGAGTGGATTGTCAACCACAGAACAGGATAGTGCATCCCGGTGGTGTCCGCAAATGCGGCAATTCCGCCGAGCAGGCTGTAACACATCAGAAAATGAAGCAGTGTTCCCCGGAGTTTCTGGCTTTTTACCCAGGGAAGTGCAAGCAGGATGTACATAGCGATGCTGCAGAGCTGGAACGGAAAGTTCCACCACAGATACGCGCCGTCATTTACTTGAAAGGTCAGATACCATTGCTTGCAGATTTCGCTCGCTGCAAGCAGAAAACCCGTGAAAAGAAAAAAGCGCCGCTGATGCTGCATGATAAAATTTTGAACCGAAAAATTTTTCATTAAAATCACTTCCTGTTTTCTATTTTACAACAAAATGCGGCAAAAATATACAAAAATCGCAAAAAATTCTTGACATTCTTTTTGGACTGTGCTACTGTAATACAAGAAATTAAACAGATGCCGCCGATAGATGAATTTAATTAAGGTTTATCGGCAAGATGCCTACGATGGAGTAGGTAAAAGGCGTTCGGAGCCGGGGAAGCATATAAATGAAACAACATGCGGTTAACAGGTGAGATGAGAGTCTCATCTGTTTTTTTATTTGTGATAATAGAAAGTTCGCGGAGCGTGCTTTCCTTGTTTATGATAGCAGAAGGTTCGGACAGCATGCTTTTTACTGTTTCATTGATATGCACAGATGGTGTATGTTTATGAGTTTCGAATAAGGAGAGGAGAAAGATTATGATTGACATGATTACAAAAGTGAACGGAGCCGTTAATGGCTTCGTGTGGGGCATTCCGATGCTGGTGCTTCTGGTTGGCACCGGTATTTTGATGACGACGCTCACAAAAGTATTTCAGTTGAGTCACTTTGGCTACTGGATGAAACACACGCTGGGAAGTATTTTTACAGACAAGCACATTACAAAGCATACAGGGGCTGAAGACCATTCGATTTCACAGTTCCAGTCTCTGTGTACAGCTCTTGCTGCCACCATCGGAACGGGAAATATTGTCGGTGTGGCTTCCGCGCTGCTGTTCGGCGGCCCGGGTGCAATTTTCTGGATGTGGATCGTAGCATTTTTTGGTATGATGACAAATTATTCGGAAAATGTACTTGGTATTTATTATCGCAGAAAAAATGCCAATGGAGAGTGGAGCGGCGGTGCCATGTATTATCTGCGGGACGGCCTTGGATCTAAAAAAGGCATGAAGCAGGTAGGCGCTGTCCTGGCAGTATTGTTTTCTGTTTTTTGTCTGTTAGCTTCTTTTGGTATCGGAAATATGAGCCAGATCAACTCCATTGCAGGAAATATGAAGGCTGCATTCGGTGTTCCGAATTTGATTACCGGTATCGTGCTGATGATTTTAGCAGCGCTTGTTATCGTTGGAGGAATTAAACGTATTGCTTCGGTTACAGAAAAATTGGTTCCGTTTATGGCAATCCTGTATATTGTGGGTGCATTGGTCGTATGTATTATGCACGCGGGGCAGATCGGTCCGGCTTTTGTGTCTATTTTTAAAGGTGCATTTGCCATGAAGGCTGTCGGCGGAGGTATCGTCGGTGCAGGCATAAAGATGGCGCTTACCTGGGGTATGAAACGTGGCGTATTCTCCAATGAGGCAGGTCTTGGTTCTTCTGTTATGGTACACTCAAATTCTAATGTTAAGGAGCCGGTCCGCCAGGGAATGTGGGGCATTTTTGAAGTGTTTGCAGATACGATTGTTGTCTGCTCAATGACGGCGCTTGTAGTGTTGACGTCAGGTCTGGTAAACCTGGAAACCGGTGAGGTAATCAGCAGTGCGGAAGGTTCCGCTCTGGTAGGTGAGGCATTTGCCACTGTATTTGGCAAGGCAGGTCCGGCATTTATTGCACTGGCAATTCTGTTGTTTGCGTTTTCTACAGTACTTGGGTGGAGTCACTATGGAACAAAAGCATTTGAGTATTTATTTGGCTCATCTAAGACAATTATTTATCGTGTCATTTTTATTGTATTCATTTTGTTTGGTGCGACTATGAGTCTGGATCTGGCTTGGGATTTGTCAGATACATTCAACGGACTTATGGCGATTCCGAACTTGATCGGCGTAATATCTCTGTCACCGCTTGTTGCTAAGATTACAAAGAATTATGTGGACAGAAAGATTAAGGGGAAAAAAGAAGCGCCGATGCTTTCTGCGTTTCCGGAGCTTGAGAAGGAAGCGGAGAGAGGACTGGACGCAAGCGATTGATGAAAATCAGAACAGATTGACGTTTAAGACTGCATAAGCATTTGCTTAATATATTATGAAATAGGAATAAAAAGAGTTTAGGATGAGTCCGGCACCGTCGTAAAGGAGGTGTCGGATTTTCCGCTTTTTAGCGGATATATGAAAAGGAGCCGGAAGATAAGAAAAATATGGTTGTGGCAGCTCGGTGTGTTGTGGTAAAGTTATATTTATAATATTGAAGTCGTAGATATTGTGTCTGCAGCAAAAGGCGGAGGAATGGAGATAAATATGAAAAAAAACAAAAATTATCTGGAATATTTGGCGGAGATCTATCCTACAATCGGCAGAGCTTCCACAGAAATTATTAATTTACAGTCGATTATCAATCTTCCAAAGGGAACGGAGCATTTTCTGTCTGACATACACGGGGAATACGAGGCATTTTCACATGTTCTGCGTAATGGTTCCGGTGCAGTGCGTAAGAAAATAGATGATGTATTTGGACATACTCTTGGTGATGCAGATAAGCGTGCCATCGCTACACTGATCTACTATCCTCAGGAAAAGCTTGAGCTGATAAAGAGGGAGCATCTGGATACGGAGGACTGGTATAAGGTTACATTGTACCGCCTGATTGAGATCTGTAAAACTGTTTCATCGAAGTATACCCGATCAAAAGTGAGGAAAGCTCTTCCGGCTGATTATGCCTATGTGATAGAGGAACTGATCACGGAAAAGCCGGAGGTGCTGGATAAGGGAGCTTATTATGAGGCGATTGTACAGACTATTTTGGAGATTGGCAGGGCTGAAAATTTTATTATCGCTATGGCGGAATTGATTCAGCGCATGGTGGTGGATCATCTGCATATTATCGGTGATATTTTTGACAGAGGTCCTGCACCCCATTTAATCATGGACTGCCTGATGAATTATCATTCTCTGGATATCCAGTGGGGAAATCATGACGTTTTGTGGATGGGAGCTGCTGCCGGTCATCCGGCCTGTGTTGCGACTGTTATCCGCATCTGCCTGCGCTATGGTAATTTGGATATTCTGGAAGACGGATATGGTATAAATGTGCTTCCTCTGGCAACCTTTGCACTGGAAGCATACAAAGACGATGAAGCTGAGCGTTTTGCTGTGAACGGTGAAAATGAGGCTTTTGGACCGGAACTTCTGGAGCGGAAAATGCATAAAGCAATTACAATGATTCAATTGAAGCTTGAGGGGCAGCTCATCAAGGAGAATCCTGATTTCGGGATGGAGGGACGCTGTCTTCTGGAAAAAATTGATTATGAAAATAAAACAGTGGAAATCGATGGACAGCAATACAAGCTGTTGGATACATACTTTCCGACAGTGGACAGAGAAATGCCTTATAAGCTTACAAAGCAGGAAATGCTTGTGATGGAGAAGCTTGCAGGTGCATTTGTAAACAGCGACAAGCTGCAGAGGCATGTGGATTTTCTGCTGAAACAGGGAAGCCTTTATAAGGTGTTTAACGGAAATCTTTTATATCATGGCTGCATGCCCATGAATGAGGATGGAACCTTGAAAAAGGTCTATGTTTACGGAAAAGAATATCAGGGCCGAGAGCTTTACGATGTGCTGGAAAGCTATGCAAGGCGTGCTTTTGTGAATCTGGACTCCAGAGAGAAAGAAAAAGGGAAAAATATTCTGTGGTATCTGTGGTGTGCCCCCGGATCACCTCTGTTTGGGCGTGACAAGATGAGTACATTTGAGCGGTATTTCACTGACAATAAGCAAATTTATCGGGAAGTAAAAAATGCTTACTATCAGCTTATTGAAAAACCGGAAACAGCAGACATGATTTTGGAGCAGTTTGGGCTGAAAGGCGAGGGTGTGCATATTATCAACGGACATGTACCGATTCATCAAAACGCGGGGGAGAGTCCGGTAAAATGCGGAGGAAAGGTATTGATTATAGACGGAGGCTTTTCAAAAGCATATCATAAGGAGACCGGGATTGCCGGCTACACGCTGATTTATAATTCCTATGGACTGACGCTGACGGCTCACGAGCCTTTTGAATCTGCGGAGGCGGCTATTCTGGGAGAAAAAGATATTGTATCCAAAAGAGTTGCTGTGGAATATCGGCAGAAGCGTCAGCTTGTAGGTGATACGGACAATGGAAGAAGGATAAAAGCGCGCATTGCGGAACTAAAGGAGCTGATTAAAGCGTACCGCACGGCACAGATAAAAGAGAAAGGATAAGGAATTTGAGAATAGCATCTCCGCGGAGGTGCTTTCTTTTTTAACACGGGCAGCGGATTAAATGCACATGTCCATTTGACCTGCTGCTGCGATTGCAATTCAAAAAAATTTCGTTTTTTAAGGCCTGTAAGTTTATTTGTAATTTCATTCAGGCATTTCTGATGAATTTCTCTTGCATGGGGAATAAGAGCTGCAGTTTATGATTTGAACTATATATTACTTTGGTTAGATTACCGCAAAGCGGAAAATAAGAAATACAAAGCTTTAAGAGTAGAGATTGTTTAAATGAAAGTTCCTGCTCTTATTTTTGGGGCGAACGTAACTATTCAGCCTGAATGATAGCCGGCGGTATTACGATGCTATAAAGGAGGGACGGAGCAGGCAGCGGATATGGGGGCAGG
>ERZ809224.1590-NODE-1590-length-16057-cov-5.017560_pt1 | contig 16057 bp, 10 predicted proteins | sample MGYA00520513_ERZ809224 | MGnify/ENA primary metagenome ERZ809224 (study PRJEB31576, sample SAMEA3212658) | Homo sapiens | biome: human-gut; feature: human gut; material: fecal | place: Sweden | collected 2012 ...
TGTAATGGGGTTGCCTTCCGTGTAGCTCTCACCCAGGAATTTTCCGGTCAGGACCATAAACACCTTTTTGTCTGACGACGAGGCCGAAGCCCTCTTATAAGTAACGCCTACCTTCTCAATATCCATTATGCCTGGTATGGATTTATTGACCTGGTACAGCAGGGAAACGCTTTCGTCGGTCATATCGTACTGCAGGGAGATGTCGGAGAGGCTTATGTCGTTCAGTGCCGCCCAAGGGCCGGTAAGCTTGAAGCCCTGGTTTGGATTGACCTGCCTTACCAGGCTTTCGACAACCTCTCCAAAGCTCATGCCGCCCAGGGACAGGGTGAGTATATGGTGGTCTGCGCCGTCAACTTTTCTTTTACCATAGGTCGCCTGCGCGTACAGGTCTTTAAACTGTACCTGAAACTGGAACTCCCTGTTGTTTTTATCAAAGAAATCGTCAACCTGGGCCGCTACCTTAAACGCTCCCAGCTGGAACATTAGCATGGCGGCTGCAAACAGGCTGGACTGGTTATCCTCCGTTTTTTCCCTTTCAAGATGGATATAGCCCTTTGCTCCTCCGGCAAGGTTCTTGCCCAGCACCTCTATGTTCCAGCCTCCCTCAATTCCGGTTTCAATCTTAAACCTGTCGCCCTTGCCGCTTATCCCCATGTAAAGGTCCGTCAGCTTAAGCTCATTAAGGCCCGTGTCCTTGTCGTTGTCAGGGATATCCCTTCTCATAACCTGTTCGACAAGCTGCAACAGGTTTACCTCGCCGCTGCCAAGGCCGCCTTCAAACCACCAGTCCCCGTTATCATAGTCCGCCTCAAGGTCAAAGGAAAACGGCTTGGGCTGCTCCGCGCCCTCAGGCGGCGGGCTGCCTGGCGAAGGCTCGTTGAACGACAGGGATCCGCCCAGGGAAAAGGCTTTGCTTCCCTGCCTTATGTCGGCGCTTGCGAATATCTTTTTTAGGTTGACGGGAAGATCGCCTATGCTGAACTGGATCAGGTCGTCAAGCTCAGCGTATATGCTGAAGGAACGGCTGTCTGGCGAGGCATATACGTCCAGCCGGCCAAGCTGGTTCTGGGCGGCCGGATGGGCGTCTGCATTTCCCGAACCCCAATCCTGCGGAATGCCAGCACCCATCTCGCCGGCCAGCTGTGAAAGCGTGATCTGTTCTTCGGGGCTTTCCCATGGATCGTCCGACCAGACGAGATGCGCCTCCATATCCATGTCGGGCAGGTCGGCCGACGCGTTGAGCTTAAGCGTCGTGCCGCCTATGCCAAAGCTCAGCTGGCCAGCAACGTGAGCGGTCATAAGGTATTCGTCCAGGCCCGAGCCCCAGGTCACCTGCCACAATACGTTGAGGGAGTCCAGGCTAGCCTTTGGTATCGGAAGGTTCCATGGTTTAGATATGCTGAACAGCGCCTGGATGTCGGACAGGGACATGCTGAAGCCGTCGCCCACGTTGGCGCCTACCCTCAATCTGTAAAGCTCAAAAAAGTCAAGGATATCGGCGGGCATTGAATCCGTGGGCAGAAGCTCGCTGCCGCCCTCGTCCAGTCCCGCCAGGCTTCCGAAGAAGTTGATTATATCCGAAATCCCAAGGCCGGTTTCAAATTCGGCCGTAAGCGGCCAGTAGTTGTTGCTGCCAAACAGCGGTACGGTGAATTTAACCGGTGTTGTAAACCCGCCCGGCTGCATCTGTATAGTTATATAGGCGAGGCTTATGCGTTCGAAGGATTCGCCGTCAGGATCCTCCTCGCCGCTTACCAGGCACAAATCCACGTCGCACGGGAGGGAGGCCGCGCTTCCCGAAATAGCCTGGAACATGTCGTTAATTACCTCGCCCAGGTTAACCTTAAGCTCGAACGGCATGGAATCCTCAAATGAGAAGCCGTCGGGCAGGCCGACCCTGCCGGATATCCCGATTGAAGTATAGTAATCGCCCCAAATGGATTTTATAAACTTTTCATAGATCTTCCATTCGCTTCCCTCGCCGCCTGTGAAGAATATCCGCGCGTTCTCAATCGCAAAGGGCATATCCGTGTAGGCCGTATCGGAATTGGCCGTAAGCCTGATTCTATTGTTTGGGGCGGATATAAGCTGGAAATCCTTTAGTATGCTGTCCTGGTATACATAGAAACCCTCTTCAACCACACGGCTTTGCGGCAGTCCACCGAAAAACGTTTCGAGCGGCACTCCCGCTGAGTCAAGCTCCAGCCAAAGCTCAAAGTACACGCGGCCGTCCCTTTCGCTGAAACGCATATTAACCTCTATGGTGTCGCTCGCGTCTTGGGCGTTTGTAAGCGGAGGCAGGCTCAGGTTGGCCTTTGCGTCAAATGGCTCCCGCTCGCTGCCCAGCCGCCCTGTTATAAACGTTATGGAGTCGCAGCGCGTCATGTCGAACAGCGGTTCTATATCAGTCAGGTCATAGCCTGGGTATTCGGCAAACCGGTCCAGCGTCGATTGTCCATTCGCCCAATTTGCCATTAATAATCTTCTAAATTCAAATATGTTCATGTGTTAGCTCCTTTCTTAGCCTGCTCTGCCGCGCTTAACGGCGCGCGGGAGATCTGCGGCGGCGGCAGGGGATTTGCCGCTGTTTTTGTTGCTTTTCCTATAATCGAACGGGGACTGCTTTGTTTTGATGTTTTTGCAGTCTGTTGTGGATGAGTCGTATACCGCGCTGGGGGCTTGTGTGCATTGATTACTCCAGTTTCCATCAACAGGTGTATATGAAGAGTCACTATATTGGAGTGCCCTAAAGCACAAATTACCGGCGTCATTCTTCTGTAATATGCTATAAATGGGCGCTTTTGTTTTATACAGGCCATAACGCCTATTACTATTCTTAACGGTATCATCTAAATTGGCATAGATGGAGTGCTCGGTTTCATTAACCTTATTATTGTTGTTAAAATAACAATATGTAACGTCGAGGAAGTTGCGTCCAGGATGGCCATGTTTGTTATCGTATCCCGCGCTTATGGCAATCCCCTGCGGTTTGTATTTGTTTATGAGATCGCTGTAAATTTTCCACATATTTTTGGGCTTTGCTTCTCCACTCTTCTTTATGAAGCCCCTTGACGTTAGATCGGCTCCGTGGTGAGGAGCCGTCATTACGTTTGCGTTCTCATAATCGTTTTTATATATATTATTAAGGTTTTCCATGGTGTGTACAGTGGCGTCGCCCGCTAAGATATACTTGCCTTTTCCCGTATTCCACAGGGATACTGCGGAAGCTAGATTTTCTTCGCTTTTTTTTACATTTGAAATTTTTTTATCATATTTACTTAGACTACATAAGATTTCGATTTTAGCATTAGTATCCGGTACATTTATAGTGGACATACTGTGATTAGGTAGGTATTTAGGATCTTTTGCAGCTTGCGTAAACAGCTCCACTCCATCAAGGCTAACATCCTTACCGCTGTAATAACATAAATCCACAATAGGAGGCGCTAACGGATGCTTGCCTATTTCATCATCTATGCTATTATAGTTAATGTCAGATTTCATTGTTTCTCTGAATTCAGTTATTATATCGTCCTTCTGTGCTTGATTAAACGTTGTGTTATTATTCAATTTGTCTTTCAAACCTTCCAATACCGAATCTGTATCCACTGATTCAATTGTCTTTTCAGAATCATCGTTAATTTGAACTTTATAGTAATTTTTATACTTACTTAGCTTAATTTTATTATTATTTCTATTCAGAGTATATCTTCGTTTAATAATTTTTGGCGAATTTTCTTTATAAAACTCCGCTAACATTTGCATACCTATTTTATGCAATGAGTATATTCTAGCTTCTTCGTCGCCCTTGCTATATGCTTTATATGATTGAAAGCCCTTCTTTACGCTCCTTGTATAAGTCTTTTTTTTAGCCGTTTTTCCCCTGCCCTTTGTACTATCGTATGATATTACATTGTTTTGCAGGTACGTCTCCAGCGGCATAAACTTATCATGATGGTCGCTGTCACGGTGTGTAAGCAATACAATATCAATTAGTGGCTTGTCTGTGTTGCGTACTTTACCTCGTTCATACATTTTGTTCCACAAATATGCAAACGATTCGTTTATATTGATATTTTCCTTTGAATCGTCGCTGCCGCAATCCACCATGCCCAAGTAGATCAATTTTTCGGGATCGTTTGCCTTATCCCTTCCATATATCTCTATCAGGTTGCACGCGCCCTGCCCCATTGGGAGCACGGTCAATACCGAATTTGTAACAGTATACATATATTTTCTCCTTTTCTAGTTATTTTAGATAGCCGGCGTACCAGCCAAGGCTCTCGCCGTCGCTGAAAATGAATATGTCGTTTGAGCCAGGCGGGAGCGAAATGCCCAAAAGCTTAAGCGCGAAGTGGTGAAGCTGCAAAATGTAGTCGCGCTTGCCGTTATCATTATCCCGCGCTATAAGCTCGATTGAATTGAACCCGAGGTTCAATATGCCCATGATGTCCAGGCCCTCGGTGTTAAGCCCCATGGGAAGCTGCATTCCTATGAACAGCCTGGGGCCGCCGGATTCGCCTCCCGGGCTCCAGGCCGTAAGCAGGCGTATATCCAGGGGAACCCCCTTGTGCCCGCTTCCAAAGTCGCCCAGATGAACCTTCCATACAAGGCCGTACCAGTTTCCGCCGAGCTTTCCCTGCTTTACCGGACACGTTATGGAGCCGTAGCCCATGCTCTCTGGGGTCGTGTCGTCGTTCCCCGATACCATCTTTTCAAACTCGCAGACAAACCTGTCCTTAAAGGAATTGGGACGAGTGTCGCTGTCCTTTATGTCAAATGAGATTGAGTTGTACAGCACGCTTAGCCGCATGTTGTTATCCCTGGCTATTTGAAGGCCATGATAGGCCAGTCCCTCAACGCCGTCCTGGCCGCCGCTTCCGTAGCTGAACAGGTCGCAGCCGTCGGGATTGATAAAGTCGAGCTTGCCGCCCAGTGTGAATGTACCGGTCCTGCCATCCTTGTCAAAGCTGCATTGGACGCTGTCAACGGATAGGCGGGAGATAGCGCTTGAATTAAGTCTGTAGCTGACGGGATTTCTCAGCGTAAACGAATAGCCGCGAAGATTGCCTTTATTCTGATATACGCCGTCGAGCAGCATACAGTTTCCGCTCTTGGCGTCCTCAACGACGCAGCTTGAGCCAAACAGCCTGTTTATCATCAATTCGCAGGCGCAGTAGATGATATCCACTCCCGCGTCCGCGCCGGCGGCCCCGTTTTTCATGCAGATGACGGCGTTATTCGTTACAAAGCCGGCCTCGTCCGTTTCTTCGGCGTCTACAATCATGGAATCCGGTTCGTACAGCGCCACGCTGAATACGGGCGAGCGCGACATCCGGCACGCGCCCTGCTCAGAGCTCAGCTCACCCATGGGAAGTATTAAATGATGAGCGTAAATCTTCTCCGGGTTCATGCTGTCAACGATCAGGCTAAGCTTATCGGGGATAGTTTTCGCCTGTACAGGGCAGTTGAGAATTATAGTCCCTTCAAATCCAGGGTCGCTCACCGTGCTGATGAAGTGTTCAAAGCCCTTCCTTGGGTTTCCGTTTTCGTCCAGGGCCCGTCTATAGGCCGCCTGGAAAACCGCACGGTTTCTGTAGCTTTGCTCATTGCCGTTCATAAGCTCCAGTATGCTGTTGCCGGTATGCTTCCGCTTAAACAAAAACGCGGTTTTCGTCGTGCCCGAGCTTCGCCAGCTGGATTCGGCCTGCGTACCCGACCCATTGACAGGCTCCTTAATAACCAAGTCGAACACGTCCGTTTGAACACGGCACTCATCAACGAACAGGGGTTCGCCCGCCGAGCCAATATCCTCCGGTTGCGTGTAATAGATGAATATATCCTGCTGGCTCAATATGCCGTCAAGGCCTTCGCCGTGCCCTGATATATACACATTAGGGTCCCCGCTCTGAGCCATATCGGTGTTGGCCAGGTATAGGCGGTCCCATGCTCCGTTGGCGCCCATTCTATACATGAGGCCGTTTGAGCACGTTACAGTGCCTTTTTGAACGGCTTTCTCCTCATGGCCGCCATATTTAAGGGTAATCCCGTTATTCCTTAAATTTGAAATGCCCTTATCAATGGTTTGGATGAATTTCTTTTGTAATGCCGCGCCTATCCCGCAGTATGGGACGACCGGCACGGTTAAGCTGTCCTTAAGGATTGTTTCATCAGCGTTTGAGCCCTGCTGTCCCAATCCGTCGGCAAGGGGTCTGTAAATCCTTGTATGTTTCGTGCCGGCCGGAAGCTCTGCCCACGCCGCTGTAAACGCGCCGTTTGGCGCGGCTTTGTCGGACTGCTCCAAAGCCCCGCGGACCGCTATGCTTGACGCGCGATGCGGATGGAATATAATTGAGTCCCCGCCCTTTGCGTATGTGATATACTCGCGTCCGTTAAAATCAAGCATCATCGTGCCATCGCCGCTGGCAATGGAATACCTTCCGCACGGTCCGATGTATAGATTGCCGCCCTTTTGCTCGAACACAAGGCTGCGCTCTTTGGCGGGGGATATGGCTACCTCATGTCCGAATATGGAATTAAAGTTCGTGATCAGGGATTCCGCCTCGAGCGTGAAGAACGTCGCCCTTTCGTTAAGCGGTGAAGACGGGTTTACCGCGGCGCTTACGGACGCGGCCTGGCCTGATTTAAACAGCGGATAATGGATATACCTGCCGCTGTCAACGGCATACTCAAAGCCCGGATTCAATCCGTCGAGCAGTCCGGCGCTCTTTGAAAGTGAAAAAACTATCGAGCCGGCCAGTTCACCGGTTAAATCCAAATGGGCGGAAACCGCGTTGAACCCCATATTTTCCTTTGACAATGATAATACGCTTAGTCCGGCCGGAGCGGCAAAGGTTATCCGCCCCTCCTTGTACATCGCTTTGGCGCTTTGGGAAAACGTCAGTATATATTCCCCAACTCCGATGTCGCAGTCTTCGACTAGCATTTCACCGCTATTATTCTCACTTCCAAATTTAACAAACGAATAGCCCGAATCAACGGGATGTCCTTTTATCCAGATGATCGAACCGCATCCGACCCTGTCCAGGATGTAAACCAGATTATCCAAAAGCGGGTTATCCGCTATACGGTCATCCGGCATAAAGACGTAGCTTTCATTTTTAAAGTGGTCTAAACGGCCATCGTTGATTTTGGCCCCATTCTTAAAGAATAGAATGCATTTGTGCTCTAATTGTACATATTTGTAATTTTTATGTGTTTTATACATTATAACACCTCCTGCTCTAAGATATTGAAGTCAGGGTAAAATTGTGAATGTACATTCTGACAAAAAATAAAACGGCCGCTAAATCAACAGGTACGCGGGTTTCATCCTGATTTTAAGTAGATATTCCATAATAGTATGTTATCCGTTTAATGATACATTGGATATGTAGACATAATTTTGTATTCAGCCGCTGTGCCGCTATGTGACACGTCTATTGAAAAAAATGTAGTTGGATTGCCATTATGAGCAAAAATGTATTGTTCGCTATAACAAAAGGGCTGTTGTAATTTCCCGCCTAAGCCTGGCGCACTTGATGGAAATTCAACAGCCCTTTGTTCGGCCCGCCGTAACCGGCGGGAACCTGGCGGCGCACGTCCTTTGATTGACAAGCTGCCGGGAAAACCCGCGTACAGCTCTCTTAAGCCTGCGCCCCTTTACTCAAGCGTTTTAATCTCAGCTATACACTTTTTGCATATGCTGAATCCACGATAGCTCACAAGGGGTTTGGATTCCCTGTGGCACAGGCTGCAGCCTGGAGCGAACTTGCGAAGCACCAGACACTCGCCCATTATGGACATTTCAACTTTGCTGCCGTTCTCGATTCCGTTGATCCTCCTCCATTCGGCCGGCGGAACCACTCGTCCAAAGTCGTCAATCTCTCTTACAATGCCCGTGGTTTTGATATCAGTCACCTCCATATCTTGCGGAATGTTTGACCGCGCAAATTTGTATCACTTTTACAACCTATTATACCATATTATGGGTATAAAATCAATATTATTATGTCATTTTCGAAACATGGGGGAGGGATTTTATGCCAAAACCAGTTGGCCATAATGGCAGTAAAAATTTGATAGGCCAGCGTCTTAAGGAGTTGCGCGCAACCGCCGGTCTATCGCAGCGGGGACTGGCCAGAAAACTGCAGCTGATTGGCGTGGACATGGATAAAAACGTCATTACCCGCATAGAGACAAATAAAAGATACGTATCAGACATAGAGCTGTGGGCACTATGTCGTATACTTGATGTGTCGTATGATTACTTGATCGACGGCAAGAAACAAAACATGCAGTAGATTGAATAAAAGACATCGATATATAATCGGATGGGCTTTTATAATTATTATAGTTGGGCCACCTTGGTTTTATTGTTTTATTTAAACAAGACTAAAAAGTTTAACGTAAATAATTTATTTATTGACGTTTCCTTTTTAAGCCAATATAATTATATGGTAAAGGGGAGTAATTGGCGTTGCTTAATGCGGCGTGGTTTGGGGCGTCAATACGGCGGCAAGCCCGCTCCAGCCTTGGATATATTTGTCCAATGATGAGACTTTTGCTTTGTTTTAATATCCAAAGCAAAAGTTTTTTTATTAGCCGGACCGTATCTGGCGTGGAGAACAGGAAATAACTATAGTAATTGAAGGGACGTGGTTCATTTTGCAGGAATTTCTCGACCTGTTTTCAAACGTAGCCAATTTCACGTGGCAGCAGGGGCTTATGATATTGATAGGCGGCCTGCTGATATACCTTGCTATACGGCGGGACATGGAGCCTACGCTTCTGCTGCCAATGGGCTTTGGCGCTATTATAGTCAACCTGCCGTTTGTAAACATAGGCGCTATCGAAACGCTGTTTAACGCGGGAATCGCAACGGAGTTGTTCCCCTTGCTGCTGTTTATAGGCATAGGCGCGATGATCGACTTTGGACCGCTGTTATCAAATCCAAAGATGTTCCTGTTCGGCGCGGCCGCCCAGTTTGGAATATTCTTCACCCTTATTATGGCGCGGCTTATCGGCTTTGACCTCAACGACGCCGCCTCAATAGCGATAATCGGCGCGGCTGACGGCCCTACATCCATATATGTGGCCAACTATTTCAATTCCAGGTTCCAGGGGCCCATAATGGTGGCGGCATATTCGTATATGGCGCTTGTCCCGATTGTGCAGCCCCCCGTTATAAGGGCGATAACCACCAAAAAGGAACGCTGTATCAAAATGCCGTATAAGCCCAGCTCAATATCCCACACGACAAGGATACTGTTCCCCATAATAGTAACCGTGGTAGCGGGCACGATAGCGCCTAAATCCGCGGAGCTTATCGGCTTTTTGATGTTTGGAAACCTCATCCGTGAATGCGGGGTGCTGAAATCCCTGAGCGACAGCGCGCAGAACCAGCTTGCCAACCTGATAACGCTGGTGCTGGGCATATCCGTGGCCTTCAAGATGCGCGCGGAGCTGTTCGTAACCACGGCTACGCTGGCTATAATCGGTCTTGGGCTGGTTGCGTTTATCTTTGACACGGTGGGCGGCGTAATGTTCGCAAAGTTCATAAACCTGTTCTCCAAAAACAAGGTCAACCCCATGATCGGCGCGGCCGGCATATCGGCGTTTCCAATGTCTTCGCGGGTTGTGCATAAGATGGGACTTAAGGAGGATCCTCATAACTTCCTTCTGATGCATGCGGCGGGCGCGAACGTAAGCGGCCAGATAGCGTCTGTAATCGCGGGCGGATTGATAATAACGCTTGTCGAAGCCATAATCGGATGACGGGAAGGAGCATTTAATGAAATATCTGTTGAATACCGAAACAAACGGTCTTGAACCTGTTAATACAACCGAGGAGGAAACAGCCGCCTCAGAGTCGTTTGCCCTGAGCTTTTCGCCCGATACGCTTCCCGAGGCGCTGCTGCTTACGGCAAAGGGGCTTGTAGGAATCTTTGTGGTGGTGGCGGTGATAATGGCCGCCGTAGCGGCGCTTAACCGGCTGTTTAAGACTAAAAAGAGCGAAGATCAATAAAATGCCTCGTCCTCTTCGCACCGCGCCGCAGGGCGCGGTGCGAAGTTACCCAGGCGTGCCAATTAACATTTTGGGCTGGGAATACAGCGTAAGCCCATACCGGCGCGTACAGCGGTAAGCCGAATAAGCAAAAACAACAACGCGGATCCATTTGGGGACTTGCGTTTAAATATACCTTTTCGTATTTCGAAGATAATCCCCTTTCTCAATTCCTATGCCGAGCACCCTCGCCGCCCTAACCAATCAGTCCATCCGCCGCTAAAACTTGTTATAAAACTGTCGATTGCGGAGCGGTTGGCGCTGTAATAGGTTTTCCCGCCGGACAGCTCGGCCGTAACGAAGCCCGCGGAGAGCAGCTTTGACACATGATATGAAAGCGCGGGCCGCTGCAGGCCGAATTTATCGCAAGCATATTGGGATTTAAGCCCTTGGCGTACGCAATGCGCACTGTAAAAGCATATTTGAATTGGGATTAATAAACCGTATAAAAATGTATAATAATCATTATTTGCAAAAGACGACATAGAGAGGAATTCTATTTACTGCTATACTGTACGCATTAAAAGACTGGAGATATTATTATGTTATGAAAAGACTAGTTTCCATGCTAATTGCGCTGGCCTTCATATTTGCTGGGGCGGCGCCGCTGGCCGGCGCTGTTGATGAGCAAATCAGTACGAAAAACTATATAGACTTGATATATCAATATTATAGCGCGATAAACGATAATGACTATAAGGCGTATCTTGCATCGTTAGGCGGCGTTTTCAAAACGGATATGATAATGGCATTGCCCATGCTCATTAAAGAGCAAATTGGGGTTGCCGTAATAAAGTCGGTTGACTTGAAATCGGTGCGGGTACTTGCCGATATAACCGAAACCGAATACTCCGAAACTCCAGACTTGCGGATGCAAAATACGGCAGGCTTACATCAGATAAAGGACATGAGGAACTATCTTGTTAAATGCGATATGGAGGTAAACAATGATAATGAGTACTTCTTTAACGGGACTAATTATGCAAGTATAGTATGTGGAGTGATTGATGGAGAATTGAAAATAATAGACAATAAACTTCCCCTGCCTGATGAGGTAGCTGAATTTGAGCCCGACAGGATACAGGTTTCGGATTACTTTAAAGTCCGTTTTCCGGATGAGAGCAGGGGGTTTTCCATATCGGATAAATTTAGTGGAGAATTTAAGGACGTTGCATCTTATAACGGGATTATGCCTACCAGCATAAAAGTACTGCGGGTATCAAAAAACAAAATAGAAACCCCTGAGTTCAAGCAGTATTGTCGTGTGGTCATGGTATGTGAGGAAGGCTATGAAAGCAGGCAGAAGGACTATAAGCAGGCTTTTGCGTTAGCTATTAAGCATTTTGGCTGGTATAGAGTGCTAAAGCCTCAGGGAGATTTGGGGTGTGATGTGAGGGACACTACAGACGACCAACTTTATAAACCAGAAGGAAAAAACCTGTCAGATTGGCCTACATGCGATAAAGCTATGCTTGATACCTGGAACACTATTATGGTTAATTCCTCAAAACAGATATTTAAGCCTGAATATAGGAATGAAAAGGCAAACCTATATGCATATGGAGAAAAGAAATATCAAGGAATTATGTATGAATGGCAGGTATGGAAAACGCTTGTGCCAAGAGGCATGAATTATATAGACGTGCTAAAATACTACTATAGCTATAATTCGAGCGGCGATGGGACGGGAACTTCTGTTGGTGAAATCAGGGTTTGCCGCAATCATACTGGAAGCTATGTCAATATAACCCCCATTAAGCATACCGTACAAACCTGCACAACATGTAAAGTACATATCACCGAAGACCATACTTGGAAATTGCAGGGCAATAACCAGGTATGCACAAAATGCAGCTTTTCGATTACCGTGATGAGAATTCCTGAACACCCGATGAATATTGTTAATTTGCCAGCTTAGCCCTACAAGCCGACAGTAAAATAAGGAGAAAAGAGCAATGAAAAAGACTTTAATAATTATAATAGCAATGTGTCTGATCTTTCTGTTCGGATGTACGGGCGGTCCGATTGTTCCAGCCGAAAAGCTTGACGTTCGGACGACAGGAAATCAAGAAGCGGGTAATACGCCTGAGCAAACGGACAGACCTTCTGTAGAGCCATCGCCAACAACCGCAAATGGAGTACGATATTGTTCCTTTCCAGATGAATATGCAAAGCTTGAGGAGTTTTTATTCGACTTTGGTTTTGGCGCTGAAAACTTTGAGGGTGAAACCATTTTGGAATCAGGGGCGACGCAACTGAAAAACGGCCTTTGGAGAAGTTCGTTTTATAGCGAGCCGCCAAAGCAAGCATATGTCTTTCTCTGTAAAACGCCGGATGAAGATATTCTTAAAGCAATGAATACGGATATCCCAGGCGGAGAAGAGCATCGAGTTGGCGGAAATGGTGTAAATGTGAGATTCATAGAAAGAAACCCTGAATATTTATCTGAAAACAATGAAAATGTACCAGCATATCTGGTTGATAAGGAATCGACCCTGATGGTGTTTATAGACGAAGCGCCATTGTTGCTTAACGGCTATGGAATGTCAAGGGTCGCATACCCAATAGCCTCGGAGGGCGGAACAGCATACTCGCTGAGAAAATATATCGAATATGATTATGAACGTATTATACCGGATGTAAAAAAAGCAGGCGAGCCATATAGCGTATATGAGATATACTACTGCGAAAACGAGATATTATGGTTTGAGCAGTTAAAGGATATAAACGAAGTGTTTGGAATTGGAAACTGGGCGTATAGGGAATAAACCTTACTTTTGTTTAGGACGTTTCTGAGTGTCAACCCCCAAAGAGCGGGTAAATGAGCATAGCTCACCCCTTATATGGGGGTCTTGCGCTTTTTAGTAACCAAGCAGTAGTAGGTGCAGTTGTTATATTCCTCAACCTTGGCCTTTATCGTGTCTTCTTCTATTTGCTTTTTATATCATACTATCGCCAAGGGCGGCGCGCGTCACACTTTTTCAGCGTGACGCGGCGCGAATTTGTTTAAAGGCGCCTGCCAATCAACCTTTCTGACAGGGAGACAGCATAAGCTAACGCATACCCGCGATATTGCCTAATAAGCAAAAAACAGTAACGGCGCAGATGGTCCAGAATAGGACCCGCGTCCAATATTCCCTTTTGTACATTAAGGCCGAAGATGCAATCTTGCAGCGGAGCGCTTCAGTTCGTCCTCAAAACTAAATCAGCTCATCTGGTCGTTAAAATTTCTTATAAAACTGTCGATTGCGGAGCGGTTGGCGCTGTAATAGGTTTTCCCGCCGGACAGCTCGGCCGTAACGAAGCCCGCGGAGAGCAGCTTTGACACATGATATGAAAGCGCGGGCCGCTGCAGGCCGAATTTATCGCAAAGCTCCTGACCGTAGGCTGTATGCGAACAGAGATAAAACAGTATTTCCAAACGGGTTTCGTCGGAAAGCGTCTTCATCTTTTCGCTCAGCCCGGCAAACGCGCTCTGGGGCTCGCCGCACAGGATATGCCGGCATATTCCCAGATACATGCGTCCCATAAAGGGCGAATCCGCGGGGGGGTCGCCCTCCTCCGGCCCGCTTCCGTCGTCGCTCTCGGTTACGGCGCATCTCCCGTCAAACCCAAAGAGCGTTGGAGAAATCTTCATTATATCTATGGAACCGAATATATTTCCAAAACGATCTTCAATTAGCGCCTCGCCGTCGTCGCCCGAATAGCGCGAATGAAAGTCCGCGACAAGGAAATCGTATCTTTCATGCTTTGCCATTATAATTTCAGCAGCTGGAAGGAGGAGGGAGGAAAGCTCCGCTATATGCCTTTCGTAGGACAGGGCGGCGTCCGCCAGCCTCCATTTGCTCTCAAAGGGGATTTGTAGCTTTTCAACGCGTCTCGAATATTTTTCCATGCCGCTTTCGGCGCGGAATAGCGTTTCGCAGCTGCCGGCAAGCCCAAAGCAGAGATTATACATCCTCTCGGGCGCGCCGCATTCGCGAAGGTATTTAAAAAGCTCGTCAGGCGAATACTCAAGATGGTCAACCATTGGAAAATATATTAAAACCGAGCACAGGTTAAAACCAAAGAGGTCCATATCCCGCCCGTTTCCGAGCCGCTTAAAATATTTGGCAAGCAATTCATTGTCCACGGAAAGCCCGCAATCCAGTTCTCTTTCCAGTTCAACCACGGGACGGATCAAGGCTTCGATATCCGCTTCATGCCGCGGGCGCCGCTTTATAAGCTCGATCGCCCTTTTTTCGGTTTTCTCTCCGTTTAAGCGCCTAGAATAGTAGATCAGCGCTTCGGCAACGGGGTTTATATTAAACAGCTTTATCATTAATAACCTCCGATAATCAAAATTATCCTTTGGATAACTAGGATTGTCAAATAAAAGTTTTTCTTGACAATCCTAGTTATTTGGTGTATACATTATACTACGTAAAGAGTTTTAAAACAATATGTTTTAAATATTTTTAACAAACAGGAGGTAACACCATCATGAAAACCCGACTAAAACTCTTTCCCACCGTGCTCGCGCTCATCTTTCTTTTGAGCGTATTTTCCTTGGGCGCAGCGGCCGACGTTAAGTACGACGCGCACGATGTAGAAAAATTCCGCGCGTTTCTTGAGGAAACGGACGCCGACGGCGTTACGAACGGTTCAAAGCTCAGCGCTTCCTATGATCCTGACGATCCCTCTACCTGGACCGGCGATGGCGATGGATTCATCAAATACAAATACGGCGTGAACTGGAATGAGGATGGAAGGGCTGTCGCCTTCTATTGCGACGGTTACATCAACGGCGTAGTGTACGGAGATTTTGATGTTTCAGGCTGCGACGCGCTTGAATATGTAAATATCTACGGAGCGGCCATCGAATCAGTGAACTTCGCCGGATGCATCTCCCTAAGCGAACTAATTATGTATTATCCCGAAGTGCCTCTTGAGCGGATCGACTTAAGCACCAATACAGCGCTTACGAAGATTGTACTCAATAACAACGCTCTTACGGAACTGGATTTAAGCGGGAATCCGAATCTTATTGAGATACTTGTGGAAGGCAATAAACTTTCCGAGCTGGATATTTCCAGCAATATGAAGCTTGCCCTTATCATGTGCGAGCGCAACAGCATTAAAGAGATCGATCTAACTGGCCACAGCGAACTCATCGAGCTTCACTGCAATTATAATGAGCTAACCTACCTTGATACATCCGAATGCCCCAAGCTTTATAACCTTCAAATCAACTATAATAGAATTGAAGCCATCGATTTAAGCCAAAACCCCGAGATAGCCGCCCTGGGCTGTGCTGGTAATGGCGTTAAGGAGCTAAGCGTAAGCGGCCTATCCGAGCTTTGGATGCTCGAATGCCAGGAAAACGAATTGACTTCATTGGATTTAAGGGATACCTGCATTCAGGATCTCTACTGCAATGATAACATGCTTGAAGAGATTCTCATTCCGGAAAACTCCAATGTGCAGTATCTTTATTGCCAAAACAACCGCTTAAGCTCTCTCGACTTGGAAAACATGCCGAATCTGAGCGTGTTCAACGGCGACGGCAATCTGTTTGAGGAGTTGCTTATCAGTCTCAACTCAGATGATTTCAGTTGTATAGGCAACCCTATGAGGCATATGAGCGTGCGGCACAATTCTGGAAGCCTTGAGCTGTTTGCGCAGGGCAATGGGGCGATAGGCGCTTATTATGATTACGATGTTCTGAAATACATCGCGAGGGCGGAAGCTGGCGATGGCGAAACATTCCTCGGCTGGTATGACGAAAACGGCAATCTCGCGAGCGAGACGGCGGATTATGCGCTTGACAGCGCGGACAGCACCCTTTATGCAAGGTTCAGCGTCAGCGGGGAGCCGACACCGACGCCGAGCGCACCCGTTATCGATCCTACCGAAGCGCCCGTAGGCCCTACGCAGGCGCCCGTAGATCCTACCCAAGCGCCTGTTGATCCCACACAGGCGCCTGCCGATCCTGACGACCCCACGCCGCCG
>ERZ809224.1592-NODE-1592-length-16040-cov-7.148890_pt1 | contig 16040 bp, 16 predicted proteins | sample MGYA00520513_ERZ809224 | MGnify/ENA primary metagenome ERZ809224 (study PRJEB31576, sample SAMEA3212658) | Homo sapiens | biome: human-gut; feature: human gut; material: fecal | place: Sweden | collected 2012 ...
CGGTTTTTCTTTAAGAAAACCAGTGTGCAGAAACATTACACTGAAATTGTAAAAAGCGGAATCGCTTTTATGCTTTCTCTTACTCGCACGCATTCTTTATGCGAAACAGAAGGAATCGAATTCAACGCTGTCATGATTCCAACAGACGTGGACAGATCATTAAAATTCTTACAGATAAAGCAAAAAGCCGCAGGAAATCCTGCGGCTTTTCGTTGTTTTTGGGTATACAAAGTTGACAGATTCCATTCGGAATCTGTCAACTTATCATGTGTTGGTTGGCCGGTTTTACTGGCGGTTTACCGCTTTTCTTTCTCCGCTTCCTGCCCCGCCGCCACCAGACGGTCAAAGTCGCTCTGGTACAGGCGGTCCTGCAAAACACGATATTGTTCAAACTCACTCTCGGCGAAGGCTTTGGCGATGGCGGCGGTCACTTTGCCCTTGTCGTGCAGAACCTCGGCATCGTTGAACTGCAAAAAAGCGTCCAGTTTGGCAGCCCAGTCGGCCATCGTCATCGGAATATGCCGTCTCGCCTGGCGCGCAGCATAATCCAAGTACATCGTGACGATCTCGTTGAGTTCCTGCATCTCATCTTTGGAGAGATAGTTTTTGGCCACCGACACATCGGCTTTGACGATTTTGCCCTCCGGCGCGTTGCGCCAGCTTGTCAACCCCATGTGGTCTTTGGTATGGTCGGCCCGTTCTACAATTACCTCGGCGGCGGTGTTGCCGTGCACGGCGTAGTGCATCTTGTTCTGCACCGTGGCGAAAAAGTCTTTGGTCGTCTGGCTGTCCAGCGAGTAATCGACCGCCGTGGCGTAGATGTCGGTGATCTTCTGGTAAAACCGGCGCTCGCTGGCGCGGATCTCCTGGATCTCCGAGAGCAGGTGATCGAAATAGTCCTCGTCAAAGATCTGCCCGTTGATGAGCCGGTCTTTGTCCAGGACATACCCCTGCCGGGTAAAGGTTGCCAGCACGCGGGTGGCCCACTGGCGGAACTGTGTGGCCCGCGCCGAGTTGACGCGGTACCCCACCGCAATGATGGCGGCCAGGGAATAGAATTTGTAGCGGTAGGTTTTGCCGTTGTCGGCAACTTGTGCAAAATTTGCACAAGTTGCCGCCTCCGCCAGTTCGCCGCTGGCGTAGATCGCCTTGAGGTGCTTGGTGACAACGCTGCGGTCCACCTCGAACAGCTGGCCGATGGCCTTCTGTGTCAGCCAGACGTCGCCGTCCTGCACCCGTACCTCGATGCCATCGGAATGGGCGTCCTTGGTAAAGACCAAAAAGTCCGCGGTGCTGTTGCGGATACATTTTTTGCTGACCTTCATCATTGTTGTCACCTGCCAAGAAGAACATACTGCCAGCCTGCCCGTAGGCACAAGTATAAAAAAAGAATGTTGAACATGCGGTTCAACATTCTTAGTGGTTGCGGGGACAGGACTTGAACCTGCGACCTCCGGGTTATGAGGAATATCGAACTTTTAAAGCAATTCTCTTTCTGCTGTTTTGTTTGGTCTACGTTGCCGTAGATGCTTTCCGATGTATGAAACGTAAAAATAGGATACACCCTATTTTTACAGTTTGCAATAACTTTCACGGACAAATAACGGACAAGAAACCTTCTTCGCCGTTTAAATAGCTGCGCTACTTTTCTTGCTTAAATTGCCTCCACAAGGCAAACCCAAGAATGGCCAAAATCAAAAGAATCAGAACGAATACGCAGATAAAGGAGCTGTTACTGAATCGAAGAAAAAGGGAAAGGATTCCTCTCCCCAGACCATTACATTCGGAAAACCACAAAAAGCCGAAAATAAGAAACAACGCCAAAAGAATATAATTGGATAGAAAAACAACCGGATAGCGTTGCACTACATTCTTGGCTCTTTCGTCTACTGGTTTGGGCAGGGTTGTAACTCTGATTACAAAATACATGAATCCAAACAACAAGTTCATCATACAAAAAGCCCATGCAATTGCGATGATCAACGCAGGTAAAACAGACTGTGTGGTTTGCGTTGTAGTTCTTAAGGCGTCCATAACACCTTGCATGGAAGAAATGCCTCCAAAAACCAAAAAAGATAACGCTGTAAAAAGGCCAATCAGCCCAACCAACTGTGCGGTCATCTCTTTTGTTATTTTGGTAAAAACAGGTTCTGAGAAGCTTTCAAATTGCCGTTTCAGCTCGTCTTCATTCACGCTAAGTTGAACTTGCTGCTTGTAGGCGAGGTTTACATGATCGTAGAACTTTAATAATCCGCGGCCATAAAGGATGTTGTTTTGACAATTTTCGTCAGCTTTAAACCATCCATAGTTGCCAGCTGATTCCATAACTTTATCTAGATTGGTACTTATCTCCCCAAACTGATTGGCATGGCTATAGATTTGGTTGCTTACTGCAGAGTACAACAACCTTGGATATTGATCAAAATACTGTCTAAATTCATTTAACCATTTTTCTGTGAGATTTTGATCAAAGTTTTTACTGGTCAATTCTGCACACAAGAAAAAAATGGCTTGCTCCATCTCACTAACGGAAAATGCCTCTAATTCCTTTATGCCTTTTAGGCCACTTTCGCCACCTTCCGTTTTAAAGTATCTATTGGTACTTCCTTTCTTCTCATCCATTTATGACCCTCCTATTGCGTTTATTGAAAATAGGCGGCAATAGACTCATTTGTGATCTGATTATCAAATGGATTCCGATGTGCTTCTATCCAAGGCAATTGGTGGTGAGATATATCAACCAATTGCGATGTACTGTACCTTGCACTATCATTCAGCATATTGTTTATCACGTTTTTATCGGCATTTTGCAGTTTAATATTTCTTGCTTGTGGAGACGTAGGAATTCCTGTGCTACCGAATATTTTGTATGCGTGATAGACACATGGAACAACAGGCCCGAAGCTCCATGCCTCAATTGGTTCTGAAAAGCAAGGATGCTCTGGGCCATACTCTGAAACAAATGCTACTTGAATAAAGTATAAAAGTTTTTGCAACCGCAAATTACTTACAGACCGTCCGTGCTTATTTTCGTGCGCAATAACATATCGTGCAATATCGAGCGCATTATACATATTTGCCGTCCCTCCTTGCATGATTGTATTATTATATACTATTTGCGGCGCAAATGCTATACGATAAAACTATTTTTTCCGCTCACAGCAGCTTCTCGTATGCCCGCCGCCCATAAAAGATCCTCTGCACCATTACCTGATGCTGCCCTTCCTGGATGCGGTAGATCACCACATACTTTTTGCGCACGGTCAGGATTCGGTACCCTTTGCGCGCCAGCAGGTCATCGCGGGCCTGCGGGGCCGAGTAGGGAAATTCCCGTAGGTTGGAAATGGCGTGTTCGATCTCTCGCATCAGCGCTTTGGCGGCCGCTTCGGCCTCCAGTTCGTAGGTGATGTACTGAAACATCGCGTCCAAATCCTGGGCAGCATGGCGGGTAAAGCGCAGGGCATACGGCTGCTCAATACTCATACTTTGCCCTCATGGTGCCAAACACATCGTCGGCCGCCAGCAAGTCGCCGCGGGCCGCGTCGTCCTCCGCTTCGAGGAGCTTGGCATAGATTTCCTCCCGTGTGCAGCGGCGCTCAAATTCTTCGTTGCTCATAATCACCAAATCTTGCTTGCCATTTTTGGTGATAAACACCGGTTCCGCCGCCGTATGGCACAGGCGGGAGATGGCATTGGTATCGCGCAAATCGCGCATTGGACGAATCTCTGGCATAACAATCACCTCTTGCTTACAGTGTAGCACAATCGTGCTGCGCTGTCAATTTTTCCTCTACAAATCGATAAATTCGTGTGCAGGATGTGGGAAAATGTGGTGCGTGACTTTTTCCGCTTTTTTTCTCAGATAGCACACAGAAACGTGGTGAGCTGATGCGCTGTTTCGATATTGACGTTGATGAATGCCGTGATTTGCCGGCACTTTTGACGCCCAATGAAGTGGCTGATTATTTGTGCATTCACATCAATACGGTCTATAAATTGATTCACCAGGGCGTTTTGCCTGCTTTTCGTGTAGGGAAATCCTGGCGAATCCGCCGGGCAGATCTGTTGGAGTTGGCCTCAGGTGTTAAATCAGAACTTGGTTCTATATAGTAACAAGAAACGAGCTTTCTCGAGGTTTTCCCCCTTGAGAAAGCTCGTTTTTTATTGCAATCCGTTCACTCGCTCATCCCGAGCAGCCAAAGTACCGAGACCCCCAGCACCTGCGCAAAGACCGGCAGCTCGTAATCCGGCACAAAGCGGGTGCCGATCTCGATGCGGCTGATGCTGTCCCGCTCGATAATAACACCCCGTATCTGCATCCGGGCCGCCAGATCTGTCTGTGACAACCGTTGCTTCTGTCTCGCTTCTCGGATACGATCGCCGGAAATATTCTTTTTGCCATTATAGTCATATATTTTCATATCGTATCAGGTATGCCCTGCGCGCCCAAGGTATGTTAAAGATCAGTATTTTGCTTGACTTTAACACATTTTGCAGATATGATTGTGTTAAAGATCAGCAGATTCTGCAAATATGTCGGCTTTTCAGCAGAATTGAGGGATGCCTGCGCTTTACATCCATACTCATCTTTTGAACTTGACATCCGGGAGGGTTCCTCTATGAACGTTGTATTTTTCTTTGTGTTGGGTCTATTCTTTACTGCTTTGATACATACGATAAAGCATCGTTTGTTCGCCTTCACTTATTTCAGTGGTATGGCAATTGTGAGAGACTTTGTTTGGAGCGCTTTGCTCGGATTTATTGGCGCGCTGATCGTGCTGAAAGGGGCAGACACTTTTTTATGGAATGCCCGCCAGACGGTTACCAAGCCTTTTCAAAAAAACTATACTTTTGAAAATGATTTTGACCCAAACAGTACAGAGCCGCAGTATAACATGGTGACCCCCGGCGTGCCGTGGTCGGGTGTGTGGTATGATTCCACCTTGGAACAGAATACATTGGTCGAAACATCAACCTGCATATACACCAACCAGGGAGTAGAGGGGCTCCCGCGTTACTACATGATTGAACCGCAGGATGACGGCTCTCAACTGATCGTCTATTACTACATTGAAGACCCCACCAGTGACTCGGCGGTAGCAACGGTGGATATGGTGTACCAACTGTCTGCCGATCAATCGACTATGACACGCTTTGCTGACCCGGCGCTCGGCACCGGATTTGATGTTGTCTACACGCGGCCCGAAAAGTCTTCAGCCAATTCCCTCCCTGAGGAGTTGTGGGGATATTGGGCCAGTGATTCGCTCGCAGCCATTCGGTATGAGGGTCGAATTGAGCAGTGGTATATCATTGATGCTTTTCATATTGACCTGTTTTCCGGGAGTAGTTATGATACATCCGAATTTAACACAGGGTTTTACAATGACCGCATTGATGTCAAAAAAACTGAAAAAGGAACCGAGTACCATCTTTCCATGCAACCATTGGATACAGAGATGATTCTGACGTATTACATTCAAGACGGAAAGGAGAAAATTGATATTCAGTATCCCGGCTCCGAATTTGTTAGCGACACGCTCATCCGTCTTCCTGATGAAAAGTGCGAAGCCATCGCATCCAAAATGCAGTCGAGAAATGCCTCCCCACGAGTCGCACGGCCTTCTATGATTCAAGATCGGATCAATATGAGGAAAATGATGAATTTAGAACCCGATCCCACCCTTGAACAGTTCTATGCAGCGGCCACCGAACAGGCATCCGAAACGTCGGACGAGGAAGGTGTATCTGTTTTTGATATTTTGAACGAACCGCTTCCCCCGCTGAGCCGTGCTGTGCCCGAAAACAGTGTTCCTGACACTGCCGTCCAGCCATCGCCCGAGAAAGATGCGTCCAACAGCCTTGCCGCTTCCACAGAGGTCACAGTCGAAGACCCGCTTTCTCTGCTGGGCCTGCCGGGCGCCTGTGCAATCACTGTGAACGGACAATCTGTGCCGGCTGCCTTGTACATCGACAGTTCCTGTGCAATTGAGCAATCTGTAATCACCCAGGAGAACACGGTCATTCGATATATCTACCAAGACAGCAACGGGTATCGAAGCGGCTCGGCTGTCGTGAACCCAGGGGCAACAGATACATTTTTTACCGGGACAGCCGTCAGCGATGAAACCGGGAAGGGACAGGTATCCAGCGATGAGCTAACCATGCTGATGACAGCCTACTACCAAAAGTACCTGCAGGCGATTAACGAGCAGGATACCGGCGTTATGTGTATGATTACAGATGATTACCGCGACGCAATCGTCAGCCGGGTTACAAGCGAAGCCAACAAGAAGAATTCCTACGATCCAAACCAGTTCCAGATTGAAATAACCGATGGTGCCATCCAATACAGCAGTGATTTCTGGGAAAATGACGCTGCCACCATACGTTTCAACATGAAGGTAGATTTTGTTAAGCAGGATCGGGAAACCCAAGAGACTGAATCTATGTCCAACTATCAGACCGTCCTGATGCGTTGGGAGGATGGTATGTGGAAGGTAGCAAACTCCGACTTTATCACGCAGGACGAATACAATGGGAATGTATTTGCCGACTTTAACGCCTAACGGAAAGAAAATATAGACACACAAATCTTTGCTGTTTCGTTGCCTGTTGGCGTCGGCGTATTCATTGCTAGTGTGGCTCTTTTTTCTTTCTTTGACACGCGTGAAAAAAAGAGCATGGCAGCATCTTCCAGCGCTGAAGCGCGTCAGGCCAAGCTGCGACAAGAACAAGCTGAAGAAGCTTTAAAAACCTGCAGGGCTTACTTAAACGCAAAGAAAGAAGCAGAAGAAAGCGGAATTACCGTTGATGACGTGCAAGAACTCATTAGTACGCCATTCTCTGAGGAGGAAGTCAGATGATCTGCATTGTACGTTGACACGAAGGTAGCTCAAATTCCTTAAACGCTTTTCTCCGTCAAACAATTGTATCTGTTCGAAAACGCCTGCATACGTTCCTGTATATTATTTAGATAGAGCCATATGGAAAAACTGGTTTTCCATATGGCTCTATTTCATTTTGCAAGGAGGTTTGTTTATATGGATTTGTGCTGACGATTTTCGTATTCCTGCGGGCGTTGCGGAGGCGCTGGCGGGATTGGTTGTCGCAGTGGTGACAGCCATTGTGGCGACGATCAGCGAGAATGAGAATCCCTGAGATCGAGAAAGGAATGACGTATGAACGAAAGAACTGTGACCTGTACCTGCTGCGGAGCCGAGGTCCGCCCGGAGGACGCCCTCTATGTGGATGCCAGCCCTTTATGTCAAGATTGCGCAGACGAGGAGACCTTTGTGTGCGACAACTGCGGCTTTCGCCATTGGAACACTGAAAATGCAGGCAATGGATGCTATGAGCTGTGCGAATCCTGCCGAGACGAGTATTTTGTGGAATGCAGCGAATGCGGTCGCCTGCTCCACAATTATGAGGCGTATTACACAAACCGCGACGAGGACGGCGAATTTCCCTACTGTGAATCATGTTTTCATCATAAAGAAGGGGAAACGCTGCATTCCTACAGCTACAAGCCGACCCCGGTCTTTTATGGAAACGGCACGCTGTATCTGGGCGTTGAATTGGAGGTGGACGGCGCCGGGCAAAGCGCGGAAAACGCCCGGGAGGTGCTGGAGGTGGTGAACCGCCGGGACGATTATGCGTACATGAAAACCGATGGCAGTCTGGACGATGGCCTGGAACTTGTCACGCATCCCTGCACATTGGAGGAGCACGAAACAGGCGTTCCCTGGCAGGATTGCCTGGATACCTTTCGCGCTCTTGGCTATTGCAGTCATAACGCCGGAACCTGCGGGCTTCATGTCCATGTGAACCGCGACGGCCTGGGAGCGGATGCGGCAGCGCAAGACGAAACCATTGCCAAAATTCTGTATCTGTTTGAGCGCTTTTGGCAGGAGGTTCTGCGTTTCAGCCGACGTACCGAAGCACAGATGAACCATTGGGCCGCCCGATACGGGTACAAAAATACCGGCAAAGAAATTCTGGAACACGCCAAGTACGATTCCTCCAACGGGCGCTACGCCTGCGTCAACTTGACCAACGCGCATACTATTGAATTCAGAGCCTTTCGAGGCACTCTCAAATACAACACTTTGATTGCCACCTTGCAGTTTGTAGATCGCATCTGCAAGGTGGCTCTTTCTATGCCGGAGATGGATCTGCGTGCGATGAGCTGGCCGGAATTCGTGCTGCAGCTGACCGATGCCAGGACGCCGGAGCTGATTCAGTACTTGAAAGAGCGGCGGCTTTATCCCAACGAGCCAATTCCAGCCGAGAGGGAGGTATAAGAGATGTGCGGACTATTTGGATTCAGCGATCCGCTTCGCAAACTGCAACCGTCTCAGGCACGGCAGCTGATTCGAACACTGGCGGAATGCAGTATGGTGCGTGGAACCGATGCTACCGGCATCGCTTACAACGGCCAAAACTGGCTGCATCTGTATAAGCGGAACACGCCGGCGGACAAGACGCCCCTGTTTCTGCCTGCAGGCAGTCATGTTGTTATGGGGCACGTTCGGATGGCTACCCAGGGAGACGCCAGTTTTGCACGGAATAACCATCCCTTCCCGGGCTATTTGAGCGGGCGTTCTCGCTCACATGGCCCGGACTTTGCCCTGGCGCACAACGGCGTTTTATCCAACGATCAATGGCTGCGCTATCAATTTCATCTGCCTACAACCAACGTACAGACCGATAGCTATGTGGCTGTGCAGATGTTGGAAGCGGTTGGCTCCTTCCAGCCTGATGCTTTGGCCCAGGTGGCGGAACAGCTGGAGGGGACCTTCACGCTGACCTTGCTGGATCGCCGGGACAACCTGTATTTTGTGCGGGGCAACAATCCGCTGAGTCTCGTCGAATTTCCGCGTCTCGGGCTGTTTGTCTATGCCAGTACGGACGCCATTCTGCACAAGACGCTGAGCCGTCTCGATTTCTTGCAAGCGCAGATGTATTCCCGCGTCTATCTGGAAGAAGGGGACATCTTGCGGCTGGATGCGGATGGCCGAATTTCAACCCGGCGCTTTGACCCGCGCAAACTGTGGAACCCGTTGTACGATGTATGGACAGGACAGGGCGTCGCCGCACCCGGCTCCCATGCCAATCCGCTCGACGATTTGGTGGATACAGCCTGCAACTTGGGATTCGAGGCAGAAGACGTTGAAATTTTGCTGTCTTGCGGGTACAGCTGCGAAGAAATCGAAATCATGCTTCTGGAGCCGGAACTCTTCCACGCAGCGCTTCGGGAAGCCTATGATGTCTATGCCGTATATGGAAGTGGTGATCTCCTGTGAATATTGCCTATGTGCGCGTCTCTTCAGTGGAACAGAATGAGCAGAGACAAATCGACGCCTTGCAGGTGCACCATATTGATCGATGGTTTACCGAGAAAGTTTCCGGCAAGGACATCAACCGACCCGAACTGCAAGCCATGCTGGACTTTGTTCGGGAGGGGGACACACTGTTTGTCCACGACTTCAGCCGATTGGCACGCAGTACCTCCGACCTGCTCAAAATTGTGGAGTTGCTGAACCAAAAGAAGGTGCATCTTGTCAGCAACAAGGAAAACATCGACTCCTCTACTCCAACAGGCAAACTCATGCTGACCATGATCGGCGCTATCAATGAGTTTGAGCGTCAAAATCTTTTGGAGCGTCAGCGGGAGGGAATCGCAGTCGCCAAGGCCCGTGGTCGATACAGCGGGCGCTGCCCAGTCCGTGTGGACACACAGAAGTGGAAAGACGCATATAAAAAATATTGCCACCGCCAGATCAACAAGCAACAGATGGCACAGCTGCTGGGAATCTCACGTCCTACATTGAATCGGTTACTTGCTTCCGAATCTCTCCGTGAGCAACTTAATGACCAAAATTAGCAAGCGTCTCCCCAGGACATACGACAGATTATGTGTCCTGGGGAGACGCTATTTTTTGGTAGGGGGAGCCTCTTGCAAATTTTACTCATCAAGTTCCCCACTCCGTTCGTCGGAAGCAAAGGGGACTTGGTTTACGTTTTGTAAAAAAATGCCTTGAGGGACTCTAGTTTTACAGGCTTAGGGGGAATGGAGGGTGGAAAATTAGGGTATACCCTAGTTTGACGGTAAGACGCGAGACGGCAAGACGCAGGGAGCTATTCTTTTGGAAGAGAATGCTGTTGTTGCCTGTAATCGCCTGTATATTTTATTTTGGGGCGGCGTCTTGCGGTTCGTGGCTTGTAGAAACTAAGCCTAAATATTGTGCCATCCGCAGTGGAGGCATGGTTACCTGGCTCAAAACATTCCTCCGCGGTTTCCCTTTATTGGGTTGCGCATCCGCTTTGGGTTGTTCGATTTCTATAGGTACTGGTTCATCAAAATATTCTTTGACGTGTAGTTGATAGGTTCCTAAAAGAATATCCCAATAAGTAGAACTGATTTCTTTTTCGATCTTTGACTCCGACCAAGTCTTTGTCATAAACTCGTCAAAATGCTTTGTTTTTTCCCACGGCACAGGAATAAGTTTCATACCATAGTTCTGCTGAAAAATGTCGTTCGCTTTGTCTAGAATTTTTTGATGAGTCAGTAAAATGTTCAAAATGTGCTTTTTGTAATCATCTCCTTGATCTTTATAATGGATCATGCTGTACATATTTAAATCGTCAATAAAGTAATAGGCTGCAAAATATGGTGTTCCCGGCATTAGCCAAAAAACTATCTGTCCTGACGATTTTTGGACAATGCATTCCTTGTCTGTAATAGCAATTGCAAACTTTCCCCAAGGTCTTTCATCAATTCTGTAGATGCTATTTTTACAACTTTTAATTACATCAATCTTTTGGGACCACTCAAATTGAAGTGCATTTTCAAAAAAATAATTCATCCTAGAATACCATTCACACACTGTTGTTGGGCGTCCATCTCGAATAGCAAAAAAGATCTGTGGACTATAAGGCCATAAATCAAGGAAATCGTCAAAAAAAGCATTCAAGCAACTGTCCATCTTGTTGTGTGAATTACTTTTCAGTGCATAGCACGCAAGTTCTTGCTGGATTTTCATAAATAGTATCATCAGCCAAAAATCTTGTGTTTCTGTTCGTTCATCATATAAGGGCTTTTTCTTTTGATATCGGTTACTTCGATAATCGGTGCTATGTCTACGCCAATCGTTGACAATAATATTTATCGCTTTCGCATAGTCGCTTCCATAAATTTCCGTTTCCTTTTCTGTTATAGGGATTATACTTTCTAAGCAACTTTCGAATACATTGTGGGGTACTCCCCAGATGAGCGCTAAGAGCGTCATGATCGGCGCGTATGGGAAAAGAAGTGGCACTCTCCAAAATGAAAGAATCAAACTGTCAACATCTTTTCCGTAGATTCTTTTTCCATTCATTTGCGCGCGCTCATAGGGCACAACCTGTGTCTGTAAGAATTCTTCAGACCGTTCAATAATTTCACTCATATGATCTACCATTGCTTTGAAATCATCCGCTGTGTATGCCTCAAAATCCTTCTCAACAGATGCCGCTACAACAGAAAGCTTTTTCATGTTTTTAGCGTATACCAAAAAATCAAGCATAGAAAAAGAACGGCATCTATCAAAAATACTGGCCTCTGCACAACACTTCTCTTTCACCAAAATATTTTTCGTTTTTGACAGTTGTGTAGCTGCATCCAAAACAGCATTTAGCGTTTTATCGATCATAATCTCCCTCCGTTTGTCAAGTTGGGAAAACGGAACTTTTGAAGCGGTGGTCAATTTCCCTCAAAAAATCCACCGTGTTTCCTGCGTTGAAGCGCCAGATGATTGTGGTAAGCTGTATACATCGATCGAGATACAGTGATTCGCGAATCCCTACGGCATAATCTACACAAAGGAGACGATTTATATTATGGAACCCTATGCAAGCCGTATTCAGTTTCTCACTTTCTTTATTACACCTGACAAAAATGTACTGATGCGGGCTTCTTCTAGTCAAGTCCCAGTCGGCGCCTTTTATGCCCGACTGGAAGTCAATGGTTTCCCCCTCCATGCGCGCTTTTTCCTGGGTGACGATGGCAGCCCCTTGTATAGCGATTGCCCATTTGAAGAAATTCAAATCTTCCTCAACCGGAAACAAGTCGGCATCAAAGGAACGCCGTCTACTTTGCAGAGCGATAAAGATGGTGACCGCATTCAAGGTGTAATCCTTGCGCTGGTTCCTGCTCCCAAAGGAGGAAATCAGTATGTCGTCATCTTTATCAACCAAAAATCCCTTAAAAAAGGGGATGTCTGCTATTACAGCGGCACAAATGGCAGTATCCACACAATCTATCGCTCGCTGGTCGCCGCCGTCGGGGATGCAGATCGAACACTTTTGGAGAATTTCCAAGGAGGCAATCGGTGAGCGACACAAAGCGCACAGGGGATACTTTGAGAGCCGGTGAAGGCGCTTTGCTCCCGGAATGTTCCCCGGATGCCCTACCTTCGGATTGGTCTTGGCTGGATAGCCCGAGTTCGGCTGAACCCCTACGACCAGAAATGCCGCCGCCCTCTACGTTGGAAAGTCTTGAGGCGGTCATGGTAACGTCCGGTATCACGCTACCAGCGTCTGATTGCCTCGCGGACCTGCCACGAGAACTGGAGTTGTACGAGCCTGGGGAATATCTTTCCCCAGAAGCAAAACGCCGAGCCCAAGCCCATCGGTTTGAGGGCTTGTCTGCCCCAAGGTTTTCTGCTTCTCCTCCGAGCCATCCACAGCAAAAGGATCGGCAGAAACTCATCCGCTACGCAGAGGATATCCTAGTAAAGAAATTTCCCCTGCGTGCGGTGGAGGAACAGCTTTATCTCTGTGAAGATTGTATTTGGAAACCGGTAACGGTTAATCAGCTATGGCGGCAACTGCGTACATCGGATTTGACATACTATCTGGATGTAGATTCTTTCACAGAGCATGAAACCAAAGACCTTTACCGTAGGCTTGTGACAAACGAATCCATTCATCTGAACAACGAGAACGGAGGGCCAATGGATTCTTTGAACAAATATGTCAACCTGCAAGATGTCTGCTTTCATGTTACCACAGGGCAATACCGTCCACAAGACCCAAGCTACTTCTTTACCAGCAAACTGGATATTTGGAAAAGCGATCTGGCAAATAAGGAAGCGCCTTACTTTGAGGAGTTTGTACAGACCTCTCTGGATGGTAACCCCGCGCTCCGCCAACTGCTGCTGGAAATTCTGGGCACTTTGCTCAGCAATTATCGCCCCAAAACAATCTTTGTGTTTTGCGGCGCCAGCAACAGCGGTAAAAGTGTGCTGGCGGATTTCCTGCGTTGGATTTTGGGTGTCCCTGCTATTACGCAAATCGCGCATCTGCGAGACTTCTCGTTGCGTTGGACAATTGGCAATCTCAAAGGGAAAAAGCTACTGGTCTGCACAGAATGCGCGGACGAGTCCATCGGTTCGGATGCCTGTGCCGTCATCAAGACCATCACGGGGGAACCTGTTCTGACCGGGGAGCAAAAACACAAGGATGCCACAACATTCCGAAATACTGTGCGATTGCTGCTTGTTTCCAACCATCTTGTGCGTCTGGACCGGGTGGATGCCGGCTTTTCCAATCGCCTGGTATCGCTACCGTTCCCCCGTACCATCCCACCAGAGGAGCAAGACCCCGACCTGCTGGAACATCTTTTGCAGGAAAAAGGCCCCATTTTCAACATGGCTATGCAGGCGCTTCGCGACCTGATAGCCCGCAATTTTGCCTACACGGAGATTGATTCTTCTTATCTCGACCAGGTAGGCGAACAGCAACTGTACCTCGCCGCCAATTATGAACATGGTGTTCGAGGCTTTGTTCAAGCCTGCTGCATCAAAAACCCGGATTCCTATGTGCCTTCCGGCAAACTCTACGAGTGTTACCAGGCATATACCCGTGCCAACAACATACCCGCTTATACAAAGGCTGATGCCTTCAGCAAGGCGTTGCACCGGCTCGATCCAACCTTGGCACCTACCAAACGGTACGTCGCAGGAAAACAATGCCGATGCCTTGCGGGGATCGAGCTGCGCACCTCGACGGAGACGGCCCAAACAACAAAGGAGGATTCTCCCCATGATTGACACTATGCCCAAAGTACCAAACATTCAGGAACTTCATCTGCCCCAAATGCTGACCATCAAGCAGGTCAGCGAGGTCATGCACCTGCCTCAGCACTACATCCGCCGCCTGTGCAAGACGGTGCCGGGGCTGGCTTTCAACTCCGGCAACAAGTATTACGTTAACCTGGAGCATCTGAGCGCTTATTTCAACGGCAAATAAGCCCCATTCCCAAAACAGCGGCCTGCACAACATCGGTGCGCAGGCCGCTGTTTCACAAAGGAGGTTCTTCTATTTGGCAACCATTCGCAAGCGAGGCAATACATACCAAATCCGCTGCTATGACGGTTACGACGCCTCCGGCAGGCAGGTCGAGCGCACCATAACCTGGCACCCGCCGGAAGGAATGAGCGAAAAGCGGGCGGAAAAAGAAGCGCAACACCAGGCCGCCCTGTTCGAGGAGCAGGTGCGCAACGGTCTTGTGGCCGAAGGCCGTGTCAAATTTTCGACATTTTCCGAGCGATGGTTCCAGGACTATGCCGCCACCCAACTGCGCCCGCGGACGCTGGAGCGATACCGTGATCTGATGAAGCGGATTGAACCCGAAATTGGACATCTGTATTTGGACAAGATCCGGCCCGGTCACCTGATTACCCTGTACCAAAAGCTGGGCCATCCGCAAAAGGCCACCCGCTACCGCGCCAAAACCGACATCAAAGCCTATCTGAAAGCACTGGGGTTGACCCAAAAGGAGCTGGCTGAACGTGCCGGGGTTTCGGTGCGCGTGCTCTACGGGCTGTCGAACGGGGAAAACATCAGCGCAGCCAGCGCCGAAAAATTGGACGCCGCTCTCGGGCCGTATGCCAAAACGCTGCTGGAGCCGGTCGCGGAGAAAGTCACCCTTTCCAACAAGACGATTCTGCACTATCACAGACTCATCTCCTCCATGCTGCACACAGCGGTTATGTGGCAATTGATCCCGGCCAATCCGGCGGAGCGCGTACAGCCGCCGAAAGTTGGCCGACAAGATGCACTTTTTCTGGACGACAAGCAATCCATCCGCCTGCTGGAGCTGCTGGCGGAGGAGCCGATGCCCTACCGGACTGCGATCACCGTGCTGCTTTTCACCGGGATGCGCCGCGGCGAACTGCTGGGGCTGAAGTGGCCCGACATTCGGTTTGAGAATTCTACGATTTGTATTGACCGCACACTTTTATACCTGCCGAACAAAGGTCTGTTTGAGGACGACACCAAGACAACCGGTTCCCGGCGGGTCATCAAGGCACCGCAAAGCGCCATGCTTGCTTTGCAGGCGTATCAAGCCTGGCAAACCCGGCAGCGCATGCAGCTGGGGAGCGCCTGGGGCGACAGCCCCTATGTGTTTACTACATTGGAAGGGCAAACCATGCGGCCGGACACTCTGACCAACTGGTTTCACAGCTTCATTCAACGCACTGACCTGCCACCCATTCATCTGCACAGTTTGCGCCACACAAACGCCACGTTGCAGATCGCCAATGGCGTTCCGCTGACAACGGTGGCGGGCAATTTAGGCCATGCGGATTCGGCCACCACCACCAAAATCTATGCCCACGCCATCCAGAGCGCCGCGGCCGCTTCGGCACAGATGATGGATGACCTGCTGAACCCGATGGCGGGCAAGCGTCGCCCGTAACGGTATTACAACGGACAAAAACGAGGGAACCCTATACACCATTTGTGTGGGGGGTCCCTCGTTTTTTACATCCACTTGAGATGTGTCGTATAGCGCGGTTCCAAAAGCCGACCTGACCGGACGGGCTACCCATGAAGCCAAAAACATTTGACGCCGTAACGGACAACCCACGGACAAACTTGCATTTTTGCGAACAGACAAAAAGAAAAGAGCGTTGAAACTTTGCGTTTCAACGCTCTTTTTGTGGTTGCGGGGACAGGACTTGAACCTGCGACCTCCGGGTTATGAGCCCGACGAG
>ERZ809224.1598-NODE-1598-length-16004-cov-8.693084_pt1 | contig 16004 bp, 16 predicted proteins | sample MGYA00520513_ERZ809224 | MGnify/ENA primary metagenome ERZ809224 (study PRJEB31576, sample SAMEA3212658) | Homo sapiens | biome: human-gut; feature: human gut; material: fecal | place: Sweden | collected 2012 ...
AAATGGAATAATAAACACGCGGTCTTCCTTAAATCGGAAAACGAACAACTGGCTTACCATTATGAACGTGACAGTGCCGATCCCCGTATTCTACATGATCTTGTCCTTCAGGTCGACACTTACGGAAATCCCGTCAAGATCGCTCAAATAGCGTACCCTCGTCGTTCAGGCGCTCCGAATAGCTTGCCGGAACAACAAAAAACCGTATTGACCTATACCGAAAACACTTTTATAAACAATGAATCATCAGGATGTCACCGGATAGGCGTACCCTGCGGAATATTACAATATGAAGTTTATAATATGGCGATATCAACGGTTAAATATGATAAAGCAGCCGTCATTTCCGTCATAGAACAGGCAGCCGTTATAAACTATTTAGAAGTTCCCGGCGAAACCGTGCCGCAAAAAAAACAAATCCAACACCAGAAAACGGTTTTCTGGAATCAAAGCCTAACCTCTCCGCTGCCCCACGGACAGATTGCCCCACATGGTTTACCTTATCGTACCTCCGTTATGGAATGGACACCTGATATGATCTCCAAATTTAATGAGGACGGGATTAAAATAACCGAACAAATGCTGACTGCCTCCTGCAAATACATCAAAGAGGGAGTAAATTGGTATTCCACGGAAGACATCCGGACCTATTCACCGGAGAATTTTTATCAACCTGTCGCCATCACCGATCCGTTTGGGAACATCAGTACCATAACATACGACCATTACAAATTACATCCTGTCACGCTAACACATCCCGCTCATTATATTATACGGGCCGAATATGATTACAGGGTTATGCAACCCAATAAAGTTACCGACCCTAACGGCAGCAGCAAATTGTTGGTTTTTGACGCATTGGGAATGCCCGCCAAACTGGCCGTCAAAGGAAAACTTTCTTCCGAAGGGGATACTCTTACCGAACCTACGGAAATATATGAGTATGACCTTCACCAGTGGAAAAACCACCAGAAACCGGTTTATTCCCATGTCTTAAAACGTAAAAATCATGGAAGCGCCAATAATAGCTGGTTGGAAAGTTACCATTACAGCGACGGGCTGGGCCGTGAAATGATGGCTAAGATAACGGCGGAAAACGGACCGGCACGTACTATCATTAATGATGAAGCTGCAGAAGCGGAATGTAATAACCGCTGGTTGTCCAGTGGCAAAATCATCCACAACAACAAAGGAATGCCTGTCAAACAATATGAGCCCTGGTATAGTACTACCCATGAATTTGAAAATGAAATAAGACTAACAAAATACGGGGTATCACCTGTGATGCATTACGATCCCCTGGGAAGGGTTGTACAGACTGATCTTCCCGACGGCACTATGACACGTACGTTATACGGCGTATGGTATCAGGAATATTACGACCAGAACGATTGTGATACCGCTTCTCCCCACCACGGCACTCCGCAAATCATGGATTTCGACGTATTAGGCAGGCCATACCGGATCACCGATGATAATGGAAGCTACGGTAAATACATCACGACCAATACATTGGATATTCTGGGAAGAATTATCAGGGTGAAAAACGCCAAAAACAAACCTATGACCTGGAATTATTACACCATGAACGGGGAAAACATCTTTTTAACGGAGAATATCGATAGCGGAAAAAGATGGATACTCAGCGATGTAAAGGGCAATCCACGTTATCGTTGGGACAGCCGCGGCCAATTCCTGTCAGTGGAATATGATGCGCTGTTACGGCCTGTACGGACCAAATTGAAAAAAGGAACTGCGGGAGAAATAACCGTACAGGAGATTACCTACGGAAATAACAGCAACCAAAATAATATCGGATATATTTCCGAAATTTTAGGTCAGGATGGCAAAACCCAATTCGCTTATGATTTTAAAGGCAATGTGATTTCTATACGTAAATTTTTCCCGGAGGGAATTTACGAAAGCGATACGCATATACACTCCATGGCATTATCCGGAGAATCGTTTATTTCAGGCACAACTTACGATGCTTTAAACAGGGTTACGACCATTAACCATAACAATGAAAGGCAGGTTACCTACGAATATGACAAAGGCGGAACGCTAAACAAAATCCATAGCTGCGGACAATACTATATCACCGATATTACCTACAACGCCCGCGGACAAAGGACATCGATCATTTACGGCAACAATACCGCCACACATTACAAATATGACCCGTTTACCTTCCGTATAACAAAGCTTTTAACGACACGTAATACCGGACAGGTGGCGCTCCAGGATCTGAATTACCAATATGATCCTGTGGGTAATATCACCCGGATCACAGATAATGCCCAGAAAACATTATATTTCGGGAACCAGCAAATTAATCCGGTTTCCACTTATGATTACGATCCTTTATATCGCCTAACCGGTTCGACCGGACGTGAATTAACCGCCATCACCGCACCCAACCATCCGGATTTCGTTAATAATATACCGTGTCCTGCAGACAATGCGGTAAGGAATTACAATCACGCATACCAATACGATGAATTAGGTAATATTACAAGGGATCCCTGGAAAACTTATAATTACACGACGGGAAACGCGAACAATTACCTGCTCGGCACCGGCAACGCGACCAATCACTACAATTATGATGCCCATGGCAATATGGTCGAGATGCCGCACCTTACCACAATGAGCTGGGATCATCAGGATCAACTTGTATTCGCGGCCAACGGCAATACCATGAAGGCTTATTACAGTTATGACGCGGACGGAAATCGTACCCGGAAGACGGTAGTAAAAGGAAATGTCAGGGAAGTCCGGTATTACGTAAACGGTTACGAAATTTACAGGAAATACACGCAAAACACGCTTAACCTCGAACGTACCACAGTTAACGTGAACGATGAAAGAAAGATTTTTGCCAGAATTGAAAAAGCCTATGACACCGTTATTCGTTACCAGTACGATAACCATCTCGGTAGCGCCTGCTTGGAACTGGATATAGCCGGCAACATTATTTCTTACGAAGAATATCATCCATTCGGCACAACCTCTTACCGTTCCGGAAAAAATGAAACGGAAGTCTCACTCAAAAGATATAAATATTGCGGGAAAGAACGCGACGAAGAAACAGGGTTGTATTATTATGGGGCAAGGTATTATGTGGTATGGCTGTGCCGGTTTGTGAGTGTGGATCCGTTACAGCATGAGTATCCTCATTATACGCCTTATCAGTATGCCGGAAATAAGCCCATTACTTATATTGATTTGGATGGTCTGGAAGAAGCAAAAAATGATTTTAATTTTACACCAGCAGATGATCCAACTATTCCCATTAATGACAAAATATCAATAAATAAAAAACCTGAATTTAATTTTCCTATAGATGAAATTATTGGAGACGGAGGAGTTAAATTTGGTTACGAATATCGAAGGGATGATGATGGTAATTACTTAAAAAATAAAAATGGTGAAAATATTATTGAAAGTATTACTATGATTGTAACAGGAGTCGTTATAAATGTTTCTAATGAAGATGTAAGTTTAACTACCGCTGCAAGTCGAATATCCGCACAAATACATAATTCTTTCCGGGGCACAATAGATAATGATATTATTTTTAGAACATCAATAAATTTATCTACAGTAAATAGTATGGATGATGTTTCTGAAGATAATGTGGTTTTTGCCTTAGCCGATATTAAAAAAGTAGATGGAATTAGGCCTAATGGTGGTGTTAATAATATTTATGGAAAAGTGGCTTTCATTGATGTTGATTATTTTAACGGACCATTAGACGAATTTTATACTAATATAGGTCCAGGAACAGCTGCCCATGAATTTGGACACTTAGTAGGTTTAGAACATACTGTTGGATCCAATCTTATGAAACAGGGTTTTGGTAGTATTTTTGGTCGATACTCCACAAAAATCACAAATGAACAGCTAAAATATATTCATAAGAATAGGAAAAATCTTAATCAAGGAACCAATAGACAAACTACCTATGGAAAATATACAGGTATAAGAACTATGCCTAATCGTGGATTGGTAAGCAGATACATTCCATACGATTAGAAAAAGATATTAACTCCAGAATTAAATATCTTTTATAATCATTTTTATATTTTACCAAAAAATCTATAGTTAAGTCGTAAAAGTGTAAGCCTTCAATATTAATATATAACTGGTTTACACTTTTTTCTTCTAAAGAAAACACTATCTGAGATTCTATTGACTTTTATCTCTCCATAGTGTCAACACTGACACTTCTGTGTAAACATTTAACACTATTTACCGAAAAATAAAAATACGATTCTATATTTGCTATTCACATTATTCAGGAATAGATTTATAGAATGAATTAAAACTTTTGATATGGATATTCTGGACATTATTAGCCTGCTTATCGCTCCCACAACCGGATTACTGGGTTGGATCGTAGGGAAAAGAAAACGGAACAATGATTTCCTGCACGAGATGCAAAAATCGATCAACACACTTGTAACGGAAAATGCCCGCCTGCTGGATGAGATCATAGTCGTAAAGCGTCAGAATACCGAAGCGCTCATCCAGAACGAGGTACTTGAAAAGAAATTGGTATGTATGGAATTACAGAACGAAAAACTACAAAGCTCTGTAAATCATCTGACCGTTGAAAATGAGCAATTAAGAAGGGAACTGGCTGAATTGAATTCTAAACTGGATAACGTCGAATCTATCACACGCATAAGATAAAAATTGCTCTATGATTAACCTTGACTTACTTTGTAATAAATAACCCTACTTTCTGTCGTATTTTCAACGTGAAAATTATGATCTTCAACTTATCTTTGGGAAGTTTAATACAGTAATCGCTTATCTTAATTATCGGCTTCCGCTTCCATAACATGGAAGTTTTTATCCACATAAAAATTATCCTCATATTCCCGGGGATTATGGACGTCCTGGATCCTGTATTTATGCCGGATCGTATAAACATAATCATTGCGGTTATTCTCCCATTCCTTCAATCTTTTTTCCATTTCCTGAAGACGGTATTCATCGGTTACCAGCTGATTGGCGGCTTCCGTATATAAATGGTTAATATCCCGCTGTCCGGCTTCATCAATTGCACGCGTTTCCTGGCGTAAGGCGACGACAAAATTTTCCAATTCCTCTTTTTGTCTTTCCGTCTCACGGTAAAGCGGAGTATCTCCAAGTCTCATAGAATCAATATTACTGAAAGAGATTGGCTGGTATTCCTTACTATTATGTAACTGCCCCGAAATATAAGATTGGACAGTGTCCTCAACCCTGGCCTGTTTATCATCAGTCTTTTGCGAACATGAAGCCATTAATATCATGATTCCTATTCCAAGGAAATATTTCTTTGCTGTATTCATCATAATTAATCCGATAAATGTTAAATAATTACAAAACAAAAGAGTGGGAATATAGTTCGAAGAATGTCCGCCACCAAGAAGTATACCTGATTATAATTAAATGAATATTTCTAAAAGCACCGTCTATTAAGTTATTGCCGGCTTATTGACATTGACTGATTCCTGAGCTATTTTAAGTTATTTTTGCTAAATCAAAACTATCTCATTAGTCCGGGAAACGCTATAAGAATAAAATCTTTCCCACATTAATGCACATTAGGATTTTTACAATTCACAGTGGTTTCCCGGCTAATTTTACCATATAAAAACTGAACAAAGATTTGGCTTGATCAAAGTATCTGCCGATTCTATCGTATTATTCGAATCCTTTCCTAATTATTCCACAATAAAAAGTCGAACAGGATATTGATTCCGGTAGACCTGCTGATTGAACCTTTCAATGTTTATATCTCAAAGCTCTTTTCAGCAGTCTATTGGCACCGGTTTTAAAAATTGCCTCCCTGACTGAGCCGGGATCTTTTCCTCTTATTTTTGATCACTTCGATGTGATGCATGATCTCGAGTGTGTCGCCCGTGCACCGGCTCATGGACCTGGCTTTGTAAACCGGTTTTTTGAATATACATTTCCGTTCTTTAAAAATAACCGTTAAAAGGGTATCGGTAAACATACGGTTGGTGATTTCGATAGTACTGTCGGGATAAACGGAGCCGGCAATATAAAAACAACGGTCCTCAAACGCAAAATCGGCTTTCAATAATTTCCTGACCGTATCAAACCGGTAAATCAGGGTATCCCTATAGATAAGAGTATCCGTAACCCGGTGGCTTGCCTGGATGATATTCGTGGCATTTTTGGTTTTAATATGATGATCTTCAAGGGTTTTCACGATCTCAGGATGGTAATTTTTCATTTCTTTGACCGTTAATACCTGCAATTCATCTCTGGCTTTCCGTAATTCCACATCGTAATTGGACTGCAACCTCTGCCGGTTCAGCTTTTCCGTACGATATAACGTATAAAACAGCACTATTAAAAAGAGGAATATAAATAAGAGAATGAATTGCAGTTTATTCATGGCTTAACGCTTTTGCTATTACTTCCGCAATGGCTTCAGCCAGGATATTCCGTCTCGCCTTGTATTTTTCGACATCCGATTGATTACTGATAAAACAGACTTCGATCAAAAGGTTGCAACAGTCGAACGAGGAAAGCATCGCAATCCTTCCGGCATTGGTCTCGGATTCTTTTTTAACTCCACGGTTCCTGGTTCCCAATGTTTGAGTGATCGTGGCTAAAAGTCTATCCGCAAGTTGTTTTTCGTCAGCCGTATATTGATCCGGGATAAAGACCTCCGTCCCATGCGCGTCGGCATTAGAAGAACAATTGAAATGGATATCGATACAAATATCTTCTCTGGCGACTTTTTTCCGGAGCCATTTCACGACCTGCGGAAGAACCATACAATCATCATCAACGATAGGTTCAATATTCTTTCTCCGCAAATATTTATGGATAAGATTGCGTAATCTAATAGTCTCTTCTCCTTCCTTAAGAAGACCGTTAGCACCGGTATTTGACTGGTGACCGGCGATTAAAAAGATTTTCTTCATCAAATGGTTTTTTAAGAATATTCAATCCGGATATAACCTGCTTTCATGGGAAGGGTACACACAGTATTGCCTTTCACCGGGACATCTATTTCCGATATATTTAAACGATATCGTTTATACTTCCTGTTTTTATCTTCCTGACGATAACCGTTATACCACTCTTCCAGGGTTAAGTTATCCTCCACCTTTATTTCATTTTCATTTACCATATATGGAGCATTTACAACTAAACAGGATTATTCTTCCCGTAACACTTCCCTGATCTCATCGGATAATTTCCGGAAACTGGGATTAAATCGATATTCCTCCCCATATTTTTTCAGATGATGTTTAATAGTGGTGTGTCGTTTATTCTGGAATTTGGCGATTTCCAGTATTCTCATTCCCGAATTATACAGATAATGTGAAAGAATGAAGCGAGGAAAAGTGAATCGTTGTTCGCGGCAGGTTCCCATAATTTCTTCCCTGGTGACTCCTAGAGTGTCTTGCAACGCACCGCTGATCTTATCGATCATTTCCACCTGTTCAATGCGTTTCTTATTTTCCGTCTCCCTCCGGTTATGGAAGACGATCTCGATATCCCACATTTCCGCCAGGTGCTTCAGGGTCACCGCCGGCCTGTACAAATACCATTTCGGCAACAGGTACAATAAAGAATAGTCACTGATATGGTGTTTGATATGTTCCCATTCCTCTCCGTAAACACAAGGAATAAAGAGATCCCCTTTTTCCACCGGGATATTCTGGCTTTCGAAATCGGGATATTCGACACTACCGGTTATAATCTTCATAATTAATATTTTATATAACTTTATTTTCATTAAATAAAGCCCTGTGAAGGGCTTTAGAAAGTTGCCTTGTTAATAAAATAACATCAAACAATATAATAGTAACATACAAAACAACTAAGGCAAAAATAGGCTAAATTAATGATTTAACTAACTGATTTAAAGACAAATATTTCACAAATTAATGTGAAATATCAGGGAAGTTTACCCACTTCTTCTTTTATCTTTCCGGCCTTAACTTTAAAATCAGGATTGACTTCCATTTCCTGGTAATATTTCTGCACCTGGTATAAAATACTGGAGTGGTCTTTATACATGATCTTTCCCACTTCAATGGAGGTAAACCATTTTTTTAAATGATAGGAAAGTATCATACGGGCAAAAACAATATCCTGTTTTTTACTCCTGGAGCGTATTTCCTCGAGGGTAATTCCGGTATAATGCTCAACAATGGCGATAGTCGCCTCTATGCGCCGCTGATTTTCATCTTCCGGAGAAAACAGGTCATAGAAAGAATGTTCCCTTCCGGCAATGATGACACGGGCATCGGACAATAATTTTTCCGAAACGGGTATCCGGGATGAAAAATGATGGTAAGCCGGTTTATCGGATTCTATATATTGAATCATAATGAGTTATTTTCAGCGTTATTTTCATTAAATTGTAGTTCCGTACACCTTGGATCCGTGGCAAAAAACTCCCGGATGATATATCCTTTGGCCAGCCGGCTGAATGTATTCCCGGCAGCTTCACCGGTATTTCCGGCATTCTTAAACGACGACAATAACGGTTCATTTTTCATTTTTTTCCTGACATTACATTCAATGGCGGAAGTTTTCTCCGGATCGATCAAATAGACCCAGTTGCCGATTTTCCTGCCGAACTCCCGGAGGTAGTAGTCATAATCCCTGCTCAGGGAAAATTCTATCTCCAGTTCCGAAAGGGTGCCGGACTTAAATTTTCGGAGATAGAAGCGGAACCTTTTTTCCGGTGTATCATAAAGATTTCCGAACTGCGGAGTCCTGGCGCGGGCCAATTCCTCCTGGTGCCTTTTTTTCCACAAAGCAGTCACATAACCCGGTGAATTCAAATAGGATTTAACGATCGAAATGATCACCTGTGAGGTGACAAGCCGATCCAGGTATTTATCGGTACAGATCTCATCGCGGACAATCTTTTGGAATTCTTCCAGCGAGATCAGTTTTTTAATGGATTTCAGGTAGTGGGCCACTTCAATGGCGGTTTTACTCCTGGTAATTTCATCCAATGATTTTTTAGTGGTCATTTCCAGGTTGGAAATAAAATCGGAAATGTACTGTGCCAGATCTTTCTCCGGAATATTCCGGATATCCTTATTCTCGAAGATGGCCGGAACGGACCTTGTATTATTTTGAATGGTTTTCATTATATATTTGATTGATAATCTCCTTAGAGCGTTGGTTACTTTGATATACTTTTTCGGCAAAGGTGACGGTCGAAACCGTATGTTTCGACGGATGTGTATTTTTGGACCACCTGGCAAGTCGTTTGGATAGTTCCCATGTTTTTTCATTCTCGAATCTCATGGTCCGGCCTTCCCGGCTCATCTCCGTCCAGTAATCGAAAAAATCATACAGTAAACTTTCCGGATATTGATCCCGGTATTGAAATACTTTTTCCCGGAAATCCTCCTTTTTATCTTCGGAATTCCCATTTTTCGGAGGCGCGCCATTTTTTTTATTTTTGGAATCCACCCCACAGGATAGATCCTTTTCACAGCCAATGAATGTTCCGGATCTTTTAAGAGGATCCTCTTCTTTGTTTTTATTTAATTTACTTTTCTTTTGAGAAATTTCCGCAGCAGAAACCGGTGTTTCTTGTTCATTAATAGTATTAATCGTAGCACGATTCCTTTTTGGCGTCGCAATAATCCGGTATTTTTCCAATATTTCGACCTCTGACCGGGATTTAACCTCCAGGTATCTTTTCTGTATTCCTGAAGATGTCAGGACATTGGAATCCTGATATATACTATTGTCAAAAAGAAGATTCTGCGAACAGAACTGGATGATATCTTTTACCGTTACCTCATTTAAATTTAAAGTGTCTGCTATATCAAACAAAAAATCCTCATTGCATTCTACAAAATATCCTTTATCTTTATATATTTCACAGAGTACAAAATTATAGACCAAATATCCCGGCGCACCGAATGTTTTCAGCAACTTCCTGATTTTTCTGTCGCTGAATATCCCGGTATCCATGGGAAAATAACTTAATCCTATTTGTTTGGGTCTGGCCATCCTTAATGTATTATTTATCCGGCGACAACCTTTTACGGTAGCCCGCCTTTTCTATTTCAGATCGTTTATAAAAATATTTGCCGCTGATCTTCTCACATTTCAACCGCCCTTCCTTCCTCGCTTTTTCAATGGTTTGGCGGGTAACACTGTATTTTTCCTCAATATCCTTTACCGTATAGGATTCATCATTCTGGATGAGGTCTATCAGACGGTTATTTTCTTCTTTAATACTTTGAATGATAGATTTCTTAAAATCTTCGAGCTCTCTCATGGAAAGCACCACAATAGAAGCCGAACCGGCATTATTCCCGTTGACAGAATTCATGATTTATCCTCCCTGATTTTTTTATGTAAATCACAAGAATAAAAAAGGGCGAGTAGCAGCCAGGCCACGGGAAGAATGATCCATCCCAGGCTCATATTCCGCAGGAAAACCACTATTATGGCAGATATAGAAAAGACATATATCATGATAATCAGGGCCATACTCACTTTTAAATCGGTCTTCATTTTCATATTTGAAAGAATATGTCGGATCATAACTTAGAATCCCAAACCTGGGTTATTTGATATTTGGCAAATATTTTTTCGATAGCCTGCCGGGTAAGATTGGCCCTTACCACTCCCACCCCGTTGTTCTTAATCCGGAAAAAGGATATTTTCGAGATCTCCAATACTTCGCAGATTTCCCGTATAACCAGCTCCTGATCGCATTTTTTCAATTGGCTCATTCCCTTGTTAAAGCCTCTGTTGTTTTCAACATTGATCTGTTTATTCTTTTTTCGTGCAATTTTCATCTTTGATTATTTTCCGTTATATTTGATATGAGGAGGCAAAAATAAAACAAAAATATGTTTTAGCAGACAGAATATTATGTTTTAACAGACGTTCAAATTTAATTCACTGATTTACATATCAAAAAAATTATGCTTAACACTGAAAAAATTAAAGATCTGTTGGATAAAGGAGATAAAATAGCAGTGACGGCTAAAAAAATCGGAGTTAACCGATCTTATCTGTACGATATAAGAAACGGTAAAACCAACATCGGTTCCGATCTATTGCAAAAGCTGGCTGACTATTTTGAGGTGCCTGTAGGGTATTTTTTTGATGAAGAAAATCTTGTTGACGACAATTCGAAAGACAAGATTATGGAGTTGGAATACGAAATCAGGGCTCTCCGTAAGGAAATCGAATTTCTGAACAAAGAAATCGAATTTCAAAAAAAATTAAATAAAAAGAACGAAGAAATCATTTCCTTACTTAAAACAGAGTTAACGCCAAAAAATGTGGACGAAGATCATTCACAAGTTGGGTAGGAGACAATTATCGATTGGTCTTCGATGCCACGAAAATTACCATTAATCGCTATGGTAAAGACCGACATGATAAAATAATAATACATGATTATGGAGAAAAACCCGATATTAGACTATTTTATCTCTTCCAAAAAGGAATCTAAATTTCTGAGGTTATAAGATTCTTACTCTATGAATAAACGATAACACCCATTATCCATTATTATTCAAAAGAACTCAATGCACTACGTTTCCTATTTTCAGATATCGCATGATAACGGGCAAAAGATCTGCTGTTTTTGGCATGTCCGCTCATACTGCAAATTACACTGATATCTTGTCCCGTTTCAAATAACAGACCGCAAAAAGTACGTCTGGCCAAATGACTGCTGGCAATTTCGTTCAACGGTTTCGTGATCTTTTGCCAGGTATGTGGATCCTGCATGGAAATATTCCGGGTCAATCCGGCTTCGGTAAATATTTCCTTAATGGCCTCATTGTATTTTTGCGCGCTGATGAAAGGTAATAGTTTTTCCGAAGCAGTACCGGCATAACGCTCCAGTATTTCCAGGGCGGTCCTGGTTAAGGGTACTGAAACTTCCGTGGGAATATCGGTATTATTCTTCAGGGTTTTATTGGGTATATACGATAGTGAACCATTGACCACATCCTCTTTTTTAAGCTGCAGCATATCACCTACCCTGCATCCCGTAAAACATTGGAAAAGAAATACATCCCGCTGAACCGAAAGTCGTGCATTGAGCTTTACATGCTTCAGGGTATCCAGTTCCGCTTTGGTAAGTATTACCGGTTCGGTTCTGTACTGGTCTTTCTCTCCGCCTATCCCGGCAAACGGATTATTGGAAGTATACTGGAAGTTATTTCCCCTGTGTATGCTTTTCTGATTTTTCCCGTTAGCCCATACAAAAAACATTTTCAGTCGATTCATCATACAGATCACCGTATTAAGTCCCCGGGTCGTTTCCCGCCCTTTCACCATACGTTTTTCGTGGGCTATAAAATATTTGAAATCCAGTATTCCATTTTTATCGATCGTATGGATATTGATAGGTTTCCCCGTATCTTCCTCCCACTTCTTGAGGCATTTCTTTAGAACCGCAAAATGCCTGTACAGATTGTATGACATCTGATGAGTCTCCATAAAACGGCTGAATATTTCAAAAAAAGATAATTCGGAATGATCTTTTCGGCCATACAACTTTCTTAAGGCATCAGCACATTCCTGCCTGGTTAATCCATAACGATTATTCACATAGGTATGGTTAAGGATCTCCCGGACTTTTTTCTGTTCTTCCTGTACATAATTAAGGACTTCCAGTGGCGTAGTATTCCGGAATTTTTGTTTTTCCGTATTCCAGTAACGGGTTTCAATCTCAATTTCCGTTTTGATCTTAAAATCGAAAGCTTTTCCATTGGAGAAGCGCACCCTGAATTTGGCACGTTCTTTTTTGGATGTGATAAAAAAGGTATGTTTGATCATGGGGCAAAAATAGAAAAAAATTATATCACGATCATATCCGGACTATTTTTGGCCGACATTAACCATACCAGCGTATACAAATTGTATACATTTCCGATTTAAAATCATAGTCATATTCAGGCATATCATACACACCTCTAAATAAAACCCAGAGGATCAATAAATACTTTTTCCGGTATGTATACTCAAAAATGTTCCCTGCGAGAACACACAAATTGAAATAATCAAGGAATAAATATATTTCCGATTGAAGCATAAACACCTGTTTACATTCTTAAATAAAATTTAACATTACCTAATTTTTATAATATTTTTTATTATTTTTGCGCCTTCATAAGCTTGTGATCATAAACTAAAAAATCTCATTAAAAAACTAATCAATGACTAAAAATGAATGACTATGAAAAAAATGTATTACCGCTTTTCTATCCTTTTCACGATTTTATTTATTACATGGTCCGGATACGGACAAACTGTTATTTACCGGGAAAATTTCGGCAATCCTTCCGGCAATATCCCCATTCAGCAATTCACAGGATGGCAGAATAATATAGCCGTTTACAGTGGAGACGGAACCTGTGACGTCAGGAACTCCACTCCTTCCGCGGATTATGAAGAAGCATCCGGCGGAGGAAATGTAATGCTTAACAATACAAGCAAATGGTTCCAGATTTCCAATTTAAATACGTCAGATTATGAAAATATTTCTTTGCATTTTGGACTAAGGAAAGGAAATATGGCTGAAAACGGCAGTAATTTTTCCATCCGGGTTTCTCCGGATGGAAATACATGGGAGGATCTTCCTGCCTATACGGGGCTCCCTACCGGTGCCGGAAGTACAGGATGGTATTATGTGACCCTTGCAAACCTTCCTTCTTATGATAATCTTCATATCCGTTTCTCGAGCCTAAGCAGCGCGGATTTTCGTATAGACGATATTTCGTTGAGTACCACTACGGTGGTCAGCACTCCGTATATTGAAATTATCTCCCCGGTCCACGGCGGAGTATATGAGCATCTAATCGAACCGGAGGTATCCATTATGAACTTTATTATCGGCGAAAGCGGAATCATCAAAACCGAGTTGACAGGAGACAATAATATTGTATTATATTTTTCCCATGAAGATAGTTTGATCAGTTATTTTGAAAATTTCCCGCCATTGGATGATGGAGAGTATATTTTTTCGGTGACTTTATTAAATCCGGATAGTACTATGCTGGTTCCGGCCATCACGGAAGTCGCCTCTTTTACTATCGTATCACCCACTGTAGCCACTCCTGTTTTTTCACCCGACGGAGGGAATTATTTCACGACACAACAGGTAAGCATCACGTCAGCTACACCGGATTGCAGCATACATTACACTTTAGACGGGAGTAGTCCCAATGAAAACAGTATTGTTTACAGCAATCCGATAGAAGTCTCTTCCAGCATTACGATTAAGGCCATTGCTTTTAAAGCAGGAATGGAACCCAGCATCGTGGCTACCGCCGACTACGTCATCCGGGATACCAGCGCCGCATTACAACTTCCCTTCGATATATCCTCCAACAGCACCACCAATCAGGAAGACATCACATTATTAACCGGATTTTCCGGTTATCATCTGGGTTCTTCCTACTCGGACGGATCAGCGAAATTTGAACAGGCAAGGGCGGGAACAGCCCGGTTGTCGGTAAAATTGAAAGACTCTCCCGATACTTTATGGTTCGATCTTAAAGGACGCGTTGGCGGCACTGCACCACAAAGTTATGAAGGAATAGAATTTCAAATATCCGAGTCTGGTGATAACCGCAATTGGACTGTACTGGGAACCCTCACCGAAAACGAAATTCAAACTTCCGCTTACCAGACATTCCGGTACAAGTTAAAAAACGGCACCCGATTTATCCAGTGGAAATTGCTGAATGCCGGTAAAGGAAATACGCAATTAAACAATATTAAGATCGGGAAGTATACCCAGCCATCATCACCCAACCATCTTACAGAAAGAGATGACTATAAATTAACCTTTTACCCGAATCCTGTCATTTCCAACCTCACGATTAACGCCCACGAATGTATAATTAATCGGGTTGAGATTATGGACGTTAGCGGAAAAATGCTTCAAATCGTACAACCGGAAAATACCGTCATCACTATAGCTTTTGACCATTTTCCTAAAGGAGTCTACTTTATGAGGGTTATCACGGCTAAAGGAGAAACCGTAGAAAAGATCATCAAATAGGAAACAGTTGACCGGTTGTGGTTATCCAAAAGTTTCACTTATTATATTATCCTCTTGTCATCCTGAACGAAGCGAAGGATCTTCACTGAATTGATAATCAGATTCTTCGCTTTGCTCAGAATGACGGAAAATAAGGGGATAAAAGGTTTACTATCAACCATCCTATTTTTCATACTCTGTTTTCATCCTGTTTGTCATCCCGAACGAAGTGAAGGATCTTCAATAAACTGAGAATCAGATTCTTCGCTTTGCTCAGAATGACGGAACATAATGGGATAAAAGGTTTACTATCAACCATCCTATTTTTCATACTCTGTTTATCATCCTGTTTGTCATCCTGAACGAAGTGAAGGATCTTCAACCTCCCGTTTCCGGTTATCCCACCATAAAATAGGTGGAAGGATATTGATGGTTAGATTCTTTACTTCTTTTACTCAGGGCAAAAGCCATGGTCAAAGTACCGATCCTTCCGATATACATATTAAACACCAATACCAATTTGCCTCCTGTGGCGAAAGCCGCGGAACTTCCCGTGGAAAGACCGCTGGTAGTGAAAGCGGATATGGATTCGAACAGGATATTCGTAAATCCGAATTCAGGCTCCAGAAGCGCAAGTATAAAAGTGGAAATAAAGATCAGGATCATCGACATGATCACAATAGAATAGGCTTTATCAACAAGATCGAACGGAATACTCTTCTTCCTGTACTCAATACTCTTCTTACCTTTTATTGTTGCCACGACCGATTTAAGGATCACAAAAAAAGTAGTATTCTTGATTCCTCCTCCCGTAGAACCCGGAGAAGCCCCGATAAACATCACAAGCATGAGGAGCATCATGCCGGGCATCGCAATGTCTGCAACCCGGATGGTATTAAAACCCGCAGTCCTGGAAGAGACAATCTGGAAAATCGAAGAGAATATTTTGCCGAACAGAGTCGTTTCACTT
>ERZ809224.1599-NODE-1599-length-15999-cov-6.704528_pt1 | contig 15999 bp, 19 predicted proteins | sample MGYA00520513_ERZ809224 | MGnify/ENA primary metagenome ERZ809224 (study PRJEB31576, sample SAMEA3212658) | Homo sapiens | biome: human-gut; feature: human gut; material: fecal | place: Sweden | collected 2012 ...
GTATAACATGGAAGGAAAGCAGACAACAAACATAGAGGTAAAGAAAAAAAACAGAAATCGCGTTTTCCGCTATATCTGCAAGCATGGAACGGTTTCAAATCCGGATATCTCGTATGATATGAAGATGAGCCTTCCTACTGTGACACAGATTACAAAGGAGCTGATTGAGAAGGGATTCATTGAAGAAACCGGGGAATTGCAGTCTACGGGAGGAAGGCGCGCAAAGGCGTTGTCGGCTGCGGTTAATGTAAAGCTTGCCGTTGGGCTGGATATTACAAAAAATCATATTAGCTTTGTGCTCACCAATCTTACCGGCGAGATTTTAAAACATGTGCGTATTTTTCTTCCCTATACCCATGAGGAGGCTTATTATCGCAGGGTAAATGATGAACTGGAATCTTTTCTGGCGGAAAGCAACGCTGACCGCAAGCGGATTTTGGGAATAGGAATCTCTTTTCCCGGAATTATTGATTTGGACAGGCGGTTAATTACATATTCGCATATCCTTGGCGTAACAATGATATCTTTTGATTCCGTGAGCCGATTTTTTGATTATCCTTGCAGTTTTTTAAATGACGCAAATGCAGGAGCCTATGCGGAAGGAATCCGTTCGGAGGAACGGGAGCGTTTTTTCTACCTGTCTTTAAGCAATACAGTTGGAGGGGCGATTTTTAATCATAATGAACTTGTACAGGGAGATCATTTCCGATGCGGGGAAGTCGGGCATATGACTGTGATTCCAGATGGAAAGAATTGTTATTGTGGGAAAAAAGGCTGTCTGGATGCCTATTGCAGTGCGGCGATTTTGTCGGGTGCGGCAGAAGGAAAATTAGAAAAATTTTTTGAATTGTTGGAAAAGAAAGATCAAAAAGCGGCAGAAATATGGGATGTCTATACAGGCTATCTGGCTGTGGCATTGAATAATATCCATATGCTTCTTGATTGTGATATTATCCTGGGAGGATATGTGGGAAGCTATGCAGGATCGTATTTACCGGATATATGGAACAAAGTATCGGAGCGGAACACATTTACAGAGGATCAGCAATTTGTAACTAGCTGCAGATATAAGGTTGGAGCAGCGGCGCTGGGAGCGGCACTGGAAGTAATTGAAAATTTCGTGAGACTAATATAAGGGGCATACGGTGCTTCAGAAGGAGATTTCAGAAATGAAGTCTCTTTTTTTGTGCAGTTTTGCTAAAACACAAGATGTGTTTTTAAATATAATGACGAAATGATACTTGATTATTAGGAGTGTATTGACAAAATTGGAGAGAAAATATAAAATAAGAAACATAATAAAACTATTTAATAAAGTATAAATAAAAGTAAATAAAAAAGGAGACAAAACAATGGAAGGAAAAATGAAAGTTGCTGTTATGCTGGGAATTGGAAAGATGGGTTTTGAGGAACGGGACGTTCCAAAAGCAAAGGACGATGAGGTGCTGGTAAAATTAGAATACGTGGGCATCTGCGGAAGTGACCTGCACTATTATGAAACAGGGGCGATCGGGGATTATGTGGTGGAGCCGCCCTTTGTACTGGGACATGAACCGGGGGGAACGGTTGTTGAAGTTGGAAAGAATGTAAAACATCTGAAAGTCGGAGACAGAGTTGCTCTGGAGCCGGGAAAGACTTGCGGCCATTGTGAATTTTGCAAAACGGGGCGCTACAATCTGTGTCCGGACGTGGTGTTCTTTGCAACGCCTCCTGTAGATGGCGTATTTCAGGAATATGTTGCGCACGAAGCAGATCTGTGCTTCAAACTGCCGGACAATGTAAGCACATTGGAGGGAGCTTTGATCGAGCCTTTAGCAGTGGGATTCCATGCGGCAATCCAGGGAGATGCACATCTGGGACAGAGGGCTGTTGTCATGGGCGCAGGCTGCATTGGTCTTGTTTCCATGATGGCGCTGAAAGCCAGAGGAGTATCGGAGGTATATGTGGTGGATATTATGGAAAAACGCCTTGAGAAAGCGCTGGAACTGGGGGCAACTGGAGTTATCAATGGATCAAAGGAGGATGTCCTGGAACGGGTAAAGGAACTGACAGATGGAGCTGGTATGGATCTGGTAATTGAGACAGCAGGTACAGAAATTACAACAAGGCAGGCGATTCATATGGCTAAAAAAGGTTCTAATATCGTTCTTGTAGGGTACAGCAAGAGCGGTGAGATGACACTTCCAATGAGCCTTGTGCTGGATAAAGAACTGACCTTTAAGACTGTATTCCGGTACCGCCATATTTATCCGATGGCGATCGATGCGGTTGCGGCAGGAAAGGTAAACCTGAAGGGAATTGTAACGGACGTGTTTGGGCTGGATGAGGCACAGAAAGCTATGGATTACAGTGTGAATAATAAAGCTGATATTGTGAAAGCGGTTATCCGTATTGCGGAATAAGAGAAGAATCAAAAGCAGGAAAGGCAGACATGGCACCTGCGTGAGTGCATTCGGCAGGTGCCTGAAAAAAGATGGATAAAAATGGAAAAGGAAATCCAGTTTCTTGCATTTTGGGAACGGGGGGTAAGATTTTTTACAATTACCGGGCCCAACAAGGAAAAAGTAGAGTTCAGCCAGTATTTATAAGTGGTAAAGGGGGATTGTAATGGATCAGAAAGATACAAACGTAAAAGTGCCGTTGATTAGTAAGATCGCATACGGTATGGGCGATGTAGGATGTAATTTCAGTTGGATGTTTGTGGGAAATTTCCTGATGATTTTCTATACAGACGTTTTTGGGATTAGTATGGGAGCCGTAGCAGGCTTGATGTTGTTCTCACGATTTTGGGATGCGATTAATGATCCGGTTATTGGTGGGTTAAGTGATAAAACGCATACAAAATGGGGGAGATACAGGCCGTGGCTGCTGATTGCGGCACCATTGACAGCAATCGTATTGATTATGACATTCTGGGCACATCCGGATTGGTCGTCTACTGCCAAGATTATCTATATGGCAATTACTTATTGTGTTCTTGTTTTAGGCTATACTTGTGTGAATATTCCTTATGGAACGCTGTGCGGAGCAATGACACAAAATATAGAGGAACGTGCTAAAATCAATACATTTCGATCTGTCAGCGCAATGATTGCGATTGGTATTATCAATATCGTAACGGTTCCGCTTATTGCGGCACTTGGCAATGGAAATGATAAAAGGGGATATTTGCTGATCGCTGTTTTATATGGATGTATTTTTGCGGCATGTCATATCTTCTGTTTTGCGAAAACAAAGGAAGTGGTGGACGTACCGGAGAAAGAAAAAATTTCCTTAAAGGTTCAATTAGGAGCTGTGATGAAGAATCGCCCGTATATGATTGCTGTTGCAGGACAGTTTCTGTTTGGTGTGACACTTTATGGAAGAAATGCGGATGCATTATACTATTTTACCTATGTGGAGGGAAATAAAGCGTTATTCAGCACCTATTCCATGTTTATTATTCTTCCATCCATTATTGGAGCAGCCTGTTTTCCGTTTGTATTTCGGCTTACAAATAATAAAGGTCGGTCTGCATCCATTTTTGCATTGTTAACGGGAATCAGCATGTTTTGTATGTACTTTTTTACAGTTGGAGAGTCCCCTGTTCCATTTTATGCGTTCTCTTGTCTGGCACAATTTTTCTTTTCAGGTTTTAACACTGCAATTTATGCGATTGTTCCGGACTGTGTGGAGTATGGCGAATGGAAGACAGGGCTTAGAAATGACGGATTTCAGTATGCGTTTATTTCACTGGGAAACAAAATCGGAATGGCGATTGGAACTTCCGTGCTTGCAGGAATTTTGGGTATGTTCGGATATACTGCAAACCAGCAACAGAATGCGGCAGTACTGTCAGTTATCAAGCATTCGTTTACAACGGTTCCGGGGATACTTTGGATTGTAACGGCTGTAGTTTTGTATTTCTATCGGTTAAATAAGAAAACATATAATAAGATCGTGCAGGAAATACAGGTAAAAAAGGGAGAGAGCAATCATGTATGATGTTGTTGCGTTAGGCGAGCTGCTGATTGATTTCACTCAAAATGGCAGCAGTTCAAATGGAAATCCAGTATTTGAAGCAAATCCAGGAGGAGCGCCTTGTAATGTGCTGTCAATGTTGGCTGGTCTAGGTTATAAGACAGCTTTTATTGGGAAGGTGGGAGATGACTATTTTGGAAAGATGCTTGGGAATACGATTAAAAGAATCGGCATTTGTGATGAAGGCTTGATTTATGATAAGGGAGCGAATACTACGCTTGCGATTGTACATACAATGGAAGACGGGGACAGGGACTTTTCATTTTATAGAAAACCAGGGGCTGACATCATGCTGGAAGAGAAGGATGTTTGTAAGGAATTGATTGAACATTGCCGTATTTTTCATTTTGGCACCCTTTCGTTGACAGACGAACCAGCCGCTTCAGCGACAAAGGCTTCTGTTACTTATGCAAAAGAGATGGGTAGATGGATTTCTTTTGACCCGAATTTGAGAAAACCATTGTGGGCTGATTTGGAGCAGGCAAGGGCAGCTATTTGGTATGGTATAAGTGAGTGTGATATTTTGAAGATTGCTGACGATGAAATAAAATGGCTCACTGGAGTAAATGATTACGATCAGGGCGTAAAGATAATAAGGGAGTATTCCAAGGCAAAATTGATTAATGTGACATTAGGCAAAAACGGAAGCATTTCGTATTATTCCAATGAAAAAGTCTTTGGCCAGCCGTTTCTCAGCAAAGATACTGTGGATACTACAGGGGCGGGGGATACGTTTTGTGCCAGCGTTCTAGGCTTTATACTGGAGCATGGGTTAGATAATTTGAAAAAGGATCAATTGGAGCAAATGCTGGTGTTTGCAAATGCTGCCGCATCTATTGTTACAACCCGGAAAGGTGCAATTTGTTCTATGCCAAATAAAGAAGAAGTCTGTTCCTTCATTTTTAATCGTATTTGAATGATGAGCCATTAAGTTGGTAATGCGGATTGAAAAGAGAATAAATGGAAGTGTTTGGAGAATTGGTTGGGGCGCAAAGAAGGGAAATGGGTGCATTATTCTATTAATCTTGGACGTTTCCATGGTATCGGAGCAAATTGAGAAAGGTTTCCTTGATCCAAGCATCGGAAGGAAGCTGTCGGTGGCAGGTTCTGTAGGTGTGGCAGGAATGATGAATGGAATTACTGTCAGATCGCTACGCAGGAGGACATGGACCGCTGGTGAGCGTATTTTTTGATTGATACGGCAGTTTTTTTCTGCTATGATGGGATAGTGGAAGAAAGCTGCTGGACGGTTTATATAAATGTCCGAAGACAGGTACAGAAGGAGATTGGGCATACGGAAATAAGGTAAAACAGGGGGAGAGACAGTATGGAACGGTGCAGATGGTGTCTGTGTAATGAAAAAATGATTAAATACCATGATGAGGAATGGGGGATGCCGCTGCATGATGACAGGAGGCAGATATCCGGAGAATTATGGAAACAGAAGGGATGATACGATCCCGGAGAAAGATCGAGGCGGTTATCTATAATGCGGCATGTTTTCTGAAAATCCGGGAAGAGTTCGGCACGTTCAGTGAGTATCTGTGGAAGTTTTCAGAAGGGAAAACCATACAGTACATGGGACACCAGAAAGGAAATCTGCCTGCCGGAAACGGACTGTCGGATATGGTCAGTAAAGATCTGAAATGTTCCGGTAGTCCGCAAGCGCCGTGATAAGGAAGCGTGATGTAGTATAACATACGGGATTTTGGAGGGTTACGATGGAAATAAAAAGAATGGATTATGATTTTTCAGTCTGTAAAGTGGAAGATTTTTCGATGGTAGATCCAGCACAGCCGTTTTATTTTACTGGCAGGACAGATGAGGAAAATTCACTGGTGTGTATGACAGAAAATGTTCCGCAGAATGTAACAGAACAGGATGATGGCTGGAAGGCATTCCGGATACAGGGTGTTTTAGATTTTTCCCTGATTGGAATACTTTCTGAGATATCATCTTTGATGGCGTAGCATGATATTGGTATCTTTGCAGTATCTACTTATAATACGGATTATATCCTGGTGAAAAGGGAGAATTATGAAAAAGCATTGCAGGTGCTTTTCAAAGCGGGTTATCAGATTGTTTGACGCTTTTTTTGACAGGAGGCGGTTTGTGATGAAAGAGCGGAAGGAAGTTCTGGATTTTGGAATGACTTTCCCGGATGTATATGTGGATGCGCCTTTCCATGATGATAACTGGGTGCTTCTGCGGTACCGGAAGAACAAAAAGGCGTTTGCGTGGACCTATGCGAGAAACGGTCATATATGGGTGAACGTAAAGGTTGATCCGCAGTGGCGTGACCTTTGGAGGAATACTTATCCGTCCGTGATGCCGGGGTATCACCAGAATAAGGAACATTGGAACTCAATTATTTTGGATGGTACTGTTCCGGATGAGGAAATCAAAAGGATGATTGCAGAAAGCTATGATCTGATTGCCGGGAAAAAATAAAATAAAGGTTAAAGTTTTATGAAGGCAGTCAATGGGCAGGGGAAATCAGTAAGAACAACCCGAAAGCCGCAGAGATTGAAGCCGACAACGCCGCAAGGCAGACATGGAACAGGACAGCGGATATGGCGGTGTTATACATAACTGCTTTATAGTGTAAATAAGGCATTCTCATAATCTTTTACATAGTATCGAATATTTTTTCTACCTTTTGCGATAACAGTATGCCCTTCTTTTTCAAGAAGCTCCTTTTGTGTTTCAATACCACCAGGGTATTTTGCATTTAATTCTCCATTTGCTTTCAAAGTACGCCAATAAGGCGTTTTGTCATCTTTACGCTGAAAGCTCGCCCATGCAACAATCGAAACAAATATGCCTGCTGTAATCGGCTCTGTGAAATCAGCTCCGCTTACCTTTGCAAAATGTTCTCTTATTACGCCAACTGTAAGCAGCTTTCCATACGGTACAAGTCGCATTACCCTATCATAATCAATCGGCGGCGCAAAATACATTCTATCTCCGCCATATTTTTCTATGCTTTTTTCATCTGTAATTGTCTGAAACTTCGGCATATCTTTACTGTCGTTTAACATTGCGTTGAAATCTTTCTTATCTTCATTTGCCATAACTAATCACCCCTTAGTAAAAGTATAAACCAAAGAAGTAATGTATGCAATGAGAGGATTTGAAAAAATTCCAATTACATTAAAAGTAACCAGAGCAGAAATTATGTGCGCAGAAAGTCTTGCATACACTTCAGATGTCTGACAAAAACTCCCTGCTTACGCAATATTGTATCACTGACTCCATTTGAGGCGAAACCCATTTATCCCGATGATAGAGAAGCTGTTTCCAAACTTCTATTTCAAAGTCTTTTATATTTAAATAAATCATTCTTCCGGCTTTGATATCTGCATCGGTTACGTAATCCGGCAGCAGAGAAATTCCGACTCCCTGTTTTACCAGAGAGCAGATCAAATCGGTTCCGCCGATCTCCAGAATCGGATGGACCTCCAGGGACATCCCGGCCAGTTTTTCGTCCATCAGCCTTCGATAGCTCATGCCCTTTTCTGTCAGGATAAATGGCTGCTGTATCAGCTCCTGCACGGAAATGGCATTCAAATGGCGCAGAGGAGAGTCTGCATTTGCCACAAAATGCATGGAAACCTTTTCCTCCCGAACTATGATATATTCGGTATTGTAAATGTGATTGTCCAGCATTAATATTGCGTCTACTTCATTGTGATTGATAAGCCGGAACATTTCTTCTGTTCCGGCTGCAATAATCTTTAAGGTGATACCCGGATATTGTTCTCTGAAGGTATAAAAATTTTCATTTAACAGTGAATCACAAAGAGAGTCGGCCATAGCCAGTCGGATATGGCCGGTTACTGTTTTTTTATTCTGCATATTTTCTTTTAGTTCGTCTGTAAGTTTGCTGATCTGATGGGCATAATTCAGCACTTCTCTTCCCTTTTCTGTCAGAACTACGGTGTGATTGATTCTCTCAAATAGCTGGGACTGCAGTTCTGATTCTAATTGTTTGATTTGAAAAGACACTGTTGACTGGGAAAATCCCAGTTTTTGCGCTGCCTTTGTAAAGCTGCTCAGTTCAGCTACATGGATAAAGGTAATTAAATTCTTTATGTCCATTTTTTCTCCTTGATCTAAAATTTCGATTCATATTATTATAATTATCAATTTTACAGATTCTTATTTTTAATATATACTAAATAACAAGAAAGCACAAATAAATTTTGAGAAGGTGAAGAAAATGGGTATACATAAAACAAGAGTGATGATTATGCTAAAAAACAGAAATGAGGGTAATGGATTATGAATATTATAGAAATGACAGGACAAACGGTCATGGCCATCTTCAACGCTGTATATTATGCACTTTGGGGTGATCTTATTACTATTCCACTGCCCGGCGGAAGCACACTGGGACTGCCGCTGCTGGTACTTATTCTGATTCCTTCCGGAATTTATTTTACCATCCGGACCAGGTTTCTGCCCTTCCGGCTCTTTCCGGAAATGCTGCGAGTTGTAGTTGAAAAGCGTAATGTTTCTGAAAAGGGCGCTATCTCGGGAGTGCAGGCATTGATCGTATCAACGGCAACCAGAGTGGGAATGGGAAATTTAGTCGGTGTGGTAGCCGCCATTTCTGCCGGAGGCGCAGGGGCAGTATTCTGGATGTGGGTGATTGCACTGCTTGGGTCTTCGACAGCGTTTGCGGAGGCAACGCTGGCACAGCTATATAAGGAAAAAGACCCGCTTTACGGAGGGTACAGAGGTGGTCCGGCTTACTATATTCATCACTTTTTTATAAAAAAGGGCAGCCGCCGCAAACATTCCATCATCGCAGTACTGTTTGCAGTTTCCGGCCTGATCTGCTGGTGCGGTATCAGCCAGGTGATTGGAAATTCGGTTTCCTCTGCCTTTACCAATGCTTTTCAGATACCGCCTGTCTATACGACTGTGGTGCTTGTGGCTGTTGCAGCAATCATTGTACTGCGCAAAAATGCTACGGTAAAGGTTTTGGATATTATCGTTCCGGTAATGGCTGTATTCTACTTTGTGATTACCTTGTTTATTATTATAAAAAATGCCGGCCAGATTCCGTCTGTTTTTCAGAGAATTTTCATGGAAGCCTTTGGATTACGGCAGGTGGCGGCCGGAGGATTCGGCGCTGTCATTATGAACGGAGCGAAACGAGGACTTTTTTCAAATGAAGCTGGATCAGGCTCTGCTCCATGTGCTGCGGCCGCAGCCGACATCAGCCATCCGGCAAAGGAAGGGCTTCTGCAGGCATTCGGTGTGTTTATTGATACGCTTGTCATCTGCACCTGCACTGCTATGATTATGCTCCTGACACCGACGGATTTGACGGAGGGGCTCGCAGGTATGGATTTGCTTCAGGCAGCCATGCATTATCATATGGGAGAATTTGGAGTGATATTTATTGCAGTTATTCTATGGATGTTTAGTTTTTCCACCTTTATAGGTATTTTGTTTTATGCCAGACCGAATGTTGCATATCTTTTTGGAGATAACTGGATCTCTCAGACCTTATATAAAATTTTAGCGTTGATTATGCTTTTTATTGGCGGATTGGCAGCCTATACGTTTGTATGGGATTTAGGGGACATCGGTGTTGGCCTGATGACTGTTTTTAATATGATTGCACTGATTCCTCTGGCACGTCAGGCAGTGGAATCACTGAAAGATTATGAAAGAAAGTTTGAAATACCCCGCGGTTGACGGGGTATTTACTTTATCTATTATTATGGATCAGACGAAGAGAAACAAATTTTGCGAGTTTCACTGGTTATCGCAGCCGCCGTCAGGATCATAGGAATGTGGCTTGTTGTTTGCGTAAATAAAAAGTGTTCCGCTCAGAAGCGCCCTGATCTTTTCGGAAACTTCCTGCAGCGTTTGAGCGCGTTTACCGAAGATACGGACTGCCAGATCCTGGTTTACCAGACTGGTCACCCCACCCTCGCAATCGGTTTCTTTTTCAAGAATATCCCAGATTTGTTCGCGAAGGCTATTATCTGTGCCGTCAGAAAGTGTTTGCCCGGTGTTTGCAGGGCAGGAAATAAAAATGTTTGCCATATGTGTGTAACCTTCATACATACCGATGCTTTCCAGAGGCATTTTATCTGGCTCATAACGGGTATTGTCCCGGTAAATCAGGACTCCATTTCGGTAAATCATGACCTTTGAGGCGAAAAGACGGTAAGCGAAACGCTCGTTATGGGCCGTTCGTCCGCAGGAAATGATTTCCTGGAGAAACAGACCGGAGGTTTTATCTGTGAGGTAAATCTGCATATCACTTGTGAATGCGGAATCTGCAAAGGGGATTACAGGCTGAGGAAAATAGGAGAGAAAAGCATTTGACTCTACCTGAATGCGGATTTTGCGGGTAGCGAGGCCTCCCTCCATCTTATGGATTTTTTCAAAGGATTGTGAGAGTACTTCCAGGCTTGCACCCGTTTCTACGTAGTACGAAAATTCCTGACAATCTCCGCGCATGATTCCTGCGGAAGCGCACAGCGGCATAATCTGTATTCCGCCATCTGCTTTTTCGAACGGAGACATGATTTTATAAGGAGCCGTGAAGGAGATGTCCTTTAAATATGTTTTTTTGCCGTGTGCAGCAGCACGTATGGAAATACGGGATACTTTCCCGAATTTATTTTCCGTCTGCTCTGCAGGTGTTAAAATTTTATCCATAATAGAGGTTCCTCTTTCCTGTTTACATGCCCTCGAGAAGCACATTTTTCTGAATCCATTTCACCACGTCATCCACATGTTCATCACCACGGATATTGGTGAAAATAAAAGGTCGATCGCCGCGCATTTTTTTGGAATCCCGGTCCATTATTTCCAGACTTGCACTTACGTACGGAGCCAGATCGATTTTGTTGATAACCAGAAGGTCGGAACGAGTGATACCGGGTCCGCCTTTCCGGGGTATCTTGTCGCCTTCGGCCACATCAATAACAAAAATGGTGGCGTCTACAAGCTCAGGGCTGAAGGTAGCGGACAGATTGTCACCGCCGCTCTCGATAAATAAAATCTCAATATCCGGAAAGCGTTCCATCATCTCATCTACTGCTTCCAGATTCATGGACGCATCCTCACGGATAGCCGTATGCGGGCAGCCGCCTGTTTCTACACCGATAATTCGTTCTACAGGCAGGACGCTGTTTTTTGCGAGAAACTGAGCATCTTCTTTTGTATAAATATCATTTGTGATAACTCCCAGACTGTATTTTCCAGCCATTTTTCTGGATAATGCTTCGATAAGAGCAGTTTTGCCGGAGCCAACCGGACCGGCTACGCCTATTTTTACATATGCCATTTTGTTAGCCTCATTTCTATATTGAAGTAAGTGTCATAAGCTTTGTTCAGAAGCTTATGACATATAAATTCGTGAATATAATTTTTCGTGTTGGATTCCGCGAATGTCAAAGCCGGGGACTGACAGGCACAGGTCATCCTCCGTCCAGGTGAGAACACCGGAAAGTATTTCCTTAAAGCATTCGTAGCAGCTGCTTAAAATTTTCTGACCGGAGGTCTGACTGAGAGGAATGGTTTTCACACAGTTGGTTACCATTGCCGAGGTCTGAGCGTATAAGTAGTGGGACAGGGCATCTGAAAGGGGAATATCCATGGCCGCACAGAATACGCCGTAAATGCAGCAGTGGCTTACCATCCTGGCTTTTCTTGTGTCAAGATAATCCCGGAAGATTCCACTTTTGCTTATGGGAAGTCCCAGATTTTCAATGGTTTTGGCAAATCGTGAGCCCATTTTCCGGACAGCCTCCCGCTGTTCCGAAGGAATGCGGGAAACTTCCAGAAGCTGTTCCAGATGGAGAAGGCCGTCAAGATCGTTTTCGGTTGCCCGCTCATAGGCCAGCCGGACCGCCAGCAGATCTGTATATGCCAGGCTCCATTTCAGCTTGTGAAGAATGTACTCCCTGGCAGTTGCTTCATTGTGGACGATTCCATTCTGTATATAGGTTTCCAGGCCCTGAGAGTGTGAGTAGCCGCCCACAGGAAACAGAGCATCGTTTACCTGAAGAAGAAAAAATTGATTGTCTGACATAATTTCCTCCGAATACAGCAGCGTCTGCAACTGCAATCAATGGTGGTGATTGTGAATAGATGCGGATATCCTTTTGTCAAAATCCAGCTTGGCTGTCTTTCTTACGGCTGTCACACCGTGGATTTTGGTCAGCATCAGCATCATAGGTTCATTGTAAATGGTGATGAAGCTGCTGTCGCTGCCCCAGAAGAGGGGAGCATGGCGGTTGCCGATTTCATAGCAGACCTTGGCAGCCATCTTCTCGTGTCCGGTGGTCAGCGTAATTTCAATGATCTCGCATGGCGGTGTATTTACGGCAATGACCAGGCCGTCATCAAGGTAAATTACATCATCCTGAAATAAACCGCGGGACAGAATAGAATCATCCATACGAATGCCGATTTCTCTTCCGTGATCCGTAATTTTGCGGTGAATCTTCTTGAATGCCTCATGCCATTCAATGTTCACATATTCTATAGTCTTTCCAGTGCAGTCCACATCTGTGAGCTTACCGAAAATTTTCTCACAAAGCATAAATGTCCTCCTTACCACAATTGCAGCAGCATCAGCACAGCAGGAACCCATGCGGTGACAATTCCCTCAAATACCTGCAGATACGGAACAAATTTCCCAAGTTTTTTGCCCATGATAACTTCCACGAAGGAAGTACCCCAGAGAATTGCCCACAGATACCAGATAATTGCCCAGCGGATGTCCGGCTGGATGCCCAGAGCAGCGTTTCCGATAAAGCCTTCTACAGTTCCGAATATGACGGCATTCACTGCCACAAAGGTGGAAAACCATGCGAACGGAATAGGACTGAGGTTCATAAGGTTGTTAAATGCTACAAATAAATAAGTAAAACAGAACAGCAGGCCGGTTCCGGCTGCGTAGTAATTTCCCTGTATCAGGTTTACAAAGTTGATAAACAGAGATAATCCTCCTGTGAGGATATTCATTATGGCAGCAGATTTTCCATCTACCTTGTAAAGACTGCACATTCCGTTGTTAATCAATACAATACCTACAAATAAAAGACAAACTCCCAGCATATTTTGTACCCTCCCAGAGCTATGGGGCGCAAACAAAGGAGCGCGGCAGCAGACAAGAGGAGAAGCCATAACCGCGCTCCGGGGTGAAAGATGATGCGTTTGCGTTCCTTTCCTGTAATTTTCTTCCACCCCTTATTCCCGTGAGGCAGCTTCCAAGGGCAAACCTGCTTGACCTTGGAAGCCGCGGCGGGATAGCGAGTTACACGGTCAGTGAATCAAATCTCAACGGGCAGGCGCACTAGAACAGGCTGTAAAGCTGAGTCAGAGGCAGCTTTTCTGCGGGTTTTGAAGTGATAGATTCACCGTCCACGGTAACCTCGTAGGTCTCAGGATCTACTTTGATGACAGGCGTGCGGTTGTTATAGACCATATCCTTTTTGCTGATGGTTCTGCAGCCGTTTACCGGAACTACCGTTTTTTCCAGGCCGTAGGCTTCTTTTATGCCTGAATCCATAGCAGCCTTTGATACGAAGGTCAGGCAGGCCTCGCTCTTTGCTTTTCCGTGAGCTGCGAACATCGGCTGATAAAAGATAGGCTGTGTGGTCGGAATAGATGCGTTTGCATCGCCCATTTTTGAGGCAATGATCATGCCGCCTTTGATGATCATATCAGGCTTTGCCCCGAAGAATGCCGGATTCCAGAGTACCAGATCAGCGAATTTGCCGACTTCGACGGAACCTACATATTTGGCAATTCCGTGTGTGAGCGCCGGATTGATGGTGTATTTCGCAACATAGCGTTTTACACGGAAGTTATCGTTTCCGTGACCTTCGTCTTCGGGCAGAGCGCCGCGCTCATCTTTCATCTTGCTGGCAGTCTGCCAGGTTCTTGTGATAACCTCACCTACACGACCCATCGCCTGAGAGTCAGAACTCATCATACTGAAAATGCCCATATCATGCAGTACATCCTCTGCCGCAATGGTTTCGGGACGAATACGGGAATCTGCAAATGCTACATCCTCAGGGATTTTCTTATCGAGATGATGGCATACCATCAGCATATCCAGATGCTCGTCAAGGGTATTTACTGTGTAAGGCATGGTCGGATTGGTGGAAGAAGGGAGCACATTTGGAGCTGCAGCGGCGCGGATAATATCCGGCGCGTGCCCGCCGCCTGCACCTTCCGTATGGTAGGTGTGAATGGTTCTTCCGCCGATAGCTGCCAGAGTGTCTTCCACACAGCCGCCTTCGTTCAGGGTATCTGTGTGGATGGCAACCTGTACATCATATTCATCGGCCACGTTCAGACAATGATTGATGACAGCCGGAGTTGCCCCCCAGTCTTCGTGTATTTTCAGGCCCATAGCGCCTGCCTTTACCTGTTCGATCAAAGGCTGTTCATCCGAGCAGTTTCCTTTTCCCAGAAATCCCAGGTTCATTGGATATTCTTCTGCCGCTTTCAGCATCATTTTCAGATTCCAGGGGCCGGGAGTGCAGGTGGTAGCATTTGTGCCGTCAGCAGGGCCGGTTCCGCCGCCGATCATAGTGGTGACGCCGCTGTAGAGTGCACAGTCGATCTGCTGAGGGCTGATGAAATGAATGTGTGTGTCAATACCGCCTGCGGTAACGATCAGTCCTTCACCTGCCAGCGCTTCGGTGGAAGCGCCTACAGTCATGCCGGGAGTGACACCGTCCATGATGTCGGGATTTCCGGCCTTGCCGATTCCCTGAATCTTACCGTCCTTAATACCGATATCTGCTTTAATAATTCCAGTGGCATCCACGATCAGTGCGTTTGTGATAACCAGATCCAGATCGCCGTCCTTACTGCAGGTCTTCACAGACTGTCCCATGCCGTCGCGAATGGTTTTGCCGCCGCCGAATTTTATTTCATCACCGTATGTGGTGTAGTCCTTTTCTACTTCAATTACCAGGCTGGTATCAGCCAGGCGTACTTTATCACCCGTTGTCGGGCCGTACATTGCCGCATATTTGCTGCCTGAAATTTTTACGCTCATCGCTGTCCCTCCTTACAGAAATCCTTTTAATTTTGCAGTTTCCAGAGAAGACTGCAGTGTATCCGGGGCTGCCTGTGCGCGGGTTAAATCATTGAGTCCGAATACCCGTTTTCTGCCGCCCATCTCAGTTAGAATTACCTCCTTTTCCTCGCCCGGCTCAAAACGTACGGAAGTGCCGGAAGGGATATCCAGATGGTATCCATAAGCTTTTTCTCTGTCAAAAGACAGGCATTTATTGACTTCAAAGAAATGGTAATGGGAGCCTACCTGAACAGGACGATCTCCTTTATTGGCCACCAGAATGGTCACAGTGTTTTTTCCTTCGTTTAATGTAATTTCCCGCTCTGCCGGAATAATTTCGCCAATTTTCATAGTGATGCCTCCTACTGAATGGGGTTGTGTACGGTTACCAGTTTTGTTCCATCAGGGAAAGTGGCTTCTACCTGCACCTCGCCGATCATATCAGCCACACCGTCCATAACATCCTCTTTTGTGAGAATTTTGGTGCCGAGCTGCATCAGTTCCACAACTGTTTTTCCATCTCTTGCAAGCTCCAGCAGCTCTGAGCTGATGTAGGCCAACGCTTCCACATAGTTAAGTTTCAAACCTCTCTCTTTTCTTTCCTTGGCCAGATTACCCGCCATGTGAAGGAGCAGTTTCTCCTGCTCTTTTGGGTTCAGACGCATAATATTCCTCCTCTCGCATAAAAAAAACAGACAATGGGAGTGGTTGACTCCATTGTCTGTCTGTATCCCCTGCAGGGGCATTTACAATTTTGCATTATAGCGTGAATTTTAGAGGAGGTCAAGAAGTTTCTGGAAAAAGTTTGGAATGCCTGTTTCAGCCTTGTGACTATTCAGCCTGAATCGTTGCAGGTTGGGAGAGGACGAAAAGAAGGACGGCGCATATCGCACACAGGCTCC
>ERZ809224.1601-NODE-1601-length-15990-cov-6.647819_pt1 | contig 15990 bp, 6 predicted proteins | sample MGYA00520513_ERZ809224 | MGnify/ENA primary metagenome ERZ809224 (study PRJEB31576, sample SAMEA3212658) | Homo sapiens | biome: human-gut; feature: human gut; material: fecal | place: Sweden | collected 2012 ...
ATTGGCATGTACAGAATGCAAACAGCGTAATTACAACATGACAAAGGATAAGAAAGCTCATCCTGAAAGAATGGAAACTAAGAAGTATTGCAGGTTCTGCAAGAAACACACGAATCACAAGGAAACCAAATAACCTGCCAATCGAAAGGATAAGTGAGCATATGAGCGAAAAAGAAAAGAATGAAAAAGCTCCGAAGAAAAGTTGGTTCGATGGTCTGAAGGCTGAGTTCAACAAGATCATCTGGCCGGATCAGAAATCACTTGGCAAGCAGACTGTAGCAGTCCTTAGTGTTTCCGTAGTACTGGGTGTGCTGATTACAATTATCGATTTGATCGTGCAGTACGGTGTGGATTTCTTAGTAAAGTAAGGACAGGGTGATTTTATGTCAGATGCAAACTGGTATGTAGTCCATACCTATTCAGGGTATGAGAACAAAGTGAAGGCCAACATTGAGAAGACGATTGAAAACCGCCATCTGGAGGATCAGATCCTGGAGGTACGGGTTCCGATGCAGGAAGTGGTGGAAGTGAAGAACGGCGCCAAGAAGCAGGTTATGAAAAAGCTGTTTCCGGGTTATGTGCTTCTGAACATGGTTATGAACGACGATACCTGGTATGTTGTTAGAAATACCAGAGGTGTTACCGGCTTTGTTGGGCCCGGATCAAAACCAGTTCCGCTCACTGAGGAGGAGATGGCACCGCTTGGAATCAAACCTGCAGAGCTGGAGGTGGATTTCCAGGAGGGCGATACTGTCACGATTACCGGTGGTGTCTGGAAAGACACCGTTGGTGTGATTCAGTCGATGAATCAGAGTAAACAGATCGTGATTATTAATGTCGAGCTGTTCGGCCGTGAAACCCCGGTAGAAATCAGTTTCACAGAAGTCAAGAAGATGTAACAAAGCAACAGCTTCGGATCTATTCGCAGTCCGGAGCAAAGTGGGAGGGAAACCCCCGACAATACCACATAGGAGGTGCCTAAGATGGCAAAAAAAGTAACAGGTTATATTAAATTACAGATTCCTGCTGGAAAGGCAACACCGGCTCCACCAGTTGGTCCGGCACTTGGTCAGCATGGTGTCAACATCGTTCAGTTTACAAAGGAGTTCAATGCAAGAACAGCAGACAAGGGTGATCTGATTATCCCTGTTGTTATCACTGTTTACGCAGACAGAAGCTTCAGCTTCGTAACAAAGACTCCGCCTGCAGCAGTACTGCTGAAGAAAGCATGCAATATCAAGTCTGGTTCAGGCGTACCGAACAAGACAAAGGTAGCTACGATTTCCAAGGATAAAGTAAGAGAAATCGCAGAGATGAAGATGCCGGATCTGAATGCTGCATCTGTAGAGGCCGCTATGAGCATGATCGCAGGTACAGCGCGTTCCATGGGTATCGTAGTAGAGGACTAAGACATCCGGCGAAAGCGGATTGTAAGGAAACTGCATTTTTGTAAACGAAAACGAGGAAACGTGGGAGGGATATTCCCGCAAACACCACCAGGAGGTTATTTAATATGAAAAGAGGAAAGAAATACGTAGAGGCTGCAAAAGTTGTTGACCGTACAGCTCTCTATGAAGTTCCAGAAGCAATTTCTTTAGTTAAGAAAGTTGCTGTTGCGAAATTTGATGAGACAATCGAAGCTCATATCAAGACTGGCTGTGACGGACGTCATGCAGATCAGCAGATTCGTGGCGCAGTAGTTCTGCCTCACGGAACAGGTAAAACCGTTCGCGTTCTGGTATTTGCAAAGAATGCAAAGGCAGACGAGGCTCAGGCAGCAGGCGCTGATTACGTAGGAGCAGAAGAACTGATTCCGAAGATTCAGAATGAAGGCTGGCTGGATTTTGATGTAGTAGTAGCAACTCCGGATATGATGGGTGTTGTTGGCCGTCTGGGTCGTGTACTTGGTCCTAAAGGACTTATGCCAAACCCGAAGGCTGGTACCGTTACGATGGATGTAGCTAAGGCTATCGCTGATATCAAAGCTGGTAAGATTGAGTACAGATTGGACAAGAGCAATATTATCCACGTGCCGATTGGTAAAGCTTCTTTTGAAGAAGATGCACTGCGCGAAAACTTCCAGACGCTTATTGATGCAATTAATAAAGCAAAACCAAGCACACTGAAAGGTCAGTATCTGAGAAGTGTTACGATCGCTCCTACTATGGGACCGGGCGTAAAACTGAATCCGATGAAGCTGGTATAAGAGTGTAAGGGCAAGCCGCCGTAAAGCAGAGAGATCTGTTTTACGGCGGCTTTTTACGTTGCCAAGCATCCGAAGGAAGCTGCCGGTGGCAGGTTCTGCAGGTTGCCAAGTATCCCAAGGAAGCTGGTCTTTGAGGTGATTTTTATCAGTGGACAGCCGCCTGTATTGCCCTCCTGAAAATTGTCACAGTTTTTGTCACACCTTGATGGCTAAGTATGCGCATGATAAAATAAAATATATATGTTTGAATTGTCTGTTGTTTTTCTATAAAATTCATAAAAAGACAAATATCGGATTTTTGAATATTTCAGAAAGGTCTATTTTCGGGAAAATAAAACAGCCTATAAATAAGTATTTAAGTATAAGTGTGAATCAGAAAGTGAAACAATAATTTTTATAAACCAGGGAAAGGGGAAAAGAAACTATGGGAGGAATTTGGCGACGGGCGCTGTCAGTTATTATGTCAGCGGTGCTTTTGGCAACCGCGGTTCCGCTTCCGGCCGGAGCAGAGGGGAGAAAGGCTGATGTGCCGCAGGCAGTCAGCGAGACGGAACAGGAGACGGAGCGGGAGCGGAAACAGGTGATTTCCGTGGAACTCCATCCTGCATCCTCGGAATTTGAGCGTTGGAGTTGGGAAAATCTTTACTTTGACTATTTTAGGGATGCGACGGCCACGATAACCTATGATGACGGAAGCTGTGAAACGATTTCTTACGATGAGTACGATTCTATGGGGAATTGTATCTCTGATTGCGGAATTTTGCATGAGGATGGCAGCGAGGTAGTTTCGCTTCCGGAGGAAGGAAGCTATCTGCTGACGTGTAAGGTTGGCGAAGTGACGGCCTACTGTCCTGTCAGGATTCGGGATAATTTTGATGAACTGCAGAAGCTTGTCGCAGGAGATCAGACCCAGGAAGCAAATGCAGACGGCGTTTATATCTATGAGTATACGGCTGATATTTCAAGAGTTGTGCAGCTATTCGCATATGGGGTTGATGTTTATGATGAAACTATGGGTGAACGGGTGTATCCGGTTTATCAGTCGGGATGTAGCAGCTTCAAAGCCGATAAAGGGCATTCCTTTGTAATCGCGCTGCGGGAGGAGCCTTATCTGTATGCAGAGCTGCCTCCTGCCCCCGTCTCGATCAGATGTATCAATGAGGAGGATTTTCACAGGATTCCGGCAAGTTTTTCGCATTATCGTGAGTATGACATTTTTTTGGAAACGACATACTCTGACGGGACTTCCGAGGTCTGCCTGTACCATACCTATAATGGCAGTATGGAGGAAAGCGATACCTATACTTACAATTATCAGGTATCATCCGGGTTTTACCAGGGGGAGGAAGAGGCGGATATGCAAAGCGCTGCCGAGGGGGATTACGCGCTCAAGATATACTGTGACTACCTGCTGTATAAGATGGCGCTGCCGCCAACGAGATCGCTGGAGGAAAAGAAAGCGCAGGCGGAAGATGACGGAATCGGTCTGATACTTTCTATTCCTGTACAGGCATTAGATAAAGATTCGCCGTTGTGGAATGTAAGTACAGATACAGAGATTGTCCAGAATGAGGGCTTAAGGTTTTACCGTTTTCCCATTTCTGAGGAGGGGACTTATGCCATAACTGCAGGCGAAACGGGAACTGCAGAGGGCTATGTCGAGTTTGGTACCGGAGATGAGTGGTCCTACGGCGGACGGGTTTCCAGCGAAGATGCCTCCGGGATTTCGCTGAGAAAAGGTGATGTGCTGTATGTATCTATGAAAATGTACGGCGAAGAGGGCAAGGGCACAGAACAGGGCAGCTTCCGGCTGGAGCGGGTAGGAGATCTGGAAAGAAAAAGCTTTGCGGTGTCTGAACCGGAGGATGTGATGTACTCTGAGGGCTGGCAGTTTCCGTCTGTGACTGTGACAGATCAGGAGTCAGGGAAGAAGCTTAAGGAGGGGAAGGATTATACTCTTTTTGCGTCGCTGGATACCAGTGTCCGTGACGAAGATTCGATAGGGACGATCCGGATAACCGTTACCGGGAAAGCAAATTATGTGGAAGAGAAGGAGGTCACCTGCCGGCTGCTGAAAAAGAACCTGCAGGATTTGACGATAAGCAGTTTGGAGAGTCAAATCTTTACGGGAGCGTCTATTACCCCGTCTGTGACTGTGAAAAACGGGGCAGTCCTTCTTGAGGAAGAGAAAGATTATACAGTTCAATGGGAAAATAACGTTCATGCGGGTACGGCTTCTGTGACACTTATCGGACAGGGAAATTATACGGGAGCTGTGACAAAGAGATTTCAGATAACGGCGGCGGATGTGAGTACGGCCGCGCAGATTGAGGAGCTGCCGGTTCAGGAATATACGGGCTATGACATCCGTCCTGCGGTGACGGTGAAGCGGAGCGGTATGGCGCTGACGGCAGGAAAGGACTATGAGGTATCCTACAGTGACAATCGCGACCCGGGGTCTCAGGCTTGTGTGACGATCACGGGAATCGGGGATTACAAAGGGTCTGTGAAGAAGAAGTTTGTTATCGAGGAATCGCCCATTTCCATGAGCGGGCTGCAGATTACGGCTTTGACTGAGGGAGAAAAAAGAGAGCTGTCTTTTGGTGCAGGATGTGAGGGGCAGTGGTTTTCCTATGAGGCTCCCGAAGCGGGCTTGTACAGCTTTCAGGGGTATGGCGGCGGCTCTGCATGGAGAGACGCCGATGCTTACCGGGAGGAAGGAGGATTTCTGGTACGACGTGAGACAATGCAGAGCGCTGCACCGGTGAGAAGTTACCGTTTCTGTCTGCCCGTTTTTCTGGAGTCAGGGGAGCGGATCTATTTCCGGACCTATGGACAGGAAACAAATTATCCGGTGATTTTGACTGCCGCCAGGGAGCATACGGGTGAGAACTGGAATTTTAATGACGGGGCCAGGATATATTATGGTGTGTTTACTGCTGACAGAGAAGGAAAATATACCATTTCCCGTGTCAGAGGGCAAATGACAGCATTAGGATTGAAGCTCTATGATCAGGCAGGTACGCTGCTGGCAGAAGGCGGCGGCGAGGTTGGTGTAGCTCTGGAAAAGGGAGAGAGTATTTATCTGGAAGCGGAGGTGAGTTCTTCATCAGCGGAGGCATCGCTTGCGTGGGCGCCTCTGCTGAGAGAGATACAGCCTGAAAAGGCGCAGAAAGTCTTTGCAGAAGGGATAGATACGGGTTATCTGGCCGGACTTCGGCTGCATCTGTCTTATGGAGATGGAACGGAACAGACGTTGGAAGCCGGAAATCTGACAGACAGCTACGGCTATACGGTAAAGCCGCAGATCCTGGATGAAAACGGCACAGCTCATGGGACTCTGGAGCATTTGGCGGCGGGGACTTACACAGTGCTGCTGAGCTGCGAGGGAAAAACAGCGCAGTACGTATTTAATGTGGTCCCGCTGACTCAGATAGATGCGGAGCTTTTGAAATTTGACAGTAACGGCCATGCTTTTCTGAGCTTTGCGGGTAATGAAAAGTGCTCTTCTTATTATAAATTTACAGCAGAGGAAAACGGGGATTATGCCTTTGACCTGTCCAAAAGCGGCAGCCTGGAGCTGTATTGTGAGAATACAGATCTGTGTGCCATGCAGGTTTTTAACGGAAAAAGCCGTGTGACGCTGGAACCGGGAGCTTATTATCTCCGGGTGCGGATGGATGGCGCCGGGGAAACGGAGCTTGCAGCGCTGAGGACGGAGTGTAAGGTTCCGGGGCCGATTAGCGGACTGACGGCAGCAGGGGCAGCAGGAAGTGTTGTTCTCTCCTGGGCGATTGGCGCCGAGGCGGATATCACCGGATACAGACTGTACCGCCGGAACGAGGGAGAGACGGAATTTGCAGTGCTCGCGGATATCGACAAAAGAAATGTTTTGTCTTATAGAGATCAGAATGTAGAGGAGGACATTACCTATGAGTATTGTATCGCCGGGATCAATCTTTTTGGTCGTATCGGCGCTCAGTCTGTTCCTGTCAAGGGTACGTCCGGAAAGGATACGGAGCCGCCGGTCATCACAAAGCTGGAACCGGCAGAGGGCACGCTGGTAGGAACTACCTGCCGTTTTACCGCTTATGCCCAGGATAATGTGAGTGTGGCGAGAATGGCGCTGTATGTGTCTGAGGACGGGAAAAGCTGGAAGGAGATTGCCTCTGCTGTAAGGGCGCAGGTGTCTGTGGACTATGATACATCCGTGCACGGTGACCGGGGACTGAAAATTCGTGCCATCGCTTATGACGAGGCGGGAAATCAGAGCGCTGAGCTGATACAGTCCTATCCCAGTGATAACACAGGCCCTTCCCAGGTGCTGGGGGTGACGGCATCGTCTGCCTCGGTCAAGGTTACGCTCCACTGGGAAGCTTTGCTGGAGAAGGATCTGTTTTATTACCGCGTGGAAGAGAAACGCGGCCAGGAATTTGTTAAAATAACAGACACCTATCAGAAGCTGGGAGCTGTGGTAGAGGGACTGACTCCGGATACTGCCTACGTTTACCGGGTGGTGGGTTATGACAGACTGGGAAACCGGGGGGTACCGTCGAAAGAAATTACTGTGAAAACGACAAAGGATACCACCAGTCCTGTCATTACAGGATTGAATCCAAAACCGGGCGCTTACCGTGAGCAGATTCCCGTCAGCATACAGGCGTGGGATGATGCCGGGGTGCGTCAGCTTACTCTGCAGGTCACCGACCGTCAGGGACAATGGGAGGATGTGCGTATCTGGAATTATGCAGGCATACAGGGAACCACCACGCAGGAATATACACTGGAGCTGGCGGATCGCCCGGAGGGAAAAATCCGTGTGAGGGCCGTAGCCCGTGACGCCGCGGGAAATGTGAGTGATACGGGGAGCAGTGCGCCTTTTGTGGAATATGTGGTGGACAGGACGGCGCCCCGGCCGCCGCAGAAGGTTTCGGCTGACGGAAAAGACGGTTACATGGAAATCCGCTGGAGTCAGGGTAAGGAGGATGACCTGGCAGGTTATACCGTTTATCGGAGCAATGCGGAGACGGGAAGCTATGAGAAGCTGGCGGAGGGATTAAAGGCCATTAATTATATTGACCGTGATGTCAGGACAGGAGTATCCTATCGGTATCGGGTTACGGCCTGTGATAACGCGGGGAACGAGAGTGCTCCTGCGCAGACGGAGCCTGCAGCCGTGCAGGAGGATTCTCAGGCGCCTGAAATTGTCAGCATTTACCCCCGGTCTGAGACAATACTGGGCGGAGGTCTGAGAACGGTCTCTGTGCTGGCAAGGGACAACAGAAGTCTGCGGAAGATTTTTGGGGAATATAAAGTAGGAGCGGCAGGGAGCTGGAAGAGTCTGGGCCAAAAAGAATGCTCTGCTTACCGGGAAACGGCAGTCTGGGATATACCTGCTGATGTTATGGAGGAAGGAGAAAGCCTGTATATCCGGGCAAAGGCCGCCGATCAGGCCGGGCTGGAGAGCGAATGGACGGAGGTTTCCTATGCGGTAGATTTGACAGCGCCGATGTTGGTAAATCCTGCGGCAGTCTATGATGAGGAGCAGGAGCAGGCGGTTATCACCTGGGAAGGCATGGGAGAGGCGGACGCCGGGAGCTATCAGATTTACCGAAAAGCAGGCGATCAAAAAGAAGTCTTTCTGGGACAACTGGCGGCAGAGGAAGAGCCGCAGAGCTATTTCTTTACGGACAGCGGTTTGTCCGTGGAGGAAATTACATACTTTTATTATATAAAGGCAGTGGATCTCTGCGGAAATGAGAGCAGCGTCTTTGCCGGGAGCGTGGCGCTGAAGGACCGCAGCGGTCCGGTACCTGTGCTGAACTGTGAGAGTGATATGGCAGTGGGGGTGGAGTATTGGATTGATGCTTCAGATTCCACAGATAACAAGGACATCGCTTCCTTTGAGCTGGACCTGGGTGACGGTACGGTGACAAAAAGCAGTGATATCGTTCATGCCTATCAGGAGACGGGAACCTATACCATAACACTTACCGTAGTGGATTCCGATGGAAATGAAGCCCAATTGAAGAAGACGGTGACGGTGGAACAGCATCAGGCCGTGGGAAATGTAAAAGTGCAGGCGGTGGATGAGGAGGGCAGGCCTCTTTCCGGCGCGGAAGTATGGTTTGACATGGGTGAGGAAAATCAGTTTATCCGCAGAACTGACCAAAACGGTTATGCGGTGCTCGCCGGAAAGGCAGGAAACCATGCCGTAGGATGCATTGCCGCGGACAATGAGCATCTTCCGGTAAAGAAGGAAGTGCTCATTCAGGCGGGAGAAGAAATTGTTGTGCGGTTTGTGCTCGTCCGGCAGTCCATTGTGGAAGGAAGTTTTGAAGTGCATCCCATGACCTTTGAGGAGATCGAGGATGCAGGCCTGGATATGTCCGACCCGGAAAATCAGTATGTGATGCAGGTGACGGTGACTCTGGATTTTTCGGAACACAGCTATGCACCTGTGGAAGTGGAGATGGTTTACAATCCGACGACCGGGAAAACAACGCTTTCCGGTGACACGGTTGTGAGCTTTCCGGACGGCACTCGCCATGAGCTTCGGCCAACCGTCCTTTCGGGAGAGAAAACGGAGGATATGGACAAGGCGGGGGAAGGAAGTTTGATGCTGGCAATTCTGGATATTCCGGTCAGCCTTTATACAATGAAAGAGTTTTTTGACGTAAAGCTTCATATTATTAATAATGCACCGGAAGAAGTTTCGCTGACGGACAATCGGATACAGTTGAACCTGCCTAAAGGAGTGTCAGTGGTCAAAGGCGGAGAAGGGAGTGCACAGAGTACGCTGGCGGAGATTCCTGAGATCAAAGGGAGAAGCACGGAGACTGTTCGATGGATTCTGAGAGGAGATGAACAGGGAGACTATTCCCTGAGTGCAGATTACAGCGGCAGGCTGGAGGCTTTTGACCGTCAGGTCAGCGCTCGTTTTGAGACGGAAAATCCCATTCAGGTACGGGGACTTGAAGGACTTTGTATGAGTCTCTATATGGCGAACGCTTTGAAGAAAGGGATGCTGTATTATGACATCTGGTTGGAGAATAAGGGAGAAAATCCTGTGTTCAGACCAGTGCTGGATACCCAGGGAACCTTGCTTGAGATCTGGCTCTATCAGGCAGGAAGCCTGACGCCGGCTCAGATTGAGGAATTGCCGGACACTCTGGAACCGGGGCAAAGACTGCTGCTTCACTATGAACAGGATACAAGAGGAGTGCTTTCCTATAAATACCTGAATGACTATATGCAGGCATTCAGTGAAGAAATGTCAAACAGCTACGGGGGAGAATGCCAGTTGATTTTCCGTCCGGTAAGCTATTTTCCGGCTGCGGAGGATCGCTACACGGTCAAATTTAACAGTCAGGGCGGGACGGAAGTAGCGGATATCACGGGAGTGCACAAGGGCGCCTCCATCCGTCTGCCGGAGGAACCGAAAAAGGAGGGCATGTATTTTAACGGTTGGTTCAGCTTCATGCAGGGAGAAGGCGAGCAGCTTACTGTGGGGACAAAGATTATGGGGGATACCACATGGTATGCCTGCTGGGGCACAGAGAAAGGAACACTGACAACCACAGTAAAGAAGCTTACCGGAGATAATTACGGGATTCATGTGAAGGACAGAGAAGGAAATCCAATTGCGGGAGCCACAGTGGAGCTGGGAAATGAAACGCATGTCACGGACGAAAGCGGGGATGCTATGTTTGATCATCCGCAGACAGAAGAGGAAGCCTTGCTGATATACAAAAGCGGTTATATGACCTATATAGAAGAAAATCATCTAAGGAAAAGCAGTATGGCGGAAATGGTAACACTGTATACGGCAGCCCAGGAGGTTTATGCCATCAAAAAAGCCTATTATAATGGACCTGCAGACACTGATCTGAATCTGGTAGAGGATTCCAGACGGCTCACTACGGATAATGCGGAAGATTTCAGCATCACACTGGAGCTGCCGGATGATGGCGGTCAGGTAAAAAGATATGAGCTATGGCAGGACAACAATCGGATCGGAACATTTACAGAAGGAAAACTGGAAGGACTGAAGGCCGGCCGGTTCAAAGAAGGAAAAGGGATTCATGTGCGGGCCTGGTATGATAATCAGGGGGAAGAAGATTTCGTCCGTACAACTTTGAATCTGGTCATTGTCGCGCCTCCCAAGGTGGAGGGAAGTCTGTCTGTCGGGGACAGTATCTCCGCCACAGTGGCTGACGACGTCCCTGTTTTGGGCGGAGGAAATTTTAAAGTCAGTATGCCGAAGCTTCCTGTGACTGCGAAACTGTCCGGCGATGGAGGAGGCACTACCGTTCATATCGGATTTAATCTGAATGACACCCTGATGACAAAAGAGGACAGGATAAAAGAAGCCAGAGATTTTGTCATGAATATGGGTCAGCTTAAGCGTGCAGGACGTGTATCCGTAGGGACGATTAATGAGCAAATCCGGGAATATCAAAAGAGCGGGCAGAAAATGCAGATTTTTGGATTTGACAAAAATCCGCCTCAGGTCGATGTCATCGGTTATGCGGAGGCAAAACTGGGCTTTGATGGAAAATTAAAGTCGGCAAAGGGCTATATCTGTGTTCAGGTGGAGGCAAGCGCTTCCTTTACCTGGCCAACTGTAGTAGTGGTGGTGCCTGTGACAGTGGATGTGACAGGAAACCTTAAAGGAGATGTGGATGCCGCATTTGTCTATGATATGGAAAAGAATCAACTGCTGGGAGATGTGAAGCTGAACATTAACGTGGGAATGGACGTATTTATGGGTGCAGGCTTTGGCATCGCGGCAGGAGGCGTCTACGGAGGTCTGTCTCTGGCAGTGGAAGTACAGCTTGCCAGCATAGGAGGGCAGGATCCTGGTGTCAACTATGCGGATTTGACCGGAGAGGTGGGACTGCGCGCTTATGCGGGACCTTTTGAATATAAGAAAAAATGGGCGCACCGCACCTGGAATTTATATAACCGCAGGGATTGGAAGGGACGTACGGTGCGCAGCACGCGAACAAGCGGGGATGATCCGTATAATATTGAGGAGTACACATCCGTAGACAGAAGCTATCTAAAGAACCGTTCCGTCTGGGACGGAGAGATGACAGAGACGAAGGATGCATCCGATAACCGCGTCCATGCGCTGCAGACAGGAGTATGGGGGCAGGCGGGGCCCAAGGCTGTGACGGCTGGGGACTGCACGCTGATGGTTTTCAATCAGGATGACGGAACCAGGACTGCTGGAAATATCGGTCAATTGGTTTATTCTGTCTATGAGGATGGAAAATGGAGCAGCCCAAAGCCGGTAGATGACAATGGACGGTCAGATGGCGCATTCTGTCTTACTACGGATGGGGAGGATATCTATCTTGCTTATCAGGAATCAAATAAGGTCTTCGGTCAAGGGGAACTGACCGTGGAGGATTATACACTGGCCCAGGGAATTGTCACAGCAAAATATAATCAAAATATGAAATGTTTTGAGAAGCCGCAGGCTCTCACGGATACGGAAGAGACCGTTTATCATTCTATGCCCCGTATGCTGGCCGTTGGGGGAAAACAATATATTCTCTGGGCGGAAAACACGCAGAATGACTATTTTAACAGAAACAGCTCCAACCGTCTGGTTATGAGAACGGTAGAGAATGGCACGCCGGGAGAGCCGGAAATTCTTCTGCAAGATCAGAACTGCATCCTGGAGCTTCAGGTGGGATTGCTGGGCGGTGTGCCTGTTGCTGTATACTTACAGGATCAGGACAATGATCTGAATACTGCAGAGGACCGAGAGCTGTATGTGCTGCCACTGACGGGAGAGGAGTCTGTAAAGGCGGCCCAAGGCGCAGTGAGTGGATTGAGGATAGGTGCATTTCCGGGAGAAGAGGGGAATGTACTGAGCTGGCTTTCAAATGGAGAAATCTTTGTGATGAAAACGGCGAAAGATCGGCCTGTGAATTTGCTGCAGAATACCGGTATTTTGGTTTCTGATGATTATCAAACCTTGGGGGATCATATTTATTTTACCGAAGGGGGAGAGGAAGGCTCCGACATCTACCGGATAACCAGAAAAGAGGATGGCAGCTTTACGGCTCCTGTAGCTCTTACAGATCAGGAGACGTATCTTAGCGGTCTGCAGCTTTTGACTCTGGACGGTCAGATCTGCGGGTTAGTCCTTGAGACTTGCATGGATGCGGATAACGGAGAGATGGAGGACAGTTTGAGCTGGATTTGGCTGGATGAGGTGCGTGATCTGGTTCTGGCCGGAACTGATTTTTCGGATGAACAGGTGACAGTGGGAGCGCCGCTTCCTGTGAGACTTACGATCTGGAATAAAGGAAGCAGTCAGGTTTCCGGTATCCGGTATGAAGTGCGGGACAGTCAGAACAGAACGGTAGCTGACGGCACACAGGCGCTCAATCTGGACCCGGGTGCACAGGGAAGTATGGAGATCAGCGTTCCTCTGGGAGAAAGTCTGGAGAATGGGGCTTACTCCATCGAAATCTGGGAGGAAAACGGGGGTCGTGTCTACGAAGAGACAAACAAAGGAGACAATCAAGCACAGATTTTCGTCTCATCTGGTGATTTGGCTCTGGAGGCCAAGCTGTCCCAGACGGGAAAGGATACCCAGTTGACGGTTTTGGTGGAAAATCGAGGCCGGGTGCCGGCCGGAGGGCAGGTGAAGATCTACAATGAAGAAAATGCATCGGCTCACCAGAAGGTTGTAGATATTTCGACGCTGGAGCCGGGGGAGAAGGAAGCCTTTCAGATCAGCCTGCAGGAGGATTTCTTTGAAAATCCCGGGGAGGAAGAAGCAGTTACAGCAGAGGTAGTGTCGGATGTAGAGGATGTGGCGCTCCAAAACAACAGGGAGACGATACTGGTACAGTTGAATTACAGCGCTGTCTATTACGAGAATGGGAGCAGGACGGCGGTTGACTTCTACAGCAAGGGAGAAGAGCTGCTTTTGCCGGAGCCAGTGAATAAAGAAAATTTCCTTGGATGGTACATGTTGAATAAAGAAGGAATGGAAACATTGCTGGACGAGGGCTATCAGGTGACGGAAGACCTGGAAATCTATGCGAAATATAAGAAGCCTGTCTGCCAGGTAACTATGATCGGCGGAGAGATTCGAGAATGCAGAGATGTCTCTGAGCTGAAAGAGCTTCTGCCAAAGGCTTCCGCAGTGACTGTGGTGTCTGATGTGCGGTTGGATGAAAATATTACGGTTCCATTTGGCGTGACGTTTAGAATTTCTGCGGGCGCTGCCGTGACCGTTGGCAAAAAGACACAGATGACCGTGGAGGGAACACTGGAAAATGAAGGAACACTGAATGTGGAAGGTATTTTGGTCAACAGCGGCAATCTGTATAACAACGGAAATTTGAATGCTGTGGGCGGTATACTGAAGGGGACAGGGATTCTGATCGCGGGAGAGGGAAGCCGTGTGACGGGAAATGTCTCTTGCGAGATATCCACACACGTTCACAGATTTTCCAATAATTATACAGTGGATAGTCAGGCGACTCTCTGGTCAGAGGGGGAAAAATCACGCCGCTGTACAGTGGCTGGCTGCCAGGCCAGGGTCGATGTGCAGAAAATTGCCAGACTGACTCCTGTGATTTCTTTAAATGTGAAGAGTCTGCCCCTGAAAGTGAAGCAGTCCACCAAGGCGGTGAAGGTGACAAGGATGACTGGCGGAGATGCCATTGCTTCCTGGAAGAGCAGCGCTCCCCGGATCGCCTCCGTATCGAAGAGCGGGACGATCAAAGGAAAGAAAGCAGGTAAGGCAAAGATTACGGTAACTTTAAAAAGCGGAATCTCTGCTTCAGTTACCGTCAAGGTGCAGAAGAAAGCAGTGGCAACCTCTAAGATTGCGGTATTGCCTAAGAATGTGAAGCTGAAAGTGCGGAAAAAGATAAAGCTTACCGCAGCAGTGACACCTCTCACTTCCCTGCAGAAGATAAGCTACGTTACTTCAAATAAAAAGGTGGCAGCGGTGACAAAAAAAGGAGTGGTAAAGGGTGTGCGTCCCGGAAAAGCCAAAATTACGGTGCGCTCCGGGAAGAAAAAAGCGGTAGTAAAGGTGACAGTGACAAAATAATGCGGCAAAGACAAAGAACATACCTGCCGCAGGAGGATTTGACTGTGTTTACAATATGAGGAAATGGAGCATGTCATGTCAGAGTTTTCCATTAATTTAGAAAAATATATTCACAGTAAACAGTATACGATTCAGAGCTTTGCCTCTGTGTGTGACATTAACAGAACACTTTTGCAGAAATATCTTTCCGGTCAGCGCTTTCCCAAAAACAGGGATTTGCTGCTGAAAATGATACGGCATCTCTGTCTGACTCCGGAGGAGAAAAAGGAGCTGATAGAGTCCTGGAAAAAGGAATATCTCGGAGAAGCCGTTTATTTGCAGCAGCAATCCATACGCGTGATGCTGGAGAGTTTTGGAGAGATGGTTCAAAACAGAGAATATAATCTGAACATATCGATAAAAACACAAACGGAAATCAAGATGATGAGTCAGGCGGTTCCCATATCGTCCAGACATATGCTTGTTTCTCTTATGTGGCAGGTGATCGAATATGAATGCAAAAAGAAAAAAGCAGCGTTCTGTCTGATGTGTCAGGCGGAAAGTGATATCATGGACAGTATGATGAAATATATGGTTTTGCAGGAAAATGTTTCGATTCGTCATCTTATTCGGATGAATGCGGATAAAGGAGAGAACCAACAATATAATATCTGTCTTTTCAACCGCATCATCCCCTATATCTGTGGGAAAGCGGATTATAATGTACGTTTTTGTTATGGGGATACCAGTCAAATGGCAGCGGCATCCGTGCTGTCCGGTATCCTGATTACAGAGGAATTTGTCTTTGTATTTGATGAGAATTTAAAAAGAGGGATTCTTTATAAAGACAGTGAATTTGAGCATTTCTGGATGAGCATGTTTGAAGAAAGATATATGCAGACAGAACCCTTTTTAACAAAGCATGAAAGTATGCTGGATGCCGTCAGCTTTTATCAGAATCAACATCCTTGCGATATCTCCTGCCAATTGCAGCCCTGCCTGGCCTATACGCTTTCCGGCGACCTTCTTCATCAGGCAGTGCGTCCTTCTATGTTAGGCAGGCGGGATATTATTGAGGAATTTATAAATATGATGGCTTCCTGGAGAGAAAAAGCGCTGAAAAAGAAAAAGGCAGCCAATATAAATTATTTTTTAGCTTCCGGGATAGATGATTTTCTTGAGACAGGGCGGGTTGCGGAATTTCCTTCTGAATTTTATGATCCGATTCCGGCGCCTGTACGCTGCCGGCTGCTGGAAATTTTCTGTGATCAAATGGAAAGCGGTCTGATAGAGGGTTATTTGATTAATGAAGCGGAGTTTACATTCGATTCTTCCCTGATCATTCAGACATGCGGGGGCGAAGCAGTTCATTTTATTTATTGCCAGCCGGATGGAAGCCAGATGATTATGAGAGTAACCGAAAACAATATTGTAAAAGCTTTCGCGGAGTTTTTAGATGGCTTAAAAGACACGGATAATGTTTGGACAAAGGAAGAAACCATCGCTTATGTCAGAGAAAAATTAAAAAATGTCAGTAAAGATGTCCTGTGAGATAAGGACACTGCGGATGGCACTGTCATTTCCTTTACGCCTAATCAGATAGCTGAGGATAAAAAGCGTTTACTAACTATTCAGCCCGAATCGTAGCTGATGGATCATAGGCAGGAGAGAGGACGAAAAGAAGGACGGCGCATATCGCACGCAGGCTCCAAAC
>ERZ809224.1603-NODE-1603-length-15979-cov-5.279264_pt1 | contig 15979 bp, 22 predicted proteins | sample MGYA00520513_ERZ809224 | MGnify/ENA primary metagenome ERZ809224 (study PRJEB31576, sample SAMEA3212658) | Homo sapiens | biome: human-gut; feature: human gut; material: fecal | place: Sweden | collected 2012 ...
TTGAATTTGACGCAAATACAGGGGATTTGGTGGTAAATAAAATGCTGAATAACAGCTTCCGGCGCTTACTGCCCCTTTTATGGGCATTGTATTGTATTCATCCATCTACAGCCTCATTTTTCCCCGACAGAAAAAAGATAACCGTGGGCTTTTCCATTATTTTCATCCGAAGTTTCCCGATACGGATCATGGATTTCCACCAAGTCCTCCAGCCTGCATCCGTTCTTTATAAAAAGCCATGCTGTCTCTACCGCAAAAGAATATGTGGAGGAAAAGGTGAATTTCTCTATGCCGTATTCCCGGAAACAGTTCAGCATCGGTTTTACATCTCTGTCCAGGAAAGTGCTGTCCAGGTCAATGTATGTATTCCCCCATTCCTGCGCATCCCTGTAAAGACCGTAAATTCTCGCATAAGCCTTCCCCTTTGATGCAATCCTTTCTTCCAGCTCGAAGTATGCTCTACTTGCGGCATTTTTCCCTTCCTCGCTTCCATTCCTTTTCGCCTCGTCATACTGTGCTCTGACTGCCTTTTCCTGCGCGTATTCTTCTGCAAAATCATTTTTCTTCATGGGCCATATCCTCTTTCATTGATGGAAGGAGCCTTTGAAAAGCTCCCTCCGTTTTTGTATTTATTTCTCTTCTGCATCCCCGGTGGAAAAAAGATAGCCGTGGGCTTTCTCATATTCGCCGCTCATAAATGCTTTGTGGCGGCTGTTGATCTCTACCAGCCCCTCCAGCCTGCACCCGTTCTGTGTAAAAAGCCATGCGGTTTCAACCGCCGAAGACCAGGTGGAGGAAAAAGTGAATTTTTCAATGCCGTATTCCCGGAGGTTTCCGATCAATGCCGGTACCTGATCATCACAAATGGTATCGTTTAAATCGATGTATTCGTTGCCCCGTTCCTGTGCCTCGCTGTAAAGCCGGTAGATTCCTGCGTAGGGATTTCCCTTTCCTGCAATCTGCTCCTCCAGTTCATGGTAGGCGTTCCGTGCAGTTTCCTGCCCTTCCGTATTTCCTGACCTTTCTGCCTCATGGTACTGTGCCTTGATCGCCGTTTCCCGTGCGTATTCTTCTGCGAAATTGTTTTTTTTCATGTTCTGTGTCCTCCTTGCTTTGTAGGTGTTTTCCTTTTGTGTGACACATCTTACCGTCCATGTGCCAGGAATAGCAACTACTATCGGAACCATAATGTACACAATCATTTCAACGAAAAACTGCGCATTTTATGGCATCAAACAGGCACGAGCAAAAGGCCGGCCATGCCAGCCCCTTGCCCCTGCCTGCTTTCCGATATTTATTTTGTGACTGTCAGGTAACTTACGTTTCCGAGCATATCCTGGGACCGCAGCCGGATCATGGCATCCGTTTCCCGGTCAAGCCGGAACGTCCGTAAGAGGTTCAGCTTTCCAAGGTTCTTCTCCAGTTCCTTCCCGTTCCTGCTGTCCTCCACTGCGTCCGTAAACCGTGCAATATCGCAGTCATTTCCGTACCAGAGGTTACTCAGTGCTTCTTCCTGCCCCCTGGAGGTCTGCAGGCTGATTTTTCTTTTCCCGTTCTTCCGGCTGTTTTCTTTCCCAAGTTCGTAGGCTGCTTCCAATGCCGCTTTGATGCTCCAGACGGAAACATCCAGGAAATCCTCGCTGTCATTGTCGCGGGTCTCCAGATCCCCTCTGGCTTCCACCGGGTAAATGTGTTTCTTTGCGATTTCCACCAGGCTCTCCAGTTCTTTCTTGCTTAATTTCTTCATGTTCATTTCCTCCGTTTTCTTTGTTTTCCCTTTCGGTAGTGACATATTCGCTCTAAAAGCACATATTATCAAGTCAATCCTGAGCCATAATGTACACAAAGATGTCTGCAGGAAACTGTGCATTATTTCCGGATGAAGAAACTAATCTTCGTCCGTCAAATCCCCATTTTCTTCCATGAATAATTCATAGTAGCGTCTGTTCAGGTTATCCTGTAAAAGACATAGCGGCAGGCAGCACCGCATTTCATGTACCGCCTCCAGGTCATCCCATAAACCAGTGTTCTTAAGATATTCCAGGATTTCTTTTTCAGCCTTCTTATGCATCCGGCGCAGATGTTTCTCGTTTTCTTCATATTCTTCTGCAGCATTTTGGATCTTCATCAGCACATCCCGGTCTACCTTCCAGACTTCACATTCGAAATTGGCAATGATTACATCCGGCTTGTCTGTAATCTGGTAATAATGGGTAAAAAGGCGCCAACTGTAATAGCTTCCCGGCGGCAGTACACGAATCACATTCAGGATCGCATCCTGGTCATTCCATAAATTTTCCCGCTTCAGATACTGGTTAACCTCACTCGCAAGCTGCTGCATCGGTACACTCATATCTTCAAAAAGTTTTTCATAATCTGCCTTGAATTTCAATGCCTTTTCCCTGACTGTTTTATCAATTCTCCATTGCATCTACGGAATCCCTCCTTTGCTCCTGTTGACGCCATATTACCGTCACTTCCAGAGGATAGCAAGCAGTTCCACTGCCATATATGTACCAAACATCCCGTTCAGAGATTGTGTACATTATGGTTCAAAATCCTCTTGATAAAATCCACTTTCAGAGCGAATATACGGTAAGATGGAGAAGGAGCCGGATGATCGCCGGCCCCTGTTTTTACTTTCCATCTGTTCCTCTTTATTTTTGCTGTTCCTACAGAATTTTCTGTATCATGTCCTCCTATCCAAGAGAAGCGGACGCTTCTTCCTTTGACCGGAACATCCGGGAAGGGGAGGCATTGATATGGTGCCCTGTCCGGCTTTCCAGGAAATAATATCTGCCATCGAAAGACAGAACTGTATATTCAGCGCTCTGCCGCTTTTTCTTATTGGTGAGTACATAACAGGTATCTCCCGTTTTCCACTCTTTAACATCCATCCTGTCCATACGCTCCTCTCTCCCGTGCAAGGCGCATCCGCAGCTTTGCCCTGGCTTTCTTTTTCAGGTTCCGTTTCCAACGGCGGACCGTAACTGCCCTGCAGTGGTTCCTGGACCAGCTATAATCGTCCAGTATGTATCTGCCTCCATGTTCCCGCTCTCCGTAAGCAGGCATTTTTCTGTGGCTCATTTTCCTCTCCCCTTCCATACCGCCCATGTAAACAGTGGTTTCTTTGCCGCCATACCAGCGTCCTCCAACGCTTCCTCCGTTCCGCAGGAATCGCACACAATAATGTCCGCCCTCCGGCTGACAGCGTGGCGCTCCAGATGCGGCATGGGGCTCCCACAACGGGGGCAGTTTCCTCCAGCCTGCGTTTTCCCGTACTCATCCAGAAACACTTTCACGGTTTCATCCGTATCGATGCGGTGGCAGGCATCCTCCCCATAGATTACCCGCAGGCTGCCGCCTGTGCGCCATGCGACTTCAATGCTTCCGGTATCATCCACTGACTTCACAATCCCGTGTGTCCCTACAGGCGGTGCCTGGCAGTCATCCATCCGGTCAAGCACGACTTCACAGCCTGCCGGATATTCCTTTCTGATTTTCTCCACGGTCTCTCTCTTTGGAAATACCATGCTCACACCTCCGAATCATTACAATCGTTCAGCCCCATCCGCTGCCTCCTGCACCTGTCCCGATGCCCGTTTAGGAATATGCGGGCTGTCCGTTTTCCGATGCTGTCCACAAGGGCCTGCTCCAGAACCGCTTTATCAAACCCGAAGTCCTCGTAACCGTCTGCCAGTACCTTGTAGTAATATCCCGTCGGGCTGGCGAGGCGGCGGCGTTCATCCATGATATAGACCATCGCGGTCAGTTCCTGCTCTGCATCCGTGCCGGTGATCCGGACTGTCAATGTCAAATTCTTTTTGTAATAAAAGTTGGGATATCCCTCATAATGGTCCAGGCTTTTCTCATCCTCCGGTGAAATCTCCCAGACCAGCACAGGTACCCGTTTCCCCTTCCTCGGCTCGATGGTGGCGCAGCCCTTAAAAAGCAGCGCGTAATCCTCAATCACCGCAGTTCCGATAACTTTCGCATCCGGACACCGGCAGGCCATCTGTTCCACCGATAAGTTGCTCCCGTATGCTATGTAGTATTTTCCCTTACTCATTTACTTTCTCTCCTTTCTTCCGCCATCCTCTGGCGGTATGGTATTTATCACTCTTTTTGCCGGTAATAGCAAGCGAATCCTGATCCATAAATCCACCAAATGTACCGGCCGCAGATTGTGTACTTTACCCTTGCTGGCAGCGTTCGATGTATTCTCCCGCAGCCCTGGTCCCGATACTGTCCGCCAGCCCCTTATCCAGAATATCGGTATCAAAATCCCACGCGCCGTATCCTTCATCCAAAAGCCGGAAATACTCCGTGTCCGGCTCCCCAAGGGGACGCTCCTCGTGCATCACATATGCCATGCACCATTTCTTTTCCTTCATCCGTTTCCCGGAATCCAGCCTTGTGACAGAAAGGCGGAAATTCCGTTTGTAATAATACCGGGGATACCCTTCATACCGGTCAAGAAGGGCTTCATCCAGTTCTGAAATCCTGTAGACCAGTGCCGGGACACAGCAGTTGGCATCCTGCTCGATGGTTGCGTAGCTTCCGGTCTTGCTCTTTTTGAACAGAAGCCGGTGGCCAGGAATGACAGACGTGCCAAGCACCACGGCATCCGGGCAGCGGCTTTTCATCCGTTCCAGGGAAAGGTTGGAACCGTAGGCCAGATAAAAACGGTCCGGTTTCCTCGCTGCCCCTGTGCTAAGCCCCAGGGAGAATATTCCTGCCATTGTCACTCACCGCCTTCCGTCTCTTCCGGGGCTTCCTCTACTCCGGCCAGGGAATAGTCCACGCCCTGGAAATCCGCTTCGTTTAAATCGATCTGGCTGTCCTGCCACCAGTTCTCCACCATGCGGAGGGCTTCCTCCGGCGTGGCTTCCTTCATTTCTGATTCGTACACGGTGATCTCCCTCTGGTAAAGTTCCGATACCGTCACTTTAAATGCCCTGCCCCTTGGGGCAGCATCCGTATGTTTCATCCTGTTTTCATTTTTCATGATATCTTCGCCTCCTTCTACCACCCCAAGGGCGGTTTCCCGCCCGGAAGTACCTGTGTATGAATGCCTGGTCTTTACGGTCTCCCATGCCTCCATGCGCAGTTCCCTTCTGCGTTCCGCATGAAATATTCCCTTGCGGTTTTGAACTCGTCCCCGATGAATCCCAGCCGCAGCATCCAGCACCGTAATGCGTAGGCCACGTTTTCGTCCTGCTGTTTCTTCGGGCTTGCGTACCGCAGTTCTTTCGCAAGTTCGCTCATCGCAAGGCAAAGCTGGATCATGGACTTCAACTGTCCCGCATGGAGCCCTCCCTGCCTGCCGTCTCCCGGTTCATCAAACTGGAAAAGCCGGAATTCGATGGTATGGTAGCGGTTGAAAAAGCTGTGGAGGTTGAGCATTCTGTACCGGGTTGACGAGTAGTGTGAAGTGTCTCTTGCCCCGTTGTACCAGCACCGGCTGAGTGCCTCCATGGTCTTCGGTTTACTCCGGTTTAAACGCTCCAGAAAAGCCGGGTCTACCGTCCGGCAATACCGGCTCTGCCTCCAGCGGTCGATCCGGACCGCTTGCGTCAGCTGTTCCTCATGGGCTGCCATGATGTTGACCAGGTTCCGGATGGTCTGCGGCGTGTGGCCTTCTCCTGAAATGTGGATGTGGACCCCGCAGCCCCGGCTTGCCGAACTGCGTCCCCCTGCCCTGCGGAGAACCCTGATCAGCTGCTGGAGCATCCCGATGTCGCCGTAGGTAAGGACCGGGGTGACCATCTCGCATTTTTCGCTGTCCGGCCCCTCGATGCTCACATCCCTCTGGAACTTCCATTCCCTTCCCTGTGCGTCCCATGCCGACCAGGTGCAGTATCCGTTCCGGCCTGCTGTGTATTCATACCTTCCGGTTCCAAAGAATTCTGCCGCTTTCTTCGCTGCCTTTTCCCTGGTGATGTTGTTCATCTCTACCTCAACCCCGATGGTCTGGTTTTTCATTGCCTCAATCTGTGTCCTTGTCTTTTCGTTCATGTTCGTTATCTCCTTTGCTAAATCCGCCTGTCCGCGGTGTTTTCTGCTCTTTTGTTGTGTCTATATATCACTCTGAACGCAGATAATAGCAAGTTGATAACGGGCATAAATGTACCAAAGATCAAGGGAAAAATGTGTGTATTTTATTGCGGGGAAAATACTTGATAATGCACACTTTCAGAGGTAATATCACTTACAATGGAGAAGGTGCTTTATTATTTCCTGGCCCCATTTGCGGGAAACCGCAGCTTACCACATGTCTGAATCGCAGGGGCAGCATACATAAAACATCCCGTCCTTCCGGTCCACATCTGCCCCGTACCCGCTGTTCATGATCCGTTTTTTCACTTCCTCCGTTGGCCTCAGTTCATAATGGTTCCAGCATCCATGCTTAAAATACACCTGTTCCGTCCCGTCAATGGCATCTGCCGCCTTCTGGTATGCCAATGTGCAGATACTTTCCATCATGACTCCCCACCTCCTGCCGCCATCTCTGTTTTCTTTGCCTCACGCATCGCTCTGTTTTTCACCTTTGCCTTTTCCGCCTCCTCCGGTGTCCGGAATGCGGTGTGGCCGGAAAGGTTCTCCATCAGCACCTTTCTGGTCGTTTTGTAGGCGTCCCCGTTCATACCAAGCCGGAGCAGCCAGATGCGGAATGCGTATTTTTCGTTATCCGCGCTGACCTCTTTTGCCTGAATACGTTTCTGCGAAAGCGCCATGTCATTCATCATGGCTGCAAGCTGCTGGAATGCATCGGCATGTGTCTGGTCTGCCGGAACCGGGAATCCTGTGAAAGAAATCTGCTGTTCTGTGATCTGGAGCCCCTCCATGCCGCCATGCGTTTCCGTATAATCTGCCAGCGCTTTCAAAAAGGTCTGGACCGTTGCGGTGCAGGCATCATCCCGCAGGAACTCTGCCAGTTCTTTTTCCACATGGAAATTCCCGCCGGATGCTCTGCTAAGGAGCGGGCCCCTGCTGTAGATCATGTTCACAAGATTTCTTAAGGAAACTCCCGTATGCTCCCCGGCCGGAAAGCGGATTGTCAAATCCAGCGGTTCCTCTCCCTCCTGGGCGGCCGCCTCTTCCCGAACTTCTGATTCGTATTCGCTGTCCGGAATGGGATCTTCCTCCCCTGTTTCCTCTGCCTGTCCCGGTTCTTCCGCTGCCGCTTCGGGGATTCCCTCTGTATCCCTGACCAGCCCTTCATTTTTCAGGACCGCAAGGATTCCAAAGTCTGCCACATCCTCTTCCACTGTCAGGCTTCCATCCCGTTCTACCGTGTAATCCCCAATCTCATAAGCGCATCTCGGCATCCTTGTGTAATGTGGGGCAGTCCCCGTAAGTTCTCCGAGCCTTTTTACCAGCCCTTTCCTGTCTGTTATGTTCAACTCAAATCTCATCATAACCAGCCGCTCCTTTCTTCGTTCTCCCCGGCTTTTTGCCGGTGTTCTTTAGCGTATGGTATTAATCACTCTAAAGCCGGGATAAGTCAACGGATATCACAGTAAATGTACGGAATTGACCTAATGCACAAATCCATGGGCGGGAATTGTGCATTAATGTAGGTTCCGGCCATCCTTCCGTTTTCTGCGCTTTTCCTCAATGTCCTGTATCCATTTCATCTGTTCCGCATCATCATCCTCATCCCCGGCTGCCATACAGAGGGAAAGGGTAAAGAGGAACGTAAGAATTACAAAAACAATAGCCGCAGCAATCAGCCATCCCATAAGGCATCCCTCCTATGTATCATGGCAGAGGACCGCCCTGCCGCTTATGGTTTCCCATCGGCAGCAAAGATGTCCTCCGCCATCGTTCATTCCTCTGTTTCTGCCCCGCATTGTGCGGCCCAGGCAATACCGGCCAGCACGAAATAAGCGCATGGCAACGCGATCCCATTCCCCCAAAGGCGGTATTCTGCGGAGTCCGAGTGTGGGTCTGCCAGCCATTTCCGGATCTGTTTCTCCGTCTTCGGCTTTTTCGATGTCCCCATGACCTTCCGGTGTGTTTCCCACACTTCCGTCCAGAATGCGAGTTCTTCCTCAGTTGGGTTCTCCACACTAAGCCCACCGCACCACCAGTCCGGGAAGCCCTGGAGCCTTGCGCACTCCGTCGGCGTCAGCCTGCGGACGATATATTCCGGCTCCATGATATGGTAATCCCCGCTGAATGCCTCCTGGTTGCCGTGCCACTGCTTGGAACCCGTGCTGGCGGACAGCGTCCCGGACACATCCTTCCCGGATACAGTTTTTACGTCATTGATAACAGGCGGGTCTTTATAATCCGTTGCCACCAGCGTGCTCGCCAGTTCTTTTTCCGCCCGTGTAAAATGGGAATTCTTGCTCGTGCAGTAGGTCGGGTAAGCGACAGCATGGCGGTCAGCTGCATCGAGAGTGAAACACACATCCTCATTGATGCCGCTGCCCTGCGGCCCGTTCTTGTCATCCCTGCCGATCATGCTGCCCTGCAGGATATAGGTCTGCTGTTTCATTCTTGGTTCCGCCGCAAGCGCGCCGGACTTATCCCCAAGTTCCCGGACCTCGTCCCTCTGGTTCTGCGCGAAAGCGACAATGGCGATCCCGCCCTGATTGCATCCCGGATTCCCGCCATTGGCATCCAGCGTCCGACTGGTCTGCGCTTCATAAAACCCTGACTTCGGATTATCGGATTTCATGGCGTTGCTATCCTTGGAGCAGATACCAAACGCGCCTACCACCAGTTCACTGCACCGGGTTTCCCCGACATCAAAGGTGTTCAGCGTGTTTGCCACATCCCCTTCTTTCCAAGTCTGGCCTTCCTCAGATGAATGCGGGCGTGTTCCTTTGCAGAACGGCACGAATACCGTCTGGTCGTTGTTGCATCCGAGTGTCGCTGATTTATCATTTTGTAATAAAATTCCCTTGCCTCCGCCATCACATCCACTGCGTATTTTCATTGTCTTTGGCTTTTCCACCACAAAAGGCTGGTTATTGCCGCCCATGCCATAAGTGGCATTGACCGTAGGCGCTGTGTCCAGCGGTCCCTTATACCGGGTATCCTGCGAATGGTTCTCATACATCTCGGCTTCCGGATGGTTCTCCAATGCGACCGCCGCCGGAACGACTCCGGCCCGCAGCGTGGGAGATGTCTCTTCTTCATACCCAATGCCCCGCGACTGTGCGGAATGCTCCGTGCAGAACCCGGCGGCCTCCATCACGCATGGGGGATGGTGCGCCTCCGCACGCAGGGTACAGGCGACCTCCTTTGTCACATCCATACGGCTCCCGCCCTGGTCATTCAGGACGATCCTTCCGGTTCCTCCGCAGCCTGCCTCTCCAGTGCGATCCGCAAGATCTCCGGCAGCTCTTTGCCACGCACGGAAGCCCTCCGCAGAATACCCCGACACGCCTTCGGACTCAAATAATATCTCCGGGGCACGTTCCCCTGCAAAATCTGCGACAAGGAAGATACGTTTTCTTCTCTGGGGCACTCCCCACCACTGTGCATCAAGGACCCTGTATGCGGCTGACCATCCGTCTCCCACGTAATAGTCGGCGTAGGGCCAGCCTTTTTTACCAGGCGCAGGCACCTGGGCGGCCGGCTCCTTAATGCCGATGACGGCTTCAAGGACCGCCCTGAAATCTTCTCCTTTGTTGCTGGAAAAGGCGCCGGGGACGTTCTCCCAGCAGATAAATCTTGGTTTCTCTCCATTGGTCTTCTCCCTCATTTCTTTCACGATCCGGATTGCCTCATAAAACAGGCTGGAGCGTGAACCGTCCAGACCGCTCCGCTTCCCGGCGATGGACATATCTTGACAAGGACTCCCGAAGGTAATGATATCCACAGGCGGGAGGTCTGCCCCGCTGATACCCAATACATCACCATAATGTTTCATCTGAGGAAGCCTTGCAGTAGTCACACGTACAGCAAATGGCTCAATCTCAGATGCCCACAGAGGCGTCACCCCGGCAAGGATGCCCGCCAGGGGAAAGCCCCCGGAACCGTCAAACAGGCTGCCGAGGGTCAGTTCATTTTTATTTTTTCTCATGATTTTCTCCTATGCTGCCAGCCTCTCCTGTTCCCGGTGCAAACGTCTAAGTGCGGCATCGAAAAGTTCCGGATTTTTCGCCCATTGGATTCCTTCCAGCCTTTTCAGGCAACGGTATACCACATAAGATCTCTGATCCGGTGTCGCATGAGGAACGCCGGCAACACACTCCCTGTTCAGCCTGCAGAATTCACCAAAAAGCAGCTCTGCCGCTGCGTCATATACTGCTGCCGCTTCAACCTTTGTGTCATAAAGGCCAAGACTGATCTTCTTTTGACAAAAAGTAATGACAGCGTTCCATCTTCCGCTTGTGTGTTTCGCCAGACCTTTGTACCCAAGTGTATTCGTCTTCGGCATCCCCTGATTAAACGCATTCTGCTGGTCACAGCAAAACCGCAGGTTTTCCCTGCGGTTATCAAGTTTATCCCTATTGATATGGTCTATCCTTTTCCTACACTCCAGATTATCCAGAATCAAAGTGTGAAAATAAGAGAATTTCTGTTTAACGACCGTATACACATACCAGCCATCCCGCATATGCTTCCTGCTCCATGTATGCTTCTTTGCCTTCTCAATATCAGCCGTATCAAACAAAAAGCACTCAGCATTGGACGTATAACCATACACAACCGGTCCGTCCACGATAAAGGCATTCTGAAATATTCCGCTCTTACGTTCCCTCACCTGCGCTGCTACACCATCGGGGATTGCGGCAATGTCCAGCACAGCATTCCTCGGCTTGCACTGGCTGCAATAAGGTACCTGTATTTTCTGGATACTGTCGCCGCGCATCACTTTTTGGTTTCCACAATCGCACCGGCAGTTCCAATAGAGCCGCCAGCCTTTTGTATGAGATAGGCTTTCCACTGTCCATGACTGAAATTTTCTCCCTGTCAAATCCACAAAATTAGACGGATGCTCCATTTTCCCCACCCGCTTTCTTCTTACAGCCCTTTTGTTTCTCATCCACGCTGCCTTCTTTAAAGGAAAAATCTTCATTCTCCAGGATATAAATTTCATCGCACCGGAGTTTCTGCCCGTTGCGGATTACCGTGATATCCCCTGTTTCTCCTTTATACGCTGCATACCTGCGGACAATCGCAGATGCATACCTTGGATCAAGCTCCATCAGACAGGCAATGCGGTCAAGCTGCTCCGCCGCCATAAGGGTGGAACCGGAACCACCAAACAGATCCAGTACAATTCCGTTTGCCTGGGATGAATTCCTCATTGGATATGCGATCAAGGGAAGGGGCTTGCTGGTCGGATGCAGCTTGGATTTCGTCGGCCGGTCAAACTCCCAGATAGTGGTCTGTTTACGGTCACCGTAAAAATTATGCCGCGCTGTGTCCTTAAACGCATAGATTACCGGCTCATGGCGCATCTGATAATCCATCCGTCCGATCACCAGCGCATTTTTCACCCAGATACAGGTTGTAGAATAATGAAAGCCTGCCGCAACCGTAGCATTGAAGAAATTCACCTTCTCCGCATCCGAATGGAAAATATAAACCGCCCCGCCGTCCGTCAGGTTCTCATACACATTTCTGAACGCATCCAGCAGGAATTGGTAGAACTTCTCACCATCTGTCCACTGGTCATTCATAATGGTCATTCCAGTGCCGCCCTCATAAGAACAGTTATACGGCGGGTCCGTGATACACAGGTTTGCTTTCTTCCCATCCATCAGGACCGCTACGTCCTCCGGTTTTGTGGAGTCGCCGCACATCAGCCGGTGCCGTCCAAGAATCCAGATATCCCCCGGTTCCACAAAAGCCTCTGCTTCTGCCGCCTTTTCCGTATCAAAATCATCTTCCTGCACATTTTTGTCATGTACATTATTGAAGATTTCAGAGATCTCCGGCGGCTCGAATCCTGTCTTTCCCAGATCAAATTCGCTGTCTTCCAAATCCTTCAGCAGATCAGCCAGCAGGGAATCATCCCACGCCCCCATGATCTTATTAAGGGCAATGTTCAGTGCCTTCTCCCGGACCTTGTCAATATCGACCACAGCGCACGGCACTTCCGTATATCCCAGGTCCATCGCAACAGTCAGTCTCTGGTGCCCGCCGATGATCGTCATGTCGGCATTGACCACAAGCGGGTCCGCAAACCCAAACTCCGTAATGGAATTTTTGATCTTCTCGTACTCCTTATCCCCCGGCTTCAGTTTCTTCCGGGGATTGTATGCGGCCGGCCTGAGTACGCCCACCGGCAGCACTTTCAGTTGTGCAGTTTTCTGCATCCATGCGTCCTCCTTTACTCAGACGCGCATGACCTCTGAGAACGGCACGAAAAAAGAGCCGAATAAGAACCCCGGCTCCGCCTCTTCCCCGTCCGACCGCGTCTGTTCATTCATGGGACACCACTGCGGGGTTTCTCCATTTGCGGATGCAAGCACCCTGTCCTCACAGCAGTCAATCTCATGTACGCAGATACCCATCGTATTGCAGACGCGATACACACCGATGGTTTCCATCTTATCCTTCATTTCCCTCACGCTCCTTTTGTTTCGCCCGTCCTCTGTTGGCACAGGCATGGCTGCAATATTTCCTCACTCTCCCATACTCCCGGCTTGCCAGAAATGGTTTCCCACACTCCGGGCAGACAGCCGTCCGGGTAGATTTCCAGTTTTCCGGGTGCGGATTTCTGTTCTTCCACGCATACCTGCAGGGTTCCGAGCAGAATATCCTCGGACGGCCTCTGCCGTTTGGCGTGACCGCCGCACCGCAGTTGGGGCAGAACCGTTTCGCCATATCCTCCAGCATCTCCGCTTCCGTATTTGCTTCCATCGCTGCCCCTCCTTCCCGTGTGGTTCATGCTGCACCGTTTCCATGCTGCGCCGTAACCCCGCCCATTTTGCGGAAAAATCCAAAAAAACACATAAAAAACAGTGAGGTGGATTTTCCTCCTGTCAGTATGGATGCCGTATGGGTCGTTCCTATTTCATTCCAGATTTTCATGTTTCACCGGAACAAACAAAAACACACGAAAGTTCCCATTTTATCAAGGAATTTCATGTGTTTTGGTTCATTTCGGATATTTATAAGATGGGGCTGGCAGTGCTGCCGCGCCTCTTCGTCTTTTGGTTTCATTTTGCGCCGTAACTGCCAGACCCCCGGCCTATCAAATTTGCGGTTTTTTACGTTTGAGGGGGCGGCGGTCTCCGTGGCACTTCACCACAGAGAAGTGAACCCGGCCCCGGCGGGCCCTTTCCGCCATAATGTACACAAACAAAACCACGAAAATCTGTGCAATTTATGGCATCGGATCTGCTGGATATATTCCTCTTTCAGAGGTAACATGACCGTACCGCAAAGAAAGGAGGCATGAACCTTTGAAAGAGAAACAGAAAAGGAACCGCCGCAGGAAAGTCTACTACACTTACCAGGGCAGGAACCTTTCTCCACAAATCCGTCTGGAAGGGAAGTGGCTGGAGCAGCTTGGCTTCACAGCCGGCAGCTTCGTGTCCATCCAGTGTGAGGAAGGACGGCTGGTAATTGAAAAAGACACGGCTCAATAGGTGTAGGTCGGATTGCTGTCTTCCGCCCGTGTCTTTTTATCATGGCACCGCTTACATAAACTCCTCCAGTTGCTCCGGTCCCAGAACAGCTTTTGGTCGCCTCGGTGTGGGGTGATGTGGTCAACCACTGTCGCCTTCACATACCGTGGCGGCTGTTTCTTCATGCACAGCACACACAGCGGGTGCGCCTGCAGGTATTCCCGGCTGGCCTTTTGCCATCTCTTGCCATACCCTCGCTTTGCGGCCGACCGCACTTCTTCCGGGTGTAATGCTTTGTGCTTTTCACAATATTTCTGTCTGTAAGGGACAAGAGCAGCACATCCGGGATGTCTGCACGGTGTGTTCGGTCTGTATGGCATTTGCTCCACCTCCAATCAAAAATCGTCCAGTTCTTTCTTTTTTCGTCCATTTTTCTTTTAATCTGGACGATTCCAGTTTTAAACAAAAAAGCAACTAAACTATTGCCATTCTGCTCCCTGCCCTATATAATAGCAATGAGTTAGATACTCAATATTCTTTACAGTGTGCATCTCATCCACTGTTTTTCCAAAAAACGCTTCGCAATGTGCGGCACAGAAACATTGCTTAACAGGTTCTGTTCATGACGGCAAGAATATCATGAACGTGTATGTTTAGCTTCCGCAAGCGACGGGGTGCTACAAAGCGTAGAATATCGCCTACTTGTATTTAAACTTCGCTAAATGATGACGAGTGACGGTTCTGACTCGTCGGTAATATAAAAACTGACCGAGCGAAGATGATGTGTGACGGTTCTGACACATCGGTAAAATAATAATTGACCGGGCGAAGTAATGGTCTAAAAACTGACTTTAACCAGTCAGTTTTTTTATTGTGTATCACTAGATAAATAGGCTAATATCCATGAATAAGAAAAGCCGGGGCGAATAAAACACCTCGGCTCTTCCACTTTTATTCTGTTGGTTTTAAATCCGTGCTATCAGTTCAGACGGGGTAAATGCCACCACTTTGCTCTTCGCAAAATCCCTTACGTTTCTCGTAATAATATAATCTGCGTGTACACGTTCGGCCGTCACGCTCTGAACAGCATCCTCAAAATCATCCCATTCCAACTCTGCAGCATGGGTAAGGTCTGAAACATTGAAATCAGCAAATTCAAAGATCAATGACAACGCCTTTAAAGTCTCCTCTATCTTCTTCGAGTCAAGTTCTTTCCGCATAATATAAACCAGATTAGCAAATGTTAATGCTGAAACATAACCTTTTGCCTTTTCTGTTTCACACAATTTCCAGACAACAGAGGAAGCCTGAACATGCGGCTCACGGTTCTGAAGGACATCCAACAGAATGTTCGCATCAATCAATAGCTTCATACTTTTCCTTCAACCTTTCTGCCTTTACTTCATCAAGGTCATAGTTCCCTTTCAGAATGCCGGTCAATGAGTCTGTCAGGTACGATACAGCAGCATCCTTCGGAATAAAACGCCCTACCTCCCGACCATTTTTCGTTACAATAATTTCCTGCCCGGACATAACAAGATTCAGGTATCTTCCAAAATTGTTCTGCATTTCTGTTGCAGTTGCGGTTGCAGTAATCATATCAACACCTCCTTTAGCTAATTTTAGTATATCAAATATTAGCCATTTTATCAATAGGCGTTGCAATTTTTATTATTATTCCTCCCATGGAAGTCCGGACTTCCCGAAATGTCCATAGGCGGATACCAGGTTATAGTCCACATCTAACAACCCCAACCATTTAATAATCCCCCTCGGTGTCAGATCATAACTGTCACCCACATAAGCCTGGATAAAATCCAGCGGCTGATACTCTGTACCGAAGCAGTCCACGTTGACTGACACCGGATGTTCCATCCCGATGGCATATGCAATCTGTATCTCACACTGCTCCGCATACCCGGCCTGCACAATGTCACGGGCAATCTTCCGTGCCATATACGCTGCCGAACGGTCTACCTTACTTGGATCTTTCCCGGACAGCGCACCGCCGCCGATCCTGCCGATACCGCCATAGGTATCACAGGCAAGTTTCCTTCCTGTCACACCGCAGTCAGCAAAAGAGCCGCCGACCACAAACCGTCCGGTCGGATTGACCAGTTTCACGAAGTCACCATTCAGTCCGTACTCACAGGCAGCCAGCACCATCATCCCTTCGATGATGTGGCGGAAATCACTGACTTCCACATCCGGGCTGTGCTGCACGGAGCAGAGGAAAGCGGTAATCCGTCCGCTGCTGTAATCAAAACTGACCTGCGCCTTGGCATCCGCCCGGAACATCTTTGACGGGTGGTTCTTCAGAAGCCGCAGGAACTTGGTCGCCACGGCAAACGGAACCGGAAGGAGCTCCGGCGTTTCATTCGTGGCATACCCGAACATGATGCCCTGGTCTCCGGCTCCGCCCTTATCCACACCAA
>ERZ809224.1607-NODE-1607-length-15970-cov-6.395979_pt1 | contig 15970 bp, 14 predicted proteins | sample MGYA00520513_ERZ809224 | MGnify/ENA primary metagenome ERZ809224 (study PRJEB31576, sample SAMEA3212658) | Homo sapiens | biome: human-gut; feature: human gut; material: fecal | place: Sweden | collected 2012 ...
ATATCAGATGAGGGATTGACTCCCGCCACTGATACCGATTTGTTTATCTGATATATTGATATATGCTCAGGATCGATAATCCGCATTGATCTTCACATAGTCAAATGTCAGATCGCAGCCCCACGCCGTCGCGGATGCCTCACCCATCTTTACATCAGCGATCGCGGTCACTTCCTTCTCAGAGAGGATCTTCGTCGCTTCCTCCTCGCTGTATCCGGTCGAAACACCGTTTTCGATGATTTTCAGCTTTCCGGCTGCGCTCTCGAACCAGAGGTCCACCTTTTCCGGATCAAACTGCACACCAGAGTATCCCATCGCACACAGGATTCGCCCCCAGTTTGCATCATGGCCGAAGATCGCAGCCTTCGTCAGATTCGATGTGATGACAGATTTGCTCAGAGTCACCGCATCGGCCTTGCTCGCCGCACCGGTCACCTTTACCTCAAAAAGTGCGCTTGCTCCTTCTCCGTCTGCCGCCATATGCTTTGCCAGATACGTATTGACCTCATTTAATGCCTTTACAAATGCCGCATAATCCTCATTTTCCTCTGTGATCTTCGGATTCCCAGCTTCACCGTTTGCCAGCAGCAGTGCAGTATCATTGGTCGACGTATCTCCATCCACAGATATCATATTGTATGTATCCTGTACGCTTGCACTCAGTGCTTTCTGCAAAAGCTCCTTCGAAATCGCCGCATCAGTCGTCACAAAGCTGAGCATCGTGCACATATTCGGATGGATCATGCCGGAACCCTTGCACATACCGCCGATCGTGACCGTCTTTCCGCCTAAGGTCACCTCGACGACCACTTCCTTTTTCACCGTATCCGTCGTCATGATCGCCTCTGCCGCCAGCGTCGCCGCCGCCTGTGTATGTGCCAGCATCGGCTGCATTGTCTCAATGCCCGCACGGATCTTATTAATCGGAATCTGCGCGCCGATCACGCCCGTAGAAGCCACAAGCACCTGATCTGCCCTGATGCCAAAGAGCTCCGCCGCCTTTTCCGCCGTCTGTTTGCAGTAGCCAAGTCCTTCTTCTCCGGTACATGCATTGGCCACGCCGCTGTTGACTACCACCGCATGGACGCTGCCGCCTCCATATACGACTGACTGATCCCATTTGACCGGAGCTGCCTTCACGACATTTGTCGTAAATGTACCGGCCACCTCACATGGTATCCTGCTGTAGATCAGTGCCATGTCTTTCTTTCCTTTTTTGATACCGGCTGCTATGCCGATCGCCTCAAAGCCTTTAGCCGCTGTCACGCCGCCATCTGTCTTCTTTATCATTTTCTCTTCTTTCCTTCTTCCTGTATGTATTCGCAAAAGGGTATCAAGCCTTACTGTCTTTCATTACGGAAATACCGGCGGCATCCGAAGTCCTTCCGCCTCGTCCTCGCCAAAGAGCAGATTCATATTCTGCACAGCCTGTCCTGCCGCTCCTTTGACCAGATTGTCCATTGCCCCCATCATAATGATGCGATGTGTTCGCGGATCCAGCTTAAATCCGACGTCGACGTAGTTACTGCCTTCCACCCACTTTGTCTGCGGGCAGACGTCCTTCGGCAGTACACGCACAAAACGCTCCTTCTCATAATACCGGTCGTAAACCGCCTTTACCTCTTCATAGGAGACATCCTTTTTCAAAGACGCATAAGCCGTCACTAAAATGCCGCGGTTCATCGGCACCAGGTGCGGTGTAAAATTCAGCCGTACCGGACGGTTCGCCGCATAGGAGAGCTGCTCCTCGATCTCCGGCGTATGCCGATGCGTCGCCACACCGTATGCCTTCATATTTTCATTGACCTCACAGAAAAGATTGTCCGTCTTCGCTCCACGGCCGGCCCCTGATGTGCCGGACTTTGCGTCAATAATAATCGTATCCGGATCAATCAGCTGCTCCTTTACGAGCGGATAAATGGAGAGTGTGCTGCAGGTCGGATAGCAGCCCGGATTCGCAACGATACGAGCGCCTCTGATCTTCTCCCGGTTGATTTCGCACAGACCGTATACTGCCTCTTCGATATACTGCGGCGCTTTGTGCTCCATCTTGTACCACTCTTCGTATACTTTTACATCCTTCAGACGGAAATCTGCGCTCAGGTCGATCACCTTTGCATGTGAGAGAATGTCTTCATTAATTAAGGAAGCACACAGTCCCTGTGGCGTCGCCGTGAAAATGACATCCGCCTCTTTTGCCAGCTCATCCATATTGTCATCCATGCACTTTGCATCGACGAGCTGAAACATATTCTGATAAATCGACGCATACGGCTGATCCACATAGCTTCTGGAGCCGTACCACACGATTTCGGCATCCTTATGTCCCAGCAGCAGACGCACAAGCTCTGCCCCCGCATATCCGGTTGCTCCTATGATTCCTGCTTTTATCATCACACTTCTCCTCCTCGTTTTTTCCCAATTCTATACCAAATGTGAAAATAAGTAAAGAGGTTTTATGCGCATATTTATACATTTCTCATTAAATAACATTCAAATTCCGCTGTTTTCTGAACGGATGGAATGGCTTTTATATTTCCGTTTTTTCTGTCATTTCACAGAATTTTGAAATAGGGCTTGCATATTTATGATTCTTGATGTATATTAATTGCAGTTCAGAAATACACACAGAGGAGGAACCTGTTATTATGAAAGAAAAAGTAATTCTTGCCTATTCGGGCGGACTTGATACGACCGCTATGATTCCGTGGCTGAAAGACAATTTTGATTATGAAGTCATCTGCTGCTGCATCGACTGCGGACAGGGAAATGAGCTGGAAGGTCTGGATGAGCGTGCAAAGCTTTCCGGGGCTTCCAAATTGTACATCGAAGACATCAAGGATGAGTTCTGCAATGATTTCGTTATGCCGTGCGTAAAGGCAGGCGCTGTCTATGAGCACAGCTATCTGCTCGGCACCTCCATGGCCCGTCCGGCCATTGCAAAGCGTCTCGTAGAGATCGCCCGCAAGGAGGGCGCTACCACAATCTGCCATGGCGCGACCGGTAAAGGAAATGACCAGATTCGTTTTGAGCTCGGCATCAAGGCTCTCGCCCCGGATCTGAAGGTCATCGCTCCTTGGCGTATGACTGATGTATGGAAAATGGAATCCCGTGAGGATGAGATCGAATTCTGCAAACAGCACGGCATCGTGCTTCCGTTCGACCACAGCCACAGCTACAGCCGCGACCGCAACCTCTGGCACATCAGCCACGAGGGACTTGAGCTTGAGGATCCGGCAAACGAGCCGAATTACGACAACATGCTTGTTCTTGGCGTGACACCGGAAAAAGCTCCGGATCAGGGCGAATATGTGACCATGACTTTTGAAGCAGGTACTCCGAAGACCTTAAACGGCAAGGAAATGACTGTCTGCGAGATCATCACGGAGCTGAACAAGCTCGGCGGCAAGCACGGCATCGGCATCGTCGATATCGTCGAGAACCGCGTCGTAGGCATGAAGTCCCGCGGCGTCTATGAGACACCGGGCGGAACGATCCTGATGGCCGCACATGACCAGCTCGAGGAGCTGATCCTTGACCGTGAGACCATGGAGACAAAGAAAAAGCTCGGCAGCCAGTTCGCACAGGTCGTTTACGAAGGAAAATGGTTCACCCCGCTGCGTGAGGCCATTCAGGCATTCGTAGAGTCCACCCAGCAGTACGTGACCGGAGAAGTAAAGTTCAAGCTTTACAAGGGCAATATCATCAAGGCCGGCACAACCTCTCCGTACAGCCTTTACAATGAATCTCTGGCAAGCTTCACGACCGGCGACCTTTACGATCACCATGACGCATCCGGATTCATCACCCTGTTCGGACTTCCGCTGAAGGTTCGTGCGATGAAAATGATGGAAGCAAAGAAAAACGCGGAGAGCAAATAAGCTTTCTGTTCCAATAGCAAAAGCCCCCTGGCAAATCCAAATGTTTGCCAGGGGGCTTTTGTATTCGTTTATCTGAACAGCTGCTTCGCAGCCTCACCACAGGAGTGGCTCGTATCAGTTCGACCGTACTTCCTGTCTCATAAATCCGACATAGGAGCCGCCGAAGGCAATGAGCATCAGTGCTGCCAGACCGGTCAGATGCGGCCATACGAGCAGCAGGCTCTGTCCGAGACTTAAGTATCCGCTAATCGCGCCGACCAGCTGATTAACGGTCACCGCATTGACGGAACGAACCGTCGGATTCATGATCGTCGAGACTGCCTCACTGTAGAGATAATACGGCGAAATCCGGTTCAGGTTCAGATTCAGTGTATAATTGTTCAGGCTGTTGATCATTGCATGATAATCATCTCCCACCGGATACACACCGTTTGCAATAATGCTTGCCACCAGGCTCATGAAGATCGAGAAGAAAATCCATACAGAGATCGATGCCAGTGCGGAGGTCGCTGCATGTCGGCACACGACGGAAAACAGAATCGAAAGTGCCAGCCAAAACGCAACATAAATTACTGTAAAAATCAGAAAAATCAGAATCCGGAGTACCTCCTCCGTATCCGGTACCAGTCCGGTCACTGCCATTCCGACTGCTCCAAGTGCAATGCCCATCGAGAAAATGACAATTGCAATCACCGCCGTACCGGCGAGAAACTTTCCAATGATAATCGAATCACGGTAGATCGGCTGCGCGACCAGACGGTTTAAGGTACCGTTGGCCCGCTCACTGTTTACCGCATCAAACCCGAGTGCCAGTCCGACGATTGGCCCGAGAAGGGCGATGAAGGACATGAACGACGGGATCGAGCTTCCACTCGACGTATACAGCTTCAGGAAGATGAAATTGCTGTCCTGTGAGATCGCATCGGAAAGCCCGGAGATCGCGCCATACAGGCTTGCAAAGCTCGTCGCCCCGATCAGAATCAACAGAATGAGAAAGCGCTTGCTGGTCAGGTGATCCGCCAGCTCCTTACGGATCAGCGCATTTCTTCCTGTGCTGCCTTTAATTGCTGCCGGATTTATGCTTCCAGCTATATTTTTTCTTTGTTTTAGACTCATTGCTTTCATCATTCTGCCCTGCCTTTTCAAAATAACGTCTGTAAATCTCATCCAGATCGCCGCCGCGCTGATGCAGATGCATCACGGTATAGTCATGCTCTCCAAGGAATTTGGTCAGCTGTGGACGGATATCCTTCTTAGAGGTGATCATAAACCGGCGTCCTTCCTTTTCGATCTTCAGAATTCCCTGCTGAGCAGACAGCATTCCAAGAATCTGGTCGTCACACGGCTCTACATCTACCTCAAGCAGATAGGTGCCGTTCTTCTGGATCTGTGCTTCCAGTTCTGCCAAAGTACCACATGCAATCAGGCTGCCCTGTACATAGATGCCGACCCGGTCGCACACCTGCTGAATCTGCTGCAGCTGATGAGAAGATATCAATACCGTACGCCCATCCTTTACGGAAAGCTCCCGGATCAGGTTCAGCAGCTCGCGCATACCTTCCGGGTCAATGCCAAGCGTCGGCTCATCCATGATGATGACCTGCGGATCCTTCATCAGCACATCCGCAATGCCGAGTCTCTGCCGCATACCTTTGGAGTACGTTGCTGTCTTCCGGTCTGCAGCATCTGTCATGCCGACCCGATCCAGCAAGTAGTCAATCCGCTCCTCCAGCTCCTTTCCATGCATCCCGTTCAGTCTTCCGGTAAACCTCAGATTCTGTCTGCCTGTCATATCACCATAAAAGCCGACATTATCCGGAAGATACCCGACCATGGATTTTACCTCCAGCGGATTTCGCGTGCAGTCACAGCCTGCAATCTCCGCTGTGCCTGCCGTTGGCTCTGTCAGACCGAGCAGCATCAGGATCGTTGTCGTCTTTCCTGCGCCGTTCGGTCCGAGCAGTCCGAAGACTTCTCCTTTGTGAATGGAGAGATTCAGATCGTTTACAGCGATTTTCGATCCGTATCGCTTCGTCAGATGAGAAGTCTGAATAATATTCTCCATTTTTTCAGCCATGTTTACCGTCTCCCGAATTTTTTAAAGATCATTCCAAGTACTGCTACCAGAACTACAATAATTGCGATTGCCGCAATGCCCCATGTTGTAGAGGTCTTTACCGATACACGGAGATCTGCGGAAGAGGATGCCTCATCGTTCTTGATGCTGATCGAAGTCACATAGTCGCCCGTGATAACGTCCTGTGCCGGCTTGATTGTCGCAGTAATCTCCTTGGTTGCGCCCGCTTCCAGCGTATCAATCGTAGATTCACTGAAGGTGACCTCCCAGTCTGTCGGTGCGGAAGACGTGAGGTTCAGATTTGTCAGATCGACATTTCCGTTGTTTGTCACGCTCAAGGTCACCGTCGACTCCTTATCTGCATAGGCATCCAGACTCAGGCGTCCGTCCGGTGTAGAAAGTGATACATCATAAGTACCTGTGATGGAAACGGAAAGATCCTCAGAAAGATTATCTTCTGAAGAAATGGCCGTTACCGGAATGGAGTAATCTCCTTTCTCCACATCATCCGGCGGTGTCACAGTCACGGTCACACCCTGGCTCTGTCCTGCATCTACGGTCAGGCTTGCTACATTCGTGGTCTCTCCGGAAGGAGTAAAGGTCGCCTGCCAGCCGGTCGGTACATCTGCCGCCAGTGCATAAGACTGCTCGGTCGCCCGGTTATTCACGATCGTCGTATCAAAGGTAAAGGTCGTCCCGGATGCACCCTGCTGCTCCGGATACTCGGAAGTAAAGGTGCTCTGCAGCGCCTCCTCCTTGCTGACGGTGACAGCAAGCTCTAATGTATCGCTTGCACCCTTTCCGCCATCGGCCTGCAATTCAATCGTGTAAGTACCATCCTCCGCATCCTCCGGTACTGTCAGAGAAAAATCTGTTTCTGTCTTGTCATCTGTCGTGGCATCTCCATCGACATGCACTCTCGTGATCTGGCTGTTTCCGCCCTTAAAATATCCGCTCCAGTTATCCGGCAGTGACTTTACAGACAGATCCGCATCATAGGACTCTCCCTCTGCGCAGGAAAAATCAAGATCAAAATTGACATTATCGCCTGCCTTCACAGTCACGCCCGGATATGCGGTGCTCATGTCGAGCCCCTCCCCTGCTGCATACGCAGGAGCTGCCCCAAGCAGCATCGCTGCGAGCATTGAAGCGGCCGTCAGCCCTGCTCCTGTCTTTCTCATCATTCCATTTACGCCTTTCATCATTCAGAACTCCTTCCATGATTTCTCGAGACCGATCAGTATATATGGCCCCGGATCCGCACCCACAGGTGCTTTCTGTCTGCATCAGTTGTGGCAAAATACCTCGATTTCAGACTCTGAAAATGATTCTAGCCGGAGATTGTGTTCCTTTTTTGATGAAATTGTGTTGCTCCTGTGGAAGAATTGTGAAAAAAGTGTGTTAAAAAGCAGGCAAAAAAAGCTGCAGAAAAAAATTTTTCTGCAGCTCATCGCTCATCTTGGTTTACTTACTCTGCGTCGTCTGTATTCAGCCCTGTGATAAATTCATCCAGAGAAGAAGTATTTACAGTATAACTCGGCTTCTCTGCCGTCGTCGTATCCTCAGACTGAAGTCCGTGATAGACTGATACCCCGACCCATGCGACCAGCGCGATCGCCACAACCGATACGCCTGCCTTCATCGCAGCGAGCTGACGCTTCTCCTTTTTGATGATCTTGTCACGATTTTTCTTTTCCTGTTTATAACGGTCAACCTTTGCCTGACTCATGCTATCTCTCCTTTTCCGTAACATGCCGCGCGGCACTTTCATCATCTGCTCGACAGATTCCGCCCTTCCGCACAGGCTCTTTATTTACCAGTATACACGATTTGCATGAAAAGTAAAGTGGATATTCGCAATCTATCCCTGCAGCTCTGCTGACAGGGCCTAGCTTCGCTACTTTCAGGATCACAAGGAAAAGTGTTCTTTTTTATTTGCAATTCATCTTCCACCTGTAGAGGACGGAGAATTCTTGCTATATATTATGTTAAAGGATTTACTTGAGGGGAACCATTAAGGTTCCCCCATTATTTTGCTAATGCCTCTTTAATCTTCATCAATCTCTGATTTTTTATGATGATGATGTTTCTTATGTTCTGCTTCTCCGCAGACAATGCAGTTCTTCACTACTTCCCCATGTTTCGTAAAATCCCAGGTTCCATAGGCCACCATCGGGCTATCTTTCATAATGCAGAGGCTGATGGTTTCGTAAAGAATGATGCCGTCCTGTCTTGCAATGCATCGGAATAATTCATTGCCGAAATAGTCTTTGATATATCCCAGCACATCACCTTCCCGGAAGGTTTCTCCCGGCTGCCTTGTCGGATACCAGCATCCTTCTACCGGAGCATCTTCGTAAATGGCAGGACTGACATCTATCGGTGTCTTTTCATGACGATGTGCCTGCCCCTTAAATACTCCAAGATAGCGCAGTATGTTTTTCACATCATGCACATCTTCATCCACCAGACTCTGACACCACTGACTGCTGTGTCCACGTTCCAGCAAAATACTTGGAATTCCCAATGAGCCTGCATAATTATACGCACCGCTTGTATTGCACTGGGATTCTACCAGAAGATCCACATGGGCAATCTCTGCCATCTCACGACTCTTTTTCACTACGTAATCACTGGCATTGCCCAGACAATATACATAGGAAACAAGACCTTCGAATCCGTCTCCGCAATGCAAATCAATATAGTAATCTGCAAATGGGAAAAATTCCCGTTCTACTGTATAGGCGATACGCTCCGCTGTTGTGCCAAGCATACTTCCCGGAAATACCCGGTTCAGATTTTTTCCATCCTCATAGACAAGGCTCATGGTACGATGCTCAAACCCGCTTGGATTCATCAGATGGATGATGATCACCTGTCCGTTGATCTTATCCGGCTCCAGGTCATGAGATAACTGAATCGCAGACTGGATTCCCACATATTCTGCATTGTGTACACCACCTGATATCAATACAGTTTCACCATCCGTAGTTCCGCAGATCAGTGTCACCGGAAGCTGGATACGGGTTCCTTCTACCGATATAAATCCGTTGACTTTTTCTCCTCTTTTTGCAGTAAGTCCGCCAATTATAAATTGTTCCATAAGTCTCTCCTTACTTTTTCTTACTGTTTTTTCAACACTTTTCTGCTTACATCCACAAAACAAATAATAAATGCGATCATAGCCAGAGACCAGGTGATAGGATATACTGCTGCCACCATCCGCAGACTATGGAACTGATCTACAAATAATTTCAAGATTCCAATTCTGCAAATGCAAAGTGTCACAATTACAACTATCATAGACTGAATCGTTTTTCCCACACCTCTTACCAGTCCGCCTGTTACTTCCATAATCGAATAGATGAAATAAAACGGGAAAGATACACCTATGATCTGCAATCCCAGACGGATTACATTTTCATCCCGACAGAAAATACCCAAAATCGTTCTTCCAAACATCAGAATGACCGTTGAAAGTATCATTATAACAGATGCAGAAATTATATTACACACAATCGCACTTTTCTTGATTCTCTCATATTTTCTAGCTCCGTAGTTCTGTCCGGCGAAGGTCACAATACTCTGTCCAAAGGCAACAATCGGAAGATACAATATGTTTTCCACACGGAAGTAAACTGTAAATGCTGCTACTGCATCCTCTCCAAATCCATTGATATAGTACTGCACTACCAGATTGGACAATGTAAGAATCATCGCCTGTATTCCCAACGGAATCCCGATTTTAATGATCGTTTTGCTCATCCGTCTTTCGATCTTCCATCTCTGTCTCAGTAAGTTTTCTTTTCGGAAAATGTATACCATTAAAAATACTGCCGTAAAAGTCTGTGATACGACGGTCGCCAGAGCTGCACCTGCCACACCCCAGCCAAGCATTGCGATAAAGCACCAGTCCATACACACATTTAAAAAGCCACCGGCAGCCAGTACCAGAAACGGTGTTCTGGAATCTCCCATGGCCCTTAAAATTCCGGCGCACATATTATAAACAATCATGGACATAATTGCCAACAAATAAATCCGAATATACACCAGCGCCTGCGCCAGTATTGATGCCGGCGTATTCAAAGCTCGAAGTGCCCAATCTGCCAGCAGCTGCCCTGCTGCCATCAAAAAAATTCCTCCGGCTAATGCAAGAAATAACGCATTTTCCATGCTTTTTTGCACATTTTCTTTATTCTTTGCACCCCAATACTGAGCTGTTATTACGCCTGCACCGACAGATATGCCGGTGAAGAGACCGATCAGACAGGTTACAAGAATTCCACTTGCCCCCACTGCTGCAGCCTCTGCTTTTCCCATATAATTTCCCACAAAAATCAAATCAACAGTGCCGTATAATTGTTGGAACAGACTGCCCAAAAACAGTGGCAATGCGAATAAGATAAACCCTTTTGCAATACTTCCTTCGGTTAAATTCGTATTCTTCATTACTTCTTTCCGCCATAGAGATGGCAGGCTACCTGGTGTCCAGGCTCTACTTCTGTCATCTGAGGTTTTTCCTTTTTACAGATATCCATACATTGTTCGCATCTTCCCTGGAATGGACATCCTTTCGGCAAATCCAGCGGACTTGGTGCTTCACTTTCGATGCTTTCAATTGGTTTTGAAAAATCCATATGAATATCAAATACTGCTCCCATTAATGCTTTTGTATAGGGATGCATGGCTTTGGAAGACAATTCTGAACCCGGAAGTGTTTCTACCAGATTTCCCAGATACATAACTGCGATCTGATGGGAAACCTGCTGAACCAATGCAATGTCATGGCAAATAAATCCAAACGTAATATTCTTTTCTCTCTGAAGTTTGGTGATCAGTTCAATGACTGTCTTCTGAACAGATACATCCAGTGCCGAAGTTGCTTCATCCAACACCACAATTTCAGGTTCCAGAGCCAGCGCTCTTGCAATGGCAACACGCTGTCTTTGTCCGCCACTCATATTATGAGGATATCGATCTGCAAAATCTCCCGGAAGTTCTACCATTTCCAGAAGCTTTCTGCACACTGCATCTTTTTCAGATTTTTTGATTTTCTTAAAGTTCATTAACGGCTCGCATACAATATCCCGGATGATCATCTTTGGATTAAATGATAACGCAGGATCCTGAAATACCATCTGTATATTCTGGCGACTCTGACGAAGTTCCTCTCCATGTAACTTTGTAATATCTGTGCCGCGATAAAGAATTTCTCCTTTCGACGGCTTATCTAAAGAAACCAGAAATCTCATAAAAGTACTTTTTCCACATCCGGATTCTCCCACAAGACCAAGCGTTTCTCCTTTATACATTTTCAGATTGATATCATCATTTGCCAGTAGCGTCCTTCCATGGGAAGCCGGAAATTTTCTGGTTATATGCTTTGCTTCCAATATTACTTCTCTTTTTTCAGACATAACGTTCACCTCCAAGAGACGGAACAGCATCCAGAAGCTTTCTGGTATATTTGTTTTGGGATTCCTTCAGAATATACTCTCTTGTTCCCTGATCTTCTATTATTCCCTGTTTCATAACAATAATATAATCTGACATGTATACAGCCACACCAAGATTATGCGTCACTACAATAATACTGGTATTGTAATCATCTCTCAGCTGCATCATCTGACGCACGATCTGAGCCTGCGTCGTCACATCCAGTGCCGAAGTCGGTTCATCTGCCAGTAACAGTTTAGGCTGATAAGTCATACCCATGGCAATTCCAACACGCTGTCTCATACCGCCCGACAACTGAAACGGATAAGAATTCATAATATTATCTGCTGCCGGAAGTCTCATACGCTCCAGCATCATAATTCCTTTGTTCCATGCTTCCTTTTTGGAAATCTTTTCGTGTGTCAGAATGTATTCTGTAAATACACTTCCAATCTTTTTTGTAGGGTTCATCATGGCCCCACTATCCTGAAAAATCATGGAAATATCTGTACCACGCAGTTTTCTCCATTTTTCAGAATTGTAAGCCAGAATATCCTCCCCCTCTAATGTGATCTGTCCTGCTGTTACCTTTCCGCCACCAGGGAGTAATCCCAAAATTGCGCGGATCACCGTAGTTTTTCCACTTCCTGATTCTCCTACCAATGAAATAATCTGTCCCTGTTTCATACTCATATTAAACTGCTGAACTGTCGGAACCTTCTTATAGGAGATGGTCACATCTTTTAATTCAAGCATCGTTCTACCTCCTATTCACTCTTTGGATCCAGAATATCCCTGACGGAATCTCCAAGCATATTGAATACAACAACGACGATAAAAATTGCAAGTCCAGGAAAGATCATCAGCCACGGTGCTGACTGCATACAGGCTCTTCCCTCATTCAGCATATAGCCCCATTCCGGTGCAGGAGGCTTCGCGCCAAATCCCAGAAAGGACATCGCTGCCAGTTCCAGCATCATAGATCCCACATCTGTCGCTGCTGTAATAATCAAAGTTGGCAATGCATTCGGAAGCATATAGCGAAGCAACATATACGGAGTCTTAGAACCTGTTACGATTGCAGCAGATACATAATCGCTGTCACGAATCTTTAAAACCAGGCTTCGTGCCAGACGGGCGTATTTGGTCCAGCTCACTACTACAATTGCAATAATCGCATTTTTAATACTGGCTCCCATAATGCCGGCAACTGCGAGGGCAAGTACCAGTCCAGGGAAAGCAAGCATCATGTCTGCAATTCGCATAATCACCGCATCCACGATTCCTCCAAAATAGCCGGAAATAACACCGGTTACTGTTCCAACCAGAAAAATTAACGCAACCACACCAAATGTGGCTGTCAGAGATGCTCGTGCACCATAAATCACTCTTGTAAAAATGTCGCGCCCCATCTTATCTGTTCCAAAAATATGCTCTTTACTCGGAGGAAGCAATGCGTCTACCAGGGATCCTTTCAGTGGATCCACCCCACCTGTAACAATCGGGGCAAAAATTGCTGCCAGAATGATACACAATGCAAGAATAGAAAACACGACAAACGTTTTATTCTGTAAAAATCTGTTTTTCTTCATAGTTCTCTACTCCTTTAAACGCATACGAGGATCAATGTACACATAAGATGCATCTACAATCAGATTAATTACCATATAGATCAGTGCCAGCCATAATACATATCCCTGAATCAGATTATAATCACTGGATGTAATTGCTGAAACTGCCAGGTTTCCCAGTCCCGGATAGGAAAAGATGACTTCTACCACACTGGTTCCCCCTAAGAGGGAACCAATGGAAAGACCAAACATCGTAATCAGCGGAAGTAAGGAGTTCGGAAAAACATTCTGCCAGATAATTTTGGATTTTTTTACACCTCTGGCTTCTGCACCGATGACATAATCCTGGCTTAATTCATCCAATACTGCTGTTCTTACCTGTCTTGTATACTTTGATGACATTGCAATCGCCAGTGTCAGGGCCGGAAGAAATAAGCTCTTAAAATCTCCTGCTGAACTGATTACCGGAAATGCATGGATGTATACACAAAATGCCAGCATCAATAATAATCCTACCCAAAAGTTTGGCATAGCGCACCCCAGAAATGTAATTCCACGGACAAGATAATCAATCCATTTATCTTTATAAATTGCAGACAGCATCCCAAGTGGCACGGACAGAATCAACATCATGACCATAGACATCATCGTCAGTTTCAGGGTCGGCCAGAGTCTTTCCGCCAGCAGTTCTGTTACAGGTCTGTTCAGACTGTAGGATTTTCCAAAATCTCCCTTCAGGCAATTTCCAAGCCATCTGGTATACTGCTGCAAAAATGGATCATTTAATCCCATTTCCTCTCTTGTCTCCTGAATCATCTCTTCTGATGGCATCACACCGGTTGCCGTATACATGTTACGCACAGGATCACCCGGTGACATGAACGTCAGTGCAAATGTTATAAAACTGATTCCCAGTAATACAACGACAATCTGCAAAAGGCGTTTTACTATTTGTTTTTTGCTCAAAATGAACACTCCCTTTTGCTTTACTGTTATTCAGCCGGTACAATTTCAGTAGACAGCCAGTAGTAATCTGCTGTGTGGATATGTGCAGATCCGACTTTTGCATTATTGTAAATCATAGATGAGTTATAATATCCGTCAATCAAAACAGCTGCATCATCGATCAGAATCTGCTGCATCTGGAAGATGATATCTTTTCTCTTTTCCGGATCCATTTCGCTTTGTAATTCCTTATATAATTCATCATATTCCGGATTTGAATATGCGCAGTAGGTGGTATCCGTCGCCCAGTTTGCCATAAAGGCCAGAGGATCTCCTGTACCAACTGTCATCCAGTTATTATTATTGAGATCATAATCCAGAGCTGCCAGTTTGCTCCACTGATCATCAGAGCTGCCGTATTCCGGAACCACACCGATACCAATTTCTGCCAGATACTGTGCATTAGCATCTGAGAAATCATTCAGCAGACGGTTTTCGTAAGAAATATATCTCAGATTGATGTTCTGACCATCCAGTTCACGGATTCCATCTCCATCTGTATCCACGATTCCTGCTTCATCCAGGATCTGTTTTGCCTTTTCCGGATCATAGGTATATGGATTTACCAGTTCATCATAACCATAGTTCAGTGTAGATGGCAGAACTGAGAAACCTGGAGTATAAAGTCCGCCAATTGTCTTGGAGTTACAAATTGTGTCATTGTCAATTGCCATCAGTATCGCCTGACGCAGTGTTTTGTTGCCCAGCACTCCGTTAAAGTTCATCCATGAAAATCCGCAGCGCACACCAGATGCAATATCTACTGTATACGCATCGCTTTCCTGAAAGCTCTGAATATCTGCTACGTTCGTAATATTTTCTACCAGGTCTACCTGTCCACTCTGAAGTGCCATTGCCTTTGCAGAATTGTCTCCCATAAACATCAGATTTACTTTGTCATAAGGTACATCTTCACGATAATATTCATTGGCAGTCAGTTCATATCCAACACCGACTCCATTAAACTTTTCGATTTTGTAAGGACCGGTACCGATAATTCCATTATCGAAGTTCTCGATATGCTCTACATCTGTGATACCCATCGTCGGATGACAAAGCTGCCCCATCAGGTTCGCATATGGTTTACTTGTTTTAATGAAAATGGTATTTGCTTCATCATCAGCAGTTACTTCTGCTTCAAATTCCAGATATTTTTCTGGTTTTGCGGATCCGGAAGGTCCGACTTCTTTCATATGATCAAAGTATGCTTTTACTTTGGATGGAGTCAGATCACAGCCATCAGAAAACTTGATACCATCTTTCAGCTTAATCGTCCACTCTGTATGTTCATCATTTACTTCGTAACTTTCAGCCAGCCATGGTGTTACTTCCATGTTGTCATCAAATTTAAACAGTGTTTCCGCAATTCCGTATCTCATGGCATTCCATCCACCATTTTCATCCATGGCACTGTTTACTACACCATCTGTATACATGGCACATCCAAAGTTCAATACCTTATCTTCTGCATTTGCGGTAATTCCCATAGACAGCAGTGCTGCGGTTGCTGCTGCAATCATCATGGCTTCTCTTTTTTTGTTTTTCATTTTCTTTCTCCTTATTATTCTTATTTTTTTGTTGCATTATTATGATGATATCGATGTTTTCACATCTCTATCTTTTCATACTAATTCATATGGAATTGATTTATCTATTTCATAATTTTTCTGTAAACTCTTTAAATGAGTCAAAGTCTGCTGATGGTTCCTGAACCACGGACATAGTACATTCCATATTCTTCACAAACCGGAAGTACCTGTTGCAGATCAGTAGAAAGAAAAGAAATGATCCCTTCTACTCCCTGTTTATGCAACTCTTCTATAAATGTAATTTCATCTTCTGAACTGAGGATTCCTGTTGAATAAATAAAATCTACAAGAAATGTGATACCAATGTAGTTTTCCAGATAATTTCGAAATGCTCTTACTTCTGCATTGTTAACCATTTTTTCACATAGACCCAGATCGGAAGAGCACACGTCTGAACTCCAGTCACAT
>ERZ809224.1609-NODE-1609-length-15968-cov-13.018978_pt1 | contig 15968 bp, 14 predicted proteins | sample MGYA00520513_ERZ809224 | MGnify/ENA primary metagenome ERZ809224 (study PRJEB31576, sample SAMEA3212658) | Homo sapiens | biome: human-gut; feature: human gut; material: fecal | place: Sweden | collected 2012 ...
AGGGCGTGTCAACCTTCGGGAATACCGGCAAGCACCGCCTAAGTCCCGATCCCGACCGCGCCGAAAGGAGCCTGAACCCTCAAGCCCCAAAGGGCCGTCAACCATCACATCGGCGTGTCCTTTCCATAAAATTATAAAATAAAAGAAGGAGGTATTCAACGCCATGAATATCTCCTTCCAAATCAGGAATCGATTATTTCACTTCCGCTTCATAGCGGGCCAGAGTGAAGCAGAGGTCAGAGAGACGGTTCAGATAGCGGATATCCACATCATGTACATCTTCTGCTTCTGCCAGACGCCACATACATCTTTCAGCGCGGCGTACCACGGATCTGGCCACATCCAGGAAGCTGGAGCCCTTTGTAGCTCCGGGCACCAGGAAATGGTCCAGAGGTGCCAGGGATTCAGTATACTGGTCGATGATATGTTCCAGGTTGGTCACATGTTCCGGCGTAATGTTCGGTTCCTGGTCCAGGCTGGCCACATCAGCCATCAGAAGCCACAGTTCCTTCTGGAGCTTGTAAATCGTTTCCTTCACATTGTCATGAGCCGCAAAAGCGCGGGCCATTCCCAGTACGGAGTCCGCTTCGTCCACTGTACCATAAGCTTCAACGCGAAGACTGCCTTTCGATACCCTCTGATTGGTATAGAGGCTGGTCTGTCCCTTATCACCTGTACGTGTATATACCTTTGCCATGACAATCACCTTATTTCTTCAATTCAGGGAACCAGAGAGCAATTTCTCTTGCTGCTGTTTCCGGAGCATCGGAAGCGTGAACTACGTTTTCATCGATGGAAGTAGCGAAATCACCGCGGATGGAGCCGGGTACAGCTTCCAGCGGGTTGGTAGCGCCGTTGATCTGGCGTACTGCTGCTACTGCATTTTCACCTTCGATAACCATAGCCAGTACAGGACCGGAAGTGATGAAATCGATGAGAGCCTTGAAGAAGCCTTTGCCCTTATGTTCAGCATAATGTTCTTCAGCCAGTTCTACAGGAACATTGATCATTTTGATTGCGTGAATGGAAAGGCCCTTTCTTTCGAAACGGGAAATCACTTCGCCGCAGATGTGTTTCTTCACGCCGTCAGGTTTTACAAGTACAAGAGTTTTCTGAATGTCAGCCATAAATATGACCCTCCTTAATAAGAATGCATTTGTGCTGCGATCTCACGCAGCTTTTCCACCCGCTCCTCCGTAGAAGGATGCGTTGAAAACAGATTTGCCATTCCGCCGACACCGGCCAGCGGGTTAATAATGAAAAGCCCGCAGGTAGCCGGTTTCGCATCAGCCATTACCTTATGATGAGCATAGGCATCCAGCTTCAGAAGCGCATTGGCCAGCGCCAGAGGTTTACCGGAAATCTCAGCGCCCGAAGCGTCAGCCATGAATTCCCGGGACCTTGACAAAGCCAGCTGGATCAGAGTCGCCGCCAGCGGAGCCACCACGATGGTCACCAGAAGAGCGATGGGGTTTGCACTTCTCCCCTCCTCGTCCCGGCCGCCGCCGAAAATGGCAGCCCACTGGGCAATATTGGCAATGTAGCTGATGGCTGTAGCAATAGATGCAGCCAGCGTCATTATCAGTGTATCACGATGACGGATATGTGACAACTCATGACTTAAAACTCCTGCCAGTTCATCCCGGTCCAGCATGGAAAGAATCCCTTCTGTCACAGCTACAGCCGCATGATTTTCATTCCGGCCCGTAGCAAAAGCATTGGGCACATCCGTAGGAATCACATAGAGCCTGGGCATGGGCATATGGGCCTTCTCCGTCAGCTCCCGCACCAGCTGGTACAGCTCCGGCACATCGGACTCCGACAAAGGCTGGGCATTATAGGCGCGGAGCGCCATTTTATCGCAGTTCCAGTAAGTATAGAAATTCATGGCGAATGAAATAAGAAGCATGGTGAAAGCACCACTCCTGCCGCCCACGACACCGCCGATTGCCATGAGAATCACGCTGAGCAGTGTCAGCAGCATCACCGATTTGACTCTGTTCAAAGAAAAGACCTCACTTTACGCAATAAATAGAAATTTATGAATATGTTGAAATAAAAAAAGTGGTCGGAACGACATGATTCGAACATGCGACCTCTACCACCCCAAGGTAGCGCTCTACCAAACTGAGCTACGTCCCGACATCGGTTACAAGTAATAGGATACACAATGAAGAGAGATTTGTCAAGAGAAATTTTTCATTTCTATTTGGGAAATAAGAAAATGAGGGTTCTTAAGATAGACCGGCCGCTAGCGGTCGGGTTCGTAAGTGGGTCTTCGGCCCCAGGGTTGGAGTGGCATTATGAGTCCTGTGGGCGCATCAAAAAAGCTTCCCGATTTCTCAGGAAGCTTTTTATCAGAATTGAAATACCACTTTGCCCAGCACATGGTCCACCGGCACAGGGCCGATAAACCGGCTGTCGGAGCTGTGGTTGCGGTTGTCCCCCATCACAAACACCATGCCCTCGGGAACCGTATAGGAGCCATCCATGGAAAATTCCATAGGTTCATTGATATAAGGCTCATCCAGCTCGCTGCCATTGCGATACACATGGCCGTTCTTGAACTCCAGCTTATCGCCGCCTTTGCCGATGACCCGTTTAACCCATACATTATGACCCTGGGAAGATTTGTCGAAAATGGCAATATAATTCTTCATCGGTTCATCCAGATCATCCATCCAGGAACGCTCCCTGTGGGTCCGGCTGTCGATAATGACGATATCTCCGTAATTCGGCATTTCTCTAAGGACATGACTGATTTTCGAAACAATGAGATACTCCCCGTTGGTGAGGGTGGGATACATAGATTCACCGGACACCTTGGTGGGTACAAACAAAAAAATATGAATCAGCATGGCCAGAAACAGGGCCACCACAATAGAATAGACCCAATCTAAAACTTCGTGCATAAACTCTCCTTCATCTATCTGAAAATGTAAAATCCCTCTGCGCATGTTTCATTGTACAACATCACTCCTCTTTCCGCCAGTTTTTCCTGTAAAATCCCCGGGACCTGCTGATGCAAAAACCGTGAGTCCCCGGAATGCCCCTTTCTTTCTATTTCCCTGCTCAAGATGATGCATGGCAGGCACCTTGCCATCAGAAAATTTTCATGTAAAAAGACTGCGAAGAAATGATTTCCATTTTTTCACAGTCCTTTTCAGTGATTTCCTTTAGAAACCCTCATGCAGGAAGGACCTTTGCCTCTATCCTTCCTCATGCCATTTACGTCCCTCAGACTTGAATGATATTTCCGGCCTCCACCGGTATGGACAGGCGGAAAACTTCTGTAGTCTTCTTGAAATCATCCAGGTGCAGGACTCCCATAAGACGGCATATCATATCGCCGGCAGGGGTATAATTATGGGCATGGCAGAAAGCGATAATCTGTTCCGTATATATGCAAAGCTTACTGAAGTCTTCGAAGTAAACAAAAACGCTTGTACTGCTTGGCAGCTGTTCTACTCCAGCGATTTTTCTATTTTTTCCCTGTACAATGATTCCCAGTTTTTCTGTCCGGTACCGCTGATGTTTGATATCATCCAGACTCAGTGTGACAAATGGAAAATTCAGATATCCCTCTGTAAATCCATTCTTAATCAACTGTCCTTCAATGGAGGATGCATCATAAATCACACTGCCTATATCTTCAAGCACATAATTTCTAACTGCCTTTTTTTCATATACATATTCGGCTGTAATAAAGCCCATCTGAATGAATCCATTGGGCGGGCGATGGCAGAAATGGTCAGCCCCTTTCATCATCCGCTCCAGCTCCTCTTTCCGAAATTCAAATTCAGCCAGCGCCTGATTCACCTCATCTAGCTTCTTTTTGTATATCTGTTCGAGAAAATCATAGTCATTCCGTCTCAATATTTCTTTTATCTCTTTCAAGCTCATATTGAGTGCTTATATGATGCTGTATCATATGAAATACCAGACACTGCTGAACATCATAATAGCGATATCCCGTTTTCGGATTTACATAAACAGGAGAAAGGATACCCACTTTGTCATAATGACGAAGTGTAGCAAGAGTAGTGTGATTCAATCTGGCCATCTGCCCGATTAACAGTCTATTATTTTTCAAGATTCCCTCCAAGCAGCAATGCTATCGTAAACACCTCAAAGCTGGTCTTGTCAGCTCATTGCAATCCTTCTAAAAGAAATGAATACCCCGCATTCCTGCTGGAAACCTATTTTCAAAGGATGCAGAGTGTACATATATTTCCATAAAACCATGGAAATATGACTCATTTTGAAACAGACTGCTCCAGATGAATCAAAATGTTTTCTGACAGTTTTTTCCTCCCCGGTACATTTCCTCTAATTGTCCACTGGAAACGTACACAGGAGCTATGGGACCCATCTCCGGATTTTGATAAAGCATTTATAAACCTCCCATACTTTACTTACTTATTATATTTATCATAAACCATCATTAGCATAAAGGTCAATAAACGATTTGGATTAAAAGATTAATTCTTCCTGATTTTAACAAGATATTTACTTTATTAGTAGAATGATTTTTCGACAAATTCTGAAAATAATGACGTTTCTACCATATGCACTAAATCCTTCAACCATAATAAAAAAAGCAGTGCAGATCATGAATCTGCACTGCTTTTTTAATCACACTTCGTCCCGAAGTCCTACCAGATAATCAACGGACACATGGTAGTACTGTGCCAGTATCAGCAGCTTATCTGCCGATATTTTTCTCTTGCCCAGCTCATACATACCATAGGCAGCCTGGCTGCAGTGAAGCACGCCGGCCACATCGGTCTGTGACAGATTATTGGATTTTCGAAGGAATTTCAGCCGCTCTGGCCAAACAGCATCAGCATTTTTCATAGGCATCACATCCTTTTCCATCGATTGCTCTATTTTCCGTTTTTATCCAGCTTAGCCAGGATTTCCGCCATTTTCTGCTCCAGAGCATCGATACGTTTATCCTTGTCTGCATTGTCCTTCTTCAGGGCATCAATTTCCTTAGACTGACTGTTGATGACTTTTGCCATTTCTGTCTTGGACATGGCCTCGCGTCCTGCGCCGCCGCGTCCTACCTTGAAGGAAACGCCTGCATTGAAGCCGGGATCTCCATTCCCCAGGGAAACGCCTACGTTCACCATGGTATTTTCATTGGGATGATAGAAGGCACCTACAGCGGCGGCATTGGCATTGCGGTAATGGCCATAGCCTACAGCAAAGTCGGCCTTGTCGTCGGGATCATAGTCCAGCGGATGGAGAGCGGCCAAAGCGTTGCTTCCGGCAGCGGCCTTGTTGATGTTATTGTTGAGCCTGCCGTAAGCATTGTTCATATCCCGGTAAATCTGCTGGGTATTGGCAGCGGTGACGCCGTTCACATAGCCAACATTAGCAGCGCTGGTGGGGTCACCTGCATCGCTGACAACACCGGTAATGACGCGGCCCTTGCCATCCTTACCATTGACATCAATCTTCGTCGCAGCGTCGGAACCGCCAATCTTGATGGTCTTGCCATCACTGTTAATGAGGTCGCTAGTCTTCTTGACCTGCGTATCGAGGCTGACCAGGTTCTGGGCCGTCGTGCTGTCCTTCTTGATGTAGGAACCATCAGCAGACGGACGGAGTTCGTTGTAGATGGTATCGCCAGAAATAAGGCCCTTGTCGCCGCTGGCGACTTTACCATTGCCATCGACGCTAACTGTAAAGGTCTTCGTACCGTCTTTTGTTTCATTCGTAACGGTTACATAATCACTGCCTTTGACATCCACTGCGTCCTGCGCCAGGCTCTTGATGACCGTCTGGCCTTTTTCCGTGAAGCCTTCACCATCTTTGATCTTGGAGATGTCAGCCTTGATTTCTGTATCCGCGTTTTCACGAGCCGTCTTTTCATCAAAGAGCTGACCGCCGTTGACGGCATCTTTACTGTCCTTGCCTACGCTGCCATCTTTGACATTAGTAATAGTTGTACCCTTCTCGCCGGCTAACGTAATCTTAGACTTGTTGCTGGCATTATCGTACTGGACGGCATTGTCGGTGAGATCCCTTACGTTGGTCTTAATTTCGCTGATGTCTTTCGTATTCTGGGCAATCTTATCGGCATTGGCCTTGACATGTGCATCGAGGGCACCTAAGTTCTGACCGGTTGTTTTACCTTCAGAAATATAATTCAGCGTCTTGCCATCCTCTGCAACAGGCTTGTTGTACTCATAGACAGTCTTGCCGGTAACCAACTGGCCATTATCTTTTTCAATCTTGCCAGTACCGATAGCACTACCCCAAGCATTTTCATTTGCAGTCTTTTCAGCATCAGATGCCGGAGCCTTGCCATCTTCACCTTTCAGATTAGCACCGATATTAGAGGCATCGACGTTGGCTTTGCCTGCCAATGCCTTGTTGGTAGTATCAGCTGCACTATTAACAGCCTCATTGACCATGTTCTGGACATCCCCAATATTAGCAGCATTGCCTTTGTTCTGATCGGTAACAGTGTACTTTTCGTTCGCATCTTTTTCAATGCCGCTGCCTACATGGGTGATCTTGCCACCGTTGACATCAACACTGCCATCGGTGCCAAGGGTAATCTTAGCGCCAGTGGTCACGTCTTTACCGTCAACTTTAGTAGTCGTCTGATTGCTGATGGACGTGATACCCGTCAGATCTTCTGCCAGCTGGACTTTCAGCTTGCCATCAGTCGTGCTCTTGACGCCGATGTTGCCTTCTGTCAGGTCGCCCTTCGCACCACCAATGATATCGAGAGTGCTGTTGAGCTTCTTGTTAATGACAGTCGTATCATCGCCCTTGAATTTCAGGCCGTCTTCCATGGTAGCTACCTGATGGTCTCCAGCCGCATCTGTGTAGACGATACGGGTAATGCCATTCTTGCCATCAACACCGTTAGCGCCATTGATGCCTTTGTCCTTATCATCGTAGCCTTTCTTGACAATAATATCTGCAGAAGAGCCATCCCTGCCAGTAAGGCCGATATGACCTTCTGAACCATCCTTGCCGTCTTTACCATTGTCGACCTTGATGGTCACGCCATCCTTGCCATCATTACCCTTGATGGAGATGCCATCCTTGCCGTCAATACCAACACTGGACTGGCCGTCCTGGCCACTGATGCCGATGCTGCCGGGAGTACCGGGAGCACCATCTTTGCCATTCTTGCCGTTTACAGCCAGCTTTTCCACGGACATATCCTTATCCATGAGGATTGTGATGTTGCCTTTTTCATCGATCTCCGTAGTCAGATTATCAGCTGTGTATTCATGGCCCTCTGTCTTCTTAGTGCCCTGAATCGTCACCGTGCTGCCCAGCTTTGCGATGTGTTCTCCGTCATTAGTAACAAAGGTAAGACCCTTGTCTGTCAAACCGGACTGAACAGATTTCAACTGGCTTACATTGACTGCATCGGTATCATTGACACCGGCTCTGACATGGATGATACGGCGCTCCTTATCCTTAGCACCGATAGACAGGACACCAAAGCCATTATCAGTAGACAGGATATCTTTTTCACCTACAGTACTGCTTGCACCAAGCGCCACAGAATTCTTGATAGTATCAGGACGTCCGGTAACATTTGCATAATACCCGATGGCTAAGTTCTGACTTGAAGTAGCAGATGCATGGATACCCAAAGCAATACTATTATTTTTAGCATTTGCATACGGTCCAACAGCTAATGCATTTCCTCCTGCTACTGCATTGCTACCAAGAGCTACAGATTCACCACCTGCATTAGCATTATAACCAATACTTACAGCATCAGAACCTGCTATTTCTGTTACTTTATCAGAGGAGCCGATAATGACTGCATTTTTAGTATTGGTCAGCGTATGGTTATCGCCGAAGATGATGTTGGACTGATTCTTATCTACGCTGTCGCCGCTGACCTTGTTCTTCGTACCGATGATATAGTCATTCTTGCCATTCTTCAGTTCATTCTGGAAGCCATCGACGAAGTTGTACTGCGTCGATGTTTTTTCTGCATAGGTGCTATCCTGACCGGTCACTTTGTTGCCCACGCCGACGACCTGGGTCATATAGGCTTTGTCAACGGAGTTGCCGCCGCCCATGACCATGACCTGTCCGCCGCTATCCTTGACAGCGTCTTGCATAGCCTTGCTGAGTGCCTTCGGATCGGATGTACTGCCTAAAATATCTGCAGCTTTCTTTTCATCAATGGGACGATAGGAATCCGTGACAATGTTGCCTGCGCCATAGATAATGGCCGCATTGGAATCTTTAGTCACATTGACCTGACCGACGATACTGTTAGCTACGCCACTATGCTCTTTCTTGGCTTCTGTGTTCTGGTTGACGTTGAAGGTACCATAGGACAGAGCCGCTGCACCACGGAGGTCAAGGCCCTGTGCTTTCCCCGAATTGATGACACCGGAGTAAGAACCGGCTACCGTCGAAGCAATGCCATCTGCATGCGTGACAAAGCCTGCCGCCAGACTGCCTTCGCCTTTAGCACCATCATTGCCTGCATTGCTATAATCAGCAAGGCTCATAATCGGTGCATCACCATTAACAGCATAGTACTTCGTCTTTGCATTATTGACAGCCGTACTCACATCGTCCAGGTTGGCAATGTACTTTTTATTCCCATCGTTACCTACATATTCAAGACGGCCCTTCTTATCGTCCGATGCATCGGTAGAGGCGTGGAGGTAGGTATAGCCGCCTTCTACATTATTGAATGCAATATAGCCGTCCGGCTTGCTATCTTCTTCACCGACACCAAGGACAACGCCCCGTGTATCTGTTGGAGTCTTCTTATCGTCATTTGATTTTGGATAGTTGACACTGATGGTGGAGCCATTGATGCTGACATGGTTACTCAGATTATTACCGTCAGAGGAATCAGTGTATACATTGAGGCTGCCGCCGCTGCTGTGGGACGTATCGCCAAGGACGATATCCTTATCAAGGCCGATAGTAACATTAGAGCCATTGTGTGAAATGGTCACATTACTGTGATCCTTCCCATTTTTCTCAGCAGAGAAATTAACCGTAGTGCCCGGCTTGATGGCAGCAGCTTTATCAGCAGATTCATCATTAGTCGTTAACTTCCATTCAGCCTGATTCTGGATAGCATTGTAAACTGTATCACCTGTCACCAGCTGGGAGTTATTGGCTTCAACCTTGCCGGTGCCAATAGCACTACCCCAGGCGTCTTCGCTATCCTTGATAGCTTGCTCTGTAGCCTTTTCAGTTGCCGCTTTGCTAGCATCAACATCAATGATAGCTTCACCGTTTTCATCTACTTGCAAGGTGCCATCTTTATTTTCCTTGTAAACTACGACATTATTCTTTGCATTTTTGCCAACATTATCCGCATTACGGAGTTGTTCCATAACTACAACATCATGGTTATTGATACCATCAGCTACTTTGACAAGGCGGTTATATTTGGCAGAATCATAATGATTCGTAGTAATACCATTAGCTTTAATGGACTCGACTAACGGCATACCGTCTTCATTAAATTTGATATTTCCTTGATCATCTGTGTCATATTTAATGTCCCAATTTACAGTATATCCCGAGACATCACCTTTATCATGACCAAAGGATACGGTATTTGTTTCATTCGCTGTTGCCTGATAACCTAGCGCGGTGGCAACATCCGTGTATTTGTACCCTTCATTGCCACCCGTGTCATTGCCTGCCTCCAGATAGGAATCTACGATACTATCAGAACTTTTTTCTCTATGAACGCCTTCTGCAGTAACAACAGACTGATAACCGGCAGCCAAAGCATAGCCGGCTCCCTGACCGGTTGAACCACCTGCAATCCCCACAGATAAGTTTCCTTGAATAACGCTGTCTCTTCCGCCTAAAGAATTTGAAGCATTTCCAAGCACATAGTTAGAATAGCCACCACTGGCCTGAGACCAATCACCATATGCAAAATTAAGCCAACCACCATCGGCAGAAGAAGTCATTCCAATAGCTATATTTCCCTGTCCTCCAGAAACTGAGGAATATTGCCCCAGAGTGTAGGCACCGGCACCACCGCTAATGGTTGAGTTTTCTCCTACAGCAGTATGCTGAAATCCACCAAGAATGGTTGACTCATCCCCGATTGCGCGACTATCCTGACCACCAACGACAGTCGACTGATTTCCTGAAGCTGTATTAGCTTGACCACCTACTACAGTAGAAGTAGCACCTGTTGCAGTGTTCCACCAGCCTCCGCCAATAAAAGAATGCTTTCCCGATGCTATATTTTGACCACCGCCACTGATTACAGCATAGGTACCGTCTTTTGTAGTTTTATTGTTTTCACCGCCCACTAGAACAGAATCTTTCCCGTAAGAGCCATAATCTTTTTCTCTGTGTTTGCCATTGATGGCTACGAAATCATCGGTTCCTGCGCCGCCAAGAATTAATGAATTTTCACCAGCTGCTTCGAAGGTATTATTTGATTTCGAAGTTATTTCATTAGAGCCAAGATTGCGATCTATGCTAATGGCATTTTTCACTGTGGTTTCCTGGCCATTAGCATCTTTTGTCGTATAGTCGCCAATCTTGATACCCCAGCCTTCATTGTACACACCTGCTCTATCAGACAGTTTCTTCAACTGACCAACTGTAGCAACATCCGAATCAGCAGCACCGTCGGCCACATTAGAAATACGGCGCAGAGCATCGCTTTTACCGACCGATACATAGGAAGATACCGCATCCTGCCCTGACAAATATGCTTTATCCTTGGAAGCAGCAGCTGTTGCTTCAGAACCAGCACCGATAGCGATGTTGTTCTGTTTGGCTACGGCATTATTACCGATAGCAATAGAATGACTGTCAGAATCCGGATTCGCACCTGTGCCGGCATTGTCAAAAGCATCTGCTGAAGCTCCAGAACCGATAGCAATAGAGCCAGTACCTGCTGCATCCGAACCATAGCCTACCGAAACTACTGATTTGCCCGAACTTGGATGAATCTGGTTGTTAGCGTCGTATTTCGAACCAATATATACACTTTCTTGCGCTAACGATGCATCCCGGTCACCTATAGTCACAGTATTCTTACCGGCTATTGCATTCAAGCCAAGTGTATTTGAGCCTACTCCTTTAGCTCCATTGCCATAATAGTTCTTTGTTTCACTGGCCGCATAGGATTTACCATTATCCTTTGTATAGTTCGTTCCTACGTAGTCATTTCTTCTATAGAAATCAGCCGCTACTGGAGCTATTGGCACAACTGTAAATGAAAGACTTCCCAGTGCAATCAATACAGCAGCCGTCAAAGCAGCATGTTTCCTCACACCGCTAGACTCCCCGTTATGACCATGGCTCTTGGCAATTTCTGAAACAACGACACAGCATTGCTTCACTTTACTGTACATGACCTTATAGATTTTGTTCATGTGACCCTGCCTCCTGTATTCTAAAAAAACTTCGAATCTAATGTGTAGATTAGATTCATTTTTCTTAGAATAGGGCCTGATGTGGCAGTAAGGTCAAATTGCCTATCAAAATATGAATAAGAATCCTAAATTAATAAATACGGTAAATTTACGTCAAATTATTGTTGATACAATATATCATCTATACAATTACCTCATATTTCACCAACAATTCATACTATCAGCTCATAAGCCTTTTCAGATTTTAAAGCCCTCCCTTGATAAACTTCATCTATTTAATGAATAAACATTCGTATTTAGCAAAAGGCTTAATAACAAAACGTATTATTTCATGATTCGATTGATTGAATGAATGTAAAATTTTTCCTTTTCATTTCTTCTATAGCCATAAAAAGGATGGTATGCCTCCTTCCGAGCAGACAGATTTTTTGTTTCACCTGCCTGCTCCGAAAGGAGCATACCATCTGCTATTTTTTCGTTATTTTTTGGATGTCAGATTACTTCTTTGCAGCCAGAGCCTCCACTTGCTTTTTGAGTGCTTCGATTTCTGCTTTCATTTCAGCATTGTCCGCTTTCATTTCAGCTTTATCCTTTGCATTCTGCACATCCCTGGCCTTCAACTCGGCAATTTCCCTGCTCTGCTTGTCAATGACAGATGCCATTTCCGCTTTGGAATACTTGATATACTTATTGCTCTTTCCAAATTTCAAAGAGAACCCGCCATTTACCATGTTACGGTTATCTCCCATGGTCCAGCCCAGGTTAAACATGGTCCTTTCGTTAGGACGATAGAAGAGTCCCACAGCAGCAGCGGTGGCATTGCGGTAATTGCCTACGCCGGCAGCGAAGTCCCATTTATCCTCCGGATCATAATCCAACGGATGCAGGGCAGCCAGAGCGGCGGCACCGGCGCCCACCTTGTTGATGCGATCGCCCAGTTCCCCTACCCTGCCATTCAGATAATTGATACTCTGGGTATTTGAAGTCACCTGATTATCCAAAGCAGACAGATTCTCCCCAGCGGTATTGGATACTTTCACATAAGTGCCATCCCGTTTAACCCGGGTTTCGTTGTATACCGTGCCAGCATTGACAGCATTCTTGGCCCCATCTTCAATCGTCGTATCAGCTACATTTCAAATATAAGCATCAAGAAATGACAGAATCATGATGGTGCTATCTGCACATCAAAGTAAAATTTTTAAGGAAGGTTGTAAAAAAGAGGTGCTTATGCAATATAAATGTATGGAGAAGGAAATCCGGAAACTCCATGGAAGGATTCTCTATCCCATCTGTCATGTAGATCGCGAATATTCCGGCCGGAATGCAGCTTTGGCAGGTAGGAAAGCCATGAATCTCTGTATACAAGCTCCCGATTTTCCCTCCCCCATGTCCCGGGGCCCAGAGATATGGGAACGGATTCTGCAGATTCGAAGAGAAGCAAGACCACCAATCAAAAACACGGATACCATCCTTTGCAGCATGAGCCCGCATTCCCGGACGACAAGAGCAGGGTTGACGCAGGATTTTCCTACGGTTTAGCGCTGCCGCCTGATTCTGAGAGGCCCGCAATACTGTCTGGCAGGGATTTGTATCCGTGTTTTTGTGCTGTCTTTTTCATCACAAAGAAACCCGGTGCCTCCCCCGGGCCAATGATTGCGGTATCTGCATGATTTCTTCCAAAAGGTCCAAAGGCTTGGCGTCCCGATTTCGCCCATGAAAAAAGGGCTGTGAAAAAATCTAAATGATTTCTTCACAGCCCCTTTTTTGAATCCGCTGGATTATAAGTCTTCGTAAAGCGGATATTTCTTGCAGAGGGCCGCTACCCTGTCTGCACAGGATGCCTTGATAGCTGCGTCTTCAGGGTTCTTTACAACCGCAGCAATGATATCTGCCACTTCCTGGAAGTCATCTTCCTTGAGGCCTCTGGTGGTGAGGGCCGGGGAACCGAGGCGGATGCCGCTGGTTACGAAGGGAGAGAGGGTTTCGAAGGGGATGGTGTTCCTGTTGGCGGTGATGCCGATTTCATCCAGTACGTTCTGGGCGACTTTGCCGGTAATGCCGATGGCTTTCATATCGGCCAGGAGGACGTGGGTATCAGTGCCGCCGGATACGACGCGGATGCCCTGTTTCTGCAGTTCGTCGGAGAGGACTTTTTCGTTCTTCTTGATCTGCTTTGCGTACTGCTTGAAGTCGTCGGTAAGGTCTTCGCCGAAGGCTACGGCCTTAGCTGCAATGACGTGCATGAGGGGGCCGCCCTGCATGCCGGGGAATACGGCCTTGTCGATGGCTTTGGCATATTTTTCACGGCACATGATGATGCCGCCTCTGGGTCCGCGGAGGGTCTTGTGGGTGGTGGTGGTTACAATGTCAGCATAGGGTACGGGGCTTGGATATTCGCCGCCGGCTACGAGGCCTGCGAAGTGAGCCATATCCACCATGAAGAGGGCCCCTACTTCGTGGGCAATGGCTGCCATTCTTTCAAAGTCGATGATTCTGGAGTAAGCGCTGGTGCCGCCGATAATGAGCTTTGGACGGACTTCTTTGGCTGTCTTTTCCATAGCTTCATAGTCCAGGAGTTCATCTTCTTTACGAACGCCGTAGGGAACGACATTGAAGTAGTTGCCGGAAATATTGACAGGGCTGCCGTGGGACAGGTGCCCGCCGTCGGTGAGGTTCATGCCCATCATGGTATCTCCCGGTTTCAGGAGACCGTAGTATACGGCAAAGTTTGCCTGGGAGCCGGAATGGGGCTGTACATTGACATGTTCGGCGCCGAAGAGTTCTTTGGCCCGGTCAATGGCCAGCTGTTCCACCTTGTCTACAAATTCGCAGCCGCCGTAGTATCTCTTGCCCGGATAGCCTTCGGCGTACTTGTTTGTAAGGACGCTGCCCTGGGCTTCCATCACTGCGTAGCTGACAATATTTTCAGAAGCAATCATTTCCAGCTTATTTCTCTGTCTGTTCAGTTCTTCCTGAATGGCTTCATATACCTGTTTGTCATCTTTTAAATGATTCATACAATAAACTCCCTTCCTGCAAAACCTGCCGCCTCTATGCGGCACTCTCCCAAATCTATAGATAGCTGAATATGTTCAGGTATCAACAGTTTCATTGTACCATACCCATGGCTCTGGTACATAGATGAAATAAAAAAGGTCTGAAAGGGAGAAGACGCTTTTCGCCTCTCCTTTTCAAACCTCAGCTTTGAGTCATATACAGCTTTTATGCAATTATATCAGAAAGCACCTCTGTTGTCATCTTTTTTATAACGGGCCCTTTCGCCGCCAATGAGGGGTGGTCTTGTGCGGGCACCGGTAACGATGGCTTCGCCCACCCTGTTATGGGTCAGATGAACCGGCACAGCCACCCGTTTCAGGTGCATGCCGATCAAAGTCAGACCGATATCCAGTCCTCCGTCGGCTTTGATTTCTTCCACTGCCACAGGATCCCTGAAATGGTAGTAGGCATTGGTGGCAAAGGAGCCGCCGCCATGAAGCCAGGGCACGACGGTCACTTCTTCATAGCCATATTTCTCTGCAGTCTCCCTTTCCAAAATAAGGGCACGGTTCAAATGCTCGCAGCACTGGAAGGCCAGACGAAGGCCATTCTTTTCCGCGATCTCCATCAGCGTTTCCACCACGGCGGTGCCCACTTCGTAGGAGCTGTCCTTACCGATACGGCCGCCCCGGATTTCGCTGGAGGAGCCGCCGATGACGATGAGGCTTCCCTTTCTGAAATGGGACTGGCTCAGCAGTTCTTCAAAGGCTTCCGCCGCTTCTTTCTTCAAATCTTCATACATGGGATTCATCTTCTTCTATTTTGGCAATCTTGCCGATTCTTCTGGCATGACGGCCGCCCTCAAAGGGTGTCTTCAGAAATTCATCCAGAATAAATTCAGCCAGCCCCGGTCCGATGACCCGGGCGCCCATGGTAATGACATTCGCATCATTATGGGCTCTGGTGAAATGGGCAGAGAAGGTATCACCGCAGAGGGCTGCGCGAATGCCTTTCATCTTGTTGGCTGCAATACACATGCCGATACCGGTGCCGCAGATGAGGCAGGCATAGGTGGCTTCCCCTTTCTGCACCAGCCGGCAGGCTTTCTCCGCAAAGTCCGGGTAATCGCAGGACTCTGTGGAATCGGTGCCGCAGTCGATATACTCGATTTTTTCTTCATCCAGATGTTTCTTCAAAGACGCTTTCAGCTCAAATCCGCCATGATCACTGGCAATGGCAATCTTCATAGGACTCATCCTTTCCATGAACAATAGAACTTCCATACGGACTCATTGTACATCAGAATTGGCAGGGATGTAAAGGAAAAAGGGTCCAGGAGGCAGAGGGCGGTGGCGGCTTCGCCGCAGATAAAAAAAGGGGCGGCTGACGCCGCGGGTTGTGTAGAAGGGTTACGGAAAAAGGTTCTTAGGATTGATGGGCCCTTTCGGGCCCAAGGGTTCGTAAGTTTGACGGCCCTTCGGGCCGAGGGTTGTGGTATCGCCCTTGGACACACCTTCGGTGTGAGGGTTCATAGGATGGACCGGCCTGACGGCCGGAGGGTTCTTAAGTTTGACGGGGCCTTTGGCCCCGAGG
>ERZ809224.1617-NODE-1617-length-15952-cov-7.125244_pt1 | contig 15952 bp, 8 predicted proteins | sample MGYA00520513_ERZ809224 | MGnify/ENA primary metagenome ERZ809224 (study PRJEB31576, sample SAMEA3212658) | Homo sapiens | biome: human-gut; feature: human gut; material: fecal | place: Sweden | collected 2012 ...
ATGAGCGTCTGCTGCGGAACACGCTTCACACGGTTAGAAAACATAGCCGAACGGTCTGGAGCCTGCGTGCGATATGCGCCGTCCTTCTTTTCGTCCTCTCCCAACCGGCAACTACACCGGCTAAATAGTCACAAACTTGCTTCTTTTCGTCTCTTTGTCCTTTAATACCTCCGGCGGCAGTTCCTTCGACGGCATCGTCTCCGGTACATTTCCTGATAAAGCATCACTTCTATCAAATCACCCAGCCAGTTTTTGCGCGGCGGGTAACGTCTGCGCATTTCCTGCTGCATTGCCATCGCCTCATCTCTGTCGTCGCTCTCATCAACAGGATATTTATCCTTCACCCTGTCATAGATGGCAGCTTTCACCCTTCCAAGCATCACTCGATCCGGATACTCGTCAAACATCATACTTCCGTCGTACTCCATCTTGTCACATTCCTCTTCCACCTCTGTCATAATATCTTTGGCCATCTCCGGGTATAATTCTTTTAATTTCTGCATATCCCGTTCATTCTCCATCTCATCCAGATAGACTGACGGATAGCCGGGCATCCCGTACATCGGATATGTCCCAGGCATCATATCGCTCTGCGGCATTCCCATCCACGGATTCATACCGTACGGCGGATACATGCCCTGCATGGGCGGCATCATACTTTCCCGCGGCATTCCCCAGCCAGGCATCATCATTCCTCCCTGCGGCATTCCCTGGCCGGGCATCATGGTTCCTCCCTGCGGCATTCCCTGGCCGGGCATCATGGTTCCTCCCCGCGGCATTCCCTGGCCGGGCATCATGGTTCCTCTCTGCGGCATTCCCTGGCCGGGCATCATGGTTCCTCCCCGCGGCATTTCCTGCGGCATCCTGTCATCCTGCGGCATTCCCATCCAGGGTACTGTCTCGGGAGCCGGGTAGGTCCTGTCATCCTGATCTGCACTCTGCGGTTTTGTTTTACCCTCAAACTTTTCCATTCCTGTCCTCCAATTTTCAACAACTGCAAAGTTTGTGTTACGGTTCACTCCAGCCTCAATCACTTGCTGTTTGAGGCGTAAGAACGTAGTTCAGGTGTGAGCAAATCCCACTCACGAAGCGAATTTTCAAGGGATTTGCGAATGTTACTGTGAACGGAGTGAACAGTAACAAGTTTGTTATAGGATATGCATTTTCTTTTGCAAATGTGCGGCAGTTTCGTTATACTATAGCTACAATGATCTGCTCGTATGGAGGTGAGATATTGCCGCGCATTATTTTTCATATTGATGTAAATTCCGCTTATCTAAGCTGGACTTCCGTTGAAAATCTAAAAACCGGAGAAGGTATTGATCTCCGTGATATTCCCGCTATTATCGGCGGCGATCAGAAAACCCGCCACGGCGTTGTTCTGGCCAAATCTGTTCCCGCAAAGGCTTTTGGTATCCGCACAGGAGAACCCATTGTAAATGCACTCCGCAAATGTCCAACTCTTGTGATGGCTCCGCCTGACCATACGCTCTACAAAGACTACAGCAGGCGGATGATGGACTATCTCCACAGCCTGACACCGGATATCGAGCAGGTCAGCATTGACGAGTGCTTTCTGGACTTTACCGGAATCGCCCATCAGTATGATTCACCTCTTGCCGCCGCTCATAAAATAAAAGATGAAATCCGTGAGAACTTTGGTTTCACGGTAAATGTGGGTATTTCCTCAAATAAACTGCTGGCTAAAATGGCGTCCGATTTTGAAAAACCGGACAAGGTCCATACCCTTTTTCCAAATGAAATACAAAAGAAAATGTGGCCTCTCCCTGTCGGCGAGCTTTTTATGGCGGGAAAATCTTCAGTTGGTACATTAAACAAGCTTGGGATACGTACCATCAAAGATCTTGCCCTCTCTGACCCCGAACTGATTACGCTGCATCTGAAAAGCCACGGTAAAATGCTCTGGGACTACGCCAACGGCATAGATAACAGTCCTGTCTGTTCCACCCCTGCCGCTGCCAAAGGTGTGGGAAATTCCACAACCTTATCCAAAGATATAACAACAGAGGCAGAGGCAAAGCCCATACTGCACACTCTTGCGGAGAGTGTCGCCTCCCGGCTTCGCAAGTCCCATCAGAAAGCAGGAAACGTCTGCGTGGAAATCAAATATTATGATTTTCAGACCGTTTCCCGGCAGACGCAGCTTGATCCGTCCACAAACTCCACGGAAGCAATCTATCAGATATCCTGCCGTCTTTTCCACACCCTATGGAATCAGGAACCGGTGCGCCTTCTCGGTATCCGCACTGCAAAGCTGGCGGATGAGGATGAACCTGTGCAGCTCTCCATTTTTGATATGGAGCTGCCTGACGCACAGTCACATAACCCCAAGGAGCAGCAGATAAAGGCTGCAAAACAGAAAAGGCTCGATGAAGCCCTCGACAATATTCGAAAAAAATACGGAAAAGATGCAGTAAAAAGAGCAAGTAAGATGCTTAAAAACAGTAAAAAATAATATTCCTCGGCGATTACGAAGTTTCTCAGATAAATACCCCGGATAAGCCATCAATAATCCCATGGCTTTCCGGGGTATTTTTTACTTTTTTACTTCTTTACCTTTACTTTACAGGTTACTTTTTTCTTTCCGGATTTTACCGTAATCTTTGCCGTTCCGGGCTTCTTTGCTTTTATAATTCCTTTACTGCTGACCGCAGCCACCTTCTTGTTGCTGGAGCTGTAGGAAATCTTTTCCACACTTGTGATAGGATTGAGCATTGCATTCAGATTGATGCTCTTCCCCTTTTTCAGTGTTACCTTTTTCCTGGCAATGCTGATTTTTTTTGTGGTCACTTTCTTTTTCTGTACCTTTACCTTCAGTTTCGCCGCAGCTCCGCTTCGCATAGTTACCGTTATTACCGCTGTTCCCGCCTTCTTTCCGGTGATCTTTCCACTGCCGCTGACCGCAGCTACTTTCCTGTTGCTGGAGCTCCAGGAAATGACGGTATCGCCCGGAAGCTTGTCTGTAATCTTTACAGCCTTAGTTGTCTGCTTTACTTTAAGCGGAATGGAAACGGCGTTCAGCTTTACATAAGGCTTCTGTGTCTGCTGATTTCCGGGATTGCCTGGATTTTTACCTCCATCATCCGGCGTATTTCCTCCTGTACTGCCCTTATCGTTCACTATTCTTTCCACTGAAAATCCATAATCTCCATTGCTGCCATCTGAAGTCAGACGAATTTTCACCGTATCACCCGGTACCTCCACTGTTTTGCCTGACAGCTCATTTCCCGAATAAGAACCTATCAAATTATCATTTCTGTCATAAATGTAGATATAATCAAATCCTTCTTCTGTAGCGGTATCCTCTGAGAATACGACAGAGAGCTTCCCGGATCCGGTCAGTGTATAAATCCAGCTCTGATCTTCATAATTCTCATAAGGATGGGCGCTTTGAAGCTGGCTTATATTTACTGCATGGATAGGGTTCTTTACTTTTTTGGTCACTTTCACATGACATGTAGCCTGAACATCTCCCACGCTTACTGTAATATCTGCTTCTCCCTCTTCCAGCGCTGTCACGCATCCACTCTGATCTACAGACGCCACCCAGGTATCACTGGATATCCATTTTGCATCATGGTATATGAGCGCTTCCTGCGGCGTCACCTCAGCTTCTATCCTAAACTCATCATGTTCATACAGCTCCACACTATCCCTGTTTAATGTCACACGTTCGCAGGCCACCGGATGCGCCTGCTCTATCTTATCCACTTTAAATCCTGTGCTTGTGATTCCTCCGTCCGACGTAAGCTTTATTTTCAGCACGCTTCCGGGCACATAAACAGTGGCTCCTGACAGCTCGCCGCCCGTATAGCTTCCTATTTGATTGTCTTCTTCATCATAAATATAGATATAATCAAATCCATCTTCTACATTCGTATCCTGTGAAAATGTCACCATCATACCGGACATATCCTCAGACACATATACCCAGGTCTTATCCATATCATTTTCATATGAACCTCCTGTGGTCAACTTCTCCACAGAATCTACTGCTATCTGACCTCCATACTCCGTAACTGTGACCTGGCATACTGCCTTTTTACCCTCTGCCTCAACGGTAATCTGAGCGGTTCCGGCCTGATACGCCATTACCATGCCTTTATCTGATACTGTCGCCACTGTCTCATCCGAACTGCTCCATTTTATCGTATCTGCATGTGCATAGAAGGGTTCCAACTCTGCTGTCAACTGATGTATATCACCCTGTTTCATGTTAAGGGTACTTTCACTGATGCTGATGCCTTCTATAGTCACCTTCTCATTTACCGTCACTCTGCACACCGCCCAAAGGTCCCCGTCTCCTGCGCTGGCATAGATCCTCGCAGTTCCTGTTCCTTTCGCCGTCACCAGTCCATCTTCGGATACTGCAGCCACGTACGGATTGCTGCTGCTGTAGGATACCACATCCTCCGAAGTATTTTCGGGAAGCACTTCTGCATGCAGCAGCCGTGTTTCTCCGGGATTGTCAAACCGAATCGACTCCTGATCCAGAGAAATACTCAAAGCTTTGACCATTTCATCCTGATAGACCATCAGCGTCTGATCACAGTCATCCATCACCTGTATTTCCTCATCCGTTTCCACCCGGATTCCTACATTTTTACTGCCGTAGTTATCTATCAGGTTTGATAAATCGCAGGTAAAATTCATCCTTTCCTGAGCCTGAAGTCCCGAAATGCGGTATCTTGCGTACACATCCGCCTCGTTTTCAGCATTATACACCAGCAAATGCCCCGATATCTCATCATATCCGTCGTTATTGACTGTGGCCGCGATACTGTATTTTCCTTCCACACAGTAAAGCTTTGTACTCATAGACAGTTTTGCCTCTCCCACTGTAAAGGTTTTTGCATCCGCCCAAACATTTTCTCTGTCCAGATCTTCCGCCTGCACTGTGTACTCTGTTTTCTCAAATGCCGGCGGTACAGGCAGCGATACCTCTATGGTTTTTTCCTGTCCCGGCAAAAGCGCTTCGCTCAGGTTGACGGCAGCCGCTTCCGTATCTCCATTCCGTATTTCTACTCTTCCATTCTCACAGATACTGTTACCCTGATTTTTTACCGTCAAGGTAAGTGTCAGATCCTCTCCTGCCTGTACCCGGTAAGGATTAAACTCTACATTCTCCACCCTGATAAACGCCTGTTCCGTATCGATAACCCGCATCAGCAAATGGTTTTTGCTGTCATGGTCTTCAGAGGCGGCATCGAAGGTCCGGTTATTATACACAAGCAGCAAAGCGCCCTCCCTGTATGTACCCGTTACCTGCTCCACATAATTTTTTCCTGTGATCAGCTCACACTCCTTAGACCAGACATTTTTTGCCGCGTCATAATAAAGTGCATAGGCGTCGGCACATTCCTGACCATTTTTTGTATACAAAACAGCCAGATTTCCTTTTTCATCCTGCAATATATCTCTGATATTTCCTGCAAATCCCTCCATCAGAAGGTTTTTCTCTCCAAAAAGCTCCGCCTGTGAATACAGATTTCCATTACGCTCGACCCACAGAATCTGATTTTTACCGTCTATCTCTGTAAACCACACATCCCGCGCGCCGCTTTCTGCCAGCACCTGTTCTGTTCCCCCATCCAGGCTGCAGACAGTGAGCACATGATCTGCAGTATTTGTAATAGCGGCATAGCACATCTGATTCCCGAGTATACCAAGCGCATCCTTCTCGATTCCATCACCTGTGGTCCTGATTTTCTCTGTCATCGTACTGCCGTCTAATCTCGTGTAATATGTATCATTTGTTCCGCTAAGACGCCATACATCCTCCTCACTGTTTATTGTCCAGCCAATTACCAAAGTTCCATTTTCCAGAGCCGCCGTCAAGCCGCTCTCATACCATTGATTATCCGTAATTTGCTGTGCCTTGGCAAAGCTGTGGGTCTTACTGTCGTATTTCGCGGCCCAGACTTCTGTATTTTTTGCAATCTCATTTATCTCTGTTATGTCCTTCAGTGAGGTTTTTGCATTGCTCCACACTACCCAGCTATTTGTCCCATCCGACACAGCCGTCGGCATCATATCTGCAGTCCCGTCATCAGCTATTGCTCTGGGGCTGCTCCAGCTTTTATTCGACTCATCATATAAGGAATACATCAGCATGGATTTGTCCGCCTCATCCCTGGCTGAATCTCCATCGTCTGTAAAAATCATCACCGTATCTTCTTCGCAGATAAATATCTGAGGCGACAGACTGCTGTAGGCATTTGACTGAATTACCTTTTCTGTAACGCCGGATATAGCTCTTGTCAGACTTGTTTGAAGCATCCACTGAGACCTGTCGGTATATTCATCTCTGGTCACAGAGGTATAATTTGACTTATCCCGTATCTGTTTTTCAATTTCCTCTTCGCTAATCGCTCTGGCGACACTGGTATCTCTGTTATATAGATCTGCTCCGTCCTTCACCAGAGGAATATATTCCTTTTTGTCCTGCCAGCGGACCATCATGCCTAAATCTCCGGTCACATAAATCCTCTCCGGACCTGAAAGCTCTTCGGGGCTGATAATATAGTTTGCATTCAGAGTACCTCTCCCGTAAATGTTTACAGACGCACTGTTTGCCATGCCCCATCCCGCATAAGCCGCCATTTCCGCTCCCAGATTAAAGACGATCTTATCCGCTTTCCATTTTACATTTTCCGTATCAAAAACAATATTTCCGCTTGTCTGTACCTTTCCTTCCAAATCGCATCCTACTACAAACAGCGATTCTACCTGTTTCTCATATTCCCCCTCTATTTTCATGACGCCGGTCAGTGTCAGTTTAACCTTTTTGTTTGAAGGAATATTTCCCTCTGCATAGCCCATAAGCGACAGAGACACTTTCGGATTTTTCCCAAGAGACAAGGTAGGTATTTCCAAATACTGTAAATAGTCCGTAAGACCTGAGGACATATTTTTCGTGGCATTTTTCACATACCATGCAAAATCCATATCATCCGTTTCCGTCATCTTCGCCTTGGCAATATTTACGCCGATTTTCCATTTATCCTCCGTAACGGTCATAGTTACCGGAAGAGAACCTAATCCAAAATCAAATTCCTCGTTCTTCAGTATTTGTGCAGATTCACCCACTCGGAATTTTAAAACCTTTCCAATGGTGATGTCCTTAAAAGACTTGTCCTCTACATAGATTACCCGCAGGTTTACATAAGTTTTGGATCCTACCTGTCCGTCCTCTTTTATAATCTGCACATAAACGGAATTGTCCGCCCCCGATTTTGCCTCAAAATCTCCCGTTTTTAAAGAAAACTTTCCGTTTTCGCTTTCTGCAATTTTCGTATTTCCCTGGTACAGCTCATACCGCAGAATTTTCTCACTGCTGTCAGCAGGAGCACAGGCAATCGTAAAAGAAGTATCCCTGTTTAACAGATTAATCTGCCGGATTTGCGTCAGCAATTCATAATAGCCTCCATTATAGTCCATTAAAACAGATTTTAAATCATATTCCTTTAAATTATTTTTATTTCTCAGGTAAATCTTATACTCTCCCGTATCCTCTGACAATTTGAAATTGTTAATATTATAGGACGTGTAGTCATCATGCTTCACACTGAGATTTCCAGGTAAAAGATCGTAAGAAAACTGTACGGCTCCATGCTTGTTTGTAAGCTTTTTTGTTCCATTTAGAGTAACCTCAGCGCCCGCAACCGTATTTCCATCAAAATCCATCACTGTCAGATAAAAGCTGTCTTTTTTTCTGTCCGCGCTGTCATTCGCACCCGTATTCGGCTGTCTCGTCATCTTATCCCTGATAGAATAAGGTACCGGATAAACATCGGATATATCTGCATCATAGGTCCAAACATTTGTAAAATCCCATCCCTGCAAATTGGCCGGATCCTGAAACTGAGCGGCTGTCAATCCTCCGCTGTGTACAATCGCGCCGTCCGGTGAGCTGCCTACGCTTCTGTCCACCCCATTTGTCGGTTCATAATAAAAGTCTGTTCCCAGCAGATAGTTTAACGGAAGATTATCGATGTCAAAATAGGACGAAAGAATCCTTGCATTATCTCCGCTGCTCATGCTGGCCATAGCGCCCGGTCCGGTAAAGTTCGTTCCTGTCCGGTTGCACTGGGGCAGACGCCCTATCGTGTAGCAATTGCTAATTTCTCCGCTGTTTTCTCCTGTAATGCCGCCTTCATAAGTAATAGAGCCTGCGCCTATCTCACCTGTATTCAGACAGTTTTTCACTTTTCCCTTGCTGCCGATCGTCGCTGATATTCCGCCGAAAGGACATCCTGCCTGACCGCCCATGATATAGCCTTCATTGCAGCACTCTTCAATCAGCATACTGGCTCCGACATTTGCTGCGATTCCCCCTGCATAATAAGCTCCTGTCACCTGCGCTTTATTTACACATCCGTAAATATGTATCTTAATATTTTCTTCGTCTTCCGCTGCCGTAGCTATGATTCCGCCCGCATATCCGGCATTTCCTGCGCTTATGCTTCCGTTTGTAACACAGCCCTCGATCTCTGCCTGGCCCGCGCCCTCGTTTTGATCAATGTTTCTTACGATTCCCCCTATAGAATCCCATCTGCCTCTTCCTTTCAATTTCCCTGTATATGTGCAGTCCCTGATAATTGTTTTTGTCTCAATTGTGCTGGAACTGTCATATCCGTATCCCATCATCAAATTATTTACGATTCCGCCTATAGGCGTACTGCCTCCCCAGCTTCCTCCGGGGCCCTCCATATCGCAGGTCACCTTGCAGTTTTCAATACGAATTTCTCCATTTTTTCTGGCATTCTCTATCTGTGCCGCGATCCCTCCCAGAAAATTTCCTGACATGGTACCGCTGACACTGACATTTTTACAGATGAATTTTGCGCCGCCTCCTTCTCCGGTACGAATCTTTGCCGCCACGCCTCCTGCATGAGATACGGCATTCTCTATCCGCACGCCCATGAGCGTCAGATCCTTGATATAAGTCTCTTTTCCGGCCGGCGCTTCCACCACACTGAACAATCCCGTCTCTTGTATGGAAGGATCCGGCGTCAGATTTGCAATCGTCTTTTCATTTCCGTCAAAGCTGCCCTGAAAAGGATACTTGACTCCGATTGGCGTCCAGTTATATCCTGCCATATCAATATTAGCCGTCAGTACAATCCGCTTTCCTGTAAATTTCTCTCCCGCAGCCGACTGCTCCGACAGCCATTGCATCTGAGCCGCATTACTTACCGTATATACATTTCCCTCCGGCCGGATTGCCTCCGAGGCAGACCCGTCCCACTCACTGTCCGCACTGTCCGAAAATCTATAATTCACCGGTTCCTCATCTATGTCAACAAAAACCAGGTCATTATCATTTGCGTATCGTTCCGCTTCACTGCCCTTTTCTCCGTAAATTGCACACTTATTAAACGCCTGCTCGCCGATAAACTCCACGCTCTTTGGAATTTCAGCCTTTGATAACGCAGTATCCTCCCAGGAATAAAATGCGCGGTCTCCTATCTTTTTCAGACTTTCTGTAAAAGACAGCTCTTTGAGATTTTCGCAGTTTTCAAATGCATTGTTCCCAATTTCCGAAAGCCCCAACCCGCATATCAGCGCTGTCAGCGTTTTATTTTCCTGAAACGCCGACGGCCTGATTATCTGCACTGTCTTAGGCAGATAAAAAGTTCCCAGCTCCTTTAATCTCGGAACAAAAATCAATTCCCTTTTATTTTTCGTATAGAGAATATCCTCCTCCGTACAATAAACTTCATTATTCTCATCCGCCTCTATATGCTGCAGCTTTGGCAGATCACGCCAGTAGTCTGCAGATATCTCCTTCACAGAGGCGCTCAGATAGATGCTTTCTATATTCGGACAACCTAGCAACTGCAGATTCGCATCCTCGATACCCTTTCCAAACCGCACAAGCTTCAGCTCTGAACAATTATCCACGCATCCACTGTCAATACTGCAGCTTTGATTAAACGCAAAGGTTATCTCCTCAATTCCTGTGTCGGAAAAAGCATAATCCCCTATTTTGGTAAGCGTTTCCGGCAATAGGATGCTTCTCAGATTTCCGGCCTTCAAAAATGCATTTCTGCGAATCTCAGTCACGGTTTCCGGAACAGAAAAACTCTCCTGCGTACTTTTACCCGGGTATGCTATCAGCACACTTCCCGATTTATCAAACAGAACTCCGTCCTTGACCTGAAGAATCGGATTTTCATCATCCACATAAAAGGCCTTTACATAGTTTCCCAAATAATACCGATCCACTGTCTCGTTGTAATTTTTCCCGAAGTGATATTCCTCAAGATTCGGAAACTCATCTGTGCTAAAGCAGTACATATAACGATCCGCTTTAACTATTTTAACATTGTCACAATGGTTAACGGTACTTGAGTAGCCATAAACGCTTTCTCCGCTTTCCAAAACCAGCTCCTCCAACGCCTGACAATGATCAAGGGCAGAGACGCCGAATTTCGTAACCTTGCCCGGAATCGTAAGCTTTTTAATATTAACACATTGGCTGAATGCCCCGCCTTTGATTTCCGTAATCTCCCAAGGAATCACGACCTCCTCATCCCCTTTTGCTGCCGGATACGCCAAAAGTGCGGAAAAACTGCCGTCTTCGCCTTTCTCAAGAAGCATCCCATCCCTGACTGAGAAATTGGAGCTTCCGGCATTCACCCGAAACTCTCTCAAAGCCGTACACCCCTCAAAAGCGCCGGCTCCGATTTCCGTCACTGCATTTGGAATGGTAATGTCCGTTACAACTGTATTATCCCGAAAAGTCTTGTAACCAATCGTTGTTACCTTCATCCCTTCAATCGTATCAGGAACTACTATACTGGACTCATTGCCTCTGTATTCTGTGATAGCAACCGTCCCATTTTCCTCGGAATAATATTCATAATCTCCCTCCACCGCGCGGACCTGCCTGCTTTCTGCCGGACCTTCCGTCTGACTCCCGGCTGCCTGGGCCGTACCCTGCGGTACAGTCATTGTACTCACTGCCACTATTACAGCCATGATCCATGCTGCCGCTCTTTTCCTCATAAGCCTTCTCCTTCCTTTTTCCCCGATTATCCCTGATTTATCTGTTTTTTACTAGTCTGTTTTTTACTGGTCTGTTTTTTGCTGCTGTTTTTTTCACCGAATATCCAAACGTCCCGATTCCTTTCCCAAGCTCCACATATTCCCCATGGGAATACGCCATCAGCCCACTCTGATTCAGCCTGAACTTTCCCTTTTTGTCCAGATATTTCTCATCTATGTGTACAGCCAGGACCTCAGCCAGAAACATATGGTGGGAGCCTAACTCTTTTTTCTCCGTCACCCGGCACTCAATATTTACCGGAGACTCTGCAATCAGAGGCGCCTTCACTTTATCTGCAGGTACAGGTGTCAATCCGGTTTCTTTAAATTTATCCGCATCACGCCCGGAACGGACGCCGCAGTAATCGGCAGCCCGCGCCAGCTCCTTTGTGGTAAGATTGACTACAAATTCTCCCGTCTCGCACAAAATATCGTACGAATACCGCTGCGGCCGTACCGAAATATACAGCATCGGCGGATTTGTGCAAATCGTTCCGGTCCAGGCCACTGTGATGATGTTTGGCCTTTCGTTCCTGCGCCCGCAGCTCACCATCACCGCAGGAAGCGGATACACCATATTCCCTGGTTTCCAAGTCTGTTTTGCCATGTCCGACCTCCTACTGCTGCATCGCCGTCATAAAGCTCGGTATCAACTGCTTCTTTCTGGAAACGACACCCGGCAAAATCACAGACTGCTCCGAAGGCTCCTTGTGGAATGCCTCACGGATAACACTCTCGCTGTCTCCGCCGTAAAACAGGAGCTCTGTCGTCTCATTGATAATATCTGTAAGCATAAAGAACAACATGGATTCTCCGTGACTTCCCAAAGCTTTTTCCATATAAGGAAGCAGCTCCTTTTTGATATCCTCCAATTCAGCCGGATTCATAGACGTAATCTGACCTACGCCAAAGCTTGACTTGTTCAACTCGAATTTCTTGAAATCCTGATAGAAGATTTCCTCCGGAGACTTGTTTTTCAGATTGCTTCCCGCCGCAAACATTTCCGAAGCCAGCTCCTCGCATTTCACTCCGGCGATCTCCGCCAGCTTTTCCGCCGCCATCTTATCCACGACTGTGCAAGTAGGCGAACGGAACATCAGCGTATCCGACAATATCGCAGAACATAAAAGCCCCGCAATATTTGGTGAGATCTCGAGATTTTTCTCCTGATAAATCTGGTACAGGATTGTCGCCGTGCATCCAACCGGCTGATTCCGGAAAAATACCGGCGCCATCGTCTCCAGAGAACCAAGTCTGTGGTGGTCAATAATTTCCAGAATCTCTGCGCTCTCAATATTATCTACTGCCTGAGAAGCTTCGTTATGGTCTACCAGGCAAAGCTGGCGCCGTTTAATGCCCAGCAGGTTTCGTCTGGAAACCATTCCCACATACTTTCCGTGCTTATCTAATACCGGAAAATCTCTGTGGCGCATTTTTGCCATGATATCTTTGATATTATCGGTATAGTCGTCCATACTGAATTTCACCAGATTTTCACTGGTCATAAAATGTTTAACCGGCATACTCTGATTAATCAGACGGGCTACCGTATATGCATCATGGGGCGAGCTGATTACAAAGCACTCCTTCTCCTTTGCCAGTCTGCGGATCGTCTGAGAAATAGCTGCTCCCATACAGACAATAATGCAGCTTGCTCCCATTTCAATGGCGCAGAGCTGGGCCTCGTAACGATTTCCAAGAATAATCAAATCATCCTGCTCAATAATGTTCTCCATCAGCTCCGGACTGGAAGCTGCGATCATAACCTTGCCCTTCTGGAAATATCCGTGCTCATTTCCCTCGATCATCGTACCGTCAACTGTCTCGAGGATATTTTTATACTGTGTTCTGGCTTCTGAAAGAATCGAATTATTATAAACATCCATGTAGGATTCCGCAATATCATTGATTGTAATCAATCCTTCAATTTCATTATCCTGATTCACAATCGGAAGTGTAAATACATTTTCATTCCGCATCAATGTCCATGCCTTTTTCAGCGAAATCTTAGAATTCACACCGGCAACCTTCCGCACATCCATATCCTTCACACGCGTGCCTACATTCGGCATATAGCCCGGAGAATTCATTTGAAAACGATTCAGAACATACTGCGTTTCCTCATTAATCTGGCCCGCACGCTTTGCCTCATAAATCGGCTCCGGTTCCGTCCTGTTTTTGATATCCGCATAAGCAATCGCAGAACATATGGAATCCGTATCCGGATTTTTGTGTCCGATTACATAAATTTTTTTCTTTGAGTTTTCCAAGGTTTTCCGCCCCTTTCTATTTGATATTTTATAATGAGAAGCTTTCCGGAAGTAATTCACCCAAAGTAAAGCTTCTCCAATCCGTAAAACTTCTTCCAAGAAGAATTTTAAAATCCTTTCCGCAAAATTCCGCCATCACCTGACGGCATACTCCGCACGGCGGACAATAATCTCCCTGCTTACCGCTGCTATTCCCTACGATCGCAATTGCCAGAAATTCTCTCTCACCTTCTGAGACGGCCTTAAAGAATGCCGTCCGTTCCCCACAATTGCTGGGCGAGTATGCTGCATTCTCAACATTACAGCCCCTGTAAATCCTTCCGCTTTTCCCCAGAAGCGCTGCTCCTACTGTAAAATGGGAATACGGCGCATAAGCATATTTTTGAGCTTCATAAGCTTCCGCAACCAGCTTCGCTTCATCTATAACTGCCATAAGCCATTCCCCTCAACATTATGCAATTTCCAGAGCAATTTTCATCATATCCTGAAAACTGTTCTGCCGTTCATCAGAGTTTGTAGCTTCACCTGTGACAATACTGTCTGAAATTGTGCAGATGGCAAGTGCATGTTTCCCTGTTCTCGCCGCATTCATATACAGTGCCGCTGCCTCCATCTCTACAGCCAGTACACCCATCTTTCTCCAGTTGATATCCAGATTAGAATCACTGTAAAATGTGTCTGAAGACAGAAGGTTCCCTACCATATAATGTATATTTTCCATCTTTTCCGCCGCTTCCACTGCTTTTCTCAGCAATTCAAAAGAAGCGATCGGTGCAAAAGTTCCCGGAAGCTGATACTGGGCTGCATAATTGGAGTTGGTGCAGGCTCCCATGCCGAACACAATATCCCGAAGCTGCAGATCCTCTCTCAATGCACCTGCTGTGCCGATTCGGATAATATTATCCACATCATAGCCCGTAAACAGCTCATAGGAATAAATTCCAATGGACGGCATTCCCATACCGCTGGCCATCACAGACACTCTTTTTCCCCGATAACTTCCGGTATAGCCATTGATACCGCGCACTGAATTGACAAGAACCGGATTTTCCAGATAATTTTCCGCCACAAATTTTGCTCTCAATGGATCACCCGGCATAAGAACCGTCTTTGCAAAATCACCTTTCTCTGCTGATATATGAGGAGTAGGTAAATTCATAATCTCCATCCTTTCCGCAGGCACTTTATCCCCTGCCGCGCCTGCCGTTGCTTTTTGGCTATTTTATCATTTTTGCGGGGGCGATACAAGGTTTCATATTAAGTTTACTTTACGAACTCTTACAAAAATGGTATAGTTTATATATTAAAATGTCAGGAGGTAATGTAATGTCAGAAGAATTAAACGTAACAGCAGAAGAACCCGTAGTCGATGCGGCTCCTGAAGCAGAAGCACCGCAGCCGGAAACTGCAGCGGCTCCAGAGCCAGTCGAATCCATGGAAGACTACTCCAAAGAACTGGAAGCATCCTTTAAAAAGATACATGAGGGAGATATTATGAGCGGTACGGTCATCGGCGTTTCTGAGACGGAGATCACACTGGACCTCAAATACTATACCGAAGGTATTATTCGTCTTGAGGATTTTACAAATGATCCAAACTTTAATCTTAAAGAGGATGTACATATCGGTGATGAAATCTCCGCGACAGTTATCCGCACGGACGACGGCCAGGGACATATTCTCCTGTCTGCAAAAGAGGCAAACGATGTTCTTGCATGGGATAAGCTGAAAGAGTATCTGGAAAACGGCACCAACCTCAAGGTCAAAGTAGGCGGTGTTGTTAAATCCGGCGTTATCGCATATCTTGAGGGTATCCGCGGCTTTATCCCAGCTTCCAAGCTTTCTTTAAACTACGTCGAGAATCTGGAAGAGTGGCTTGGTAAAGATCTGGAAGTCCGTGTTATCACAGCAGATGCAGAAGAAAAACGTCTGGTACTCTCTGCAAGAGAGATTCTCCGCGAAAAAGCAGACGAGGAACGTAAATCCAAAATATCCAACGTACAGGTTGGCCTTGTAACTGAAGGCATCGTAGAAACTATCAAGCCTTACGGTGCATTTGTCAATCTCGGAAATGGCCTCTCAGGTCTGGTACATGTTTCCCAGATCAGCGACAAGCGCATCAAATCACCGGATGTAGTACTTTCTGTCGGTGATACCGTAAAGGTAAAGGTCACCGCCATCAAAGACGGAAAGCTGAGCCTCAGTATGAAAGCGCTGAATGATGTTGCTGCAGAAGAAGTGGAAGAAGAAGTATTTGAGATGCCGGAAACAGAATCTGCTACCACAAGTCTGGCATCTCTGTTTGCAAATATCAAACTCTGATTCGCGTCAGCAACAGAAAGCACATTTTTAAACCTTATCATTATATTGGCATTTATATCAATATAAATTTTTTTCAGGTTTATTTTTATTGTATGATTTGACAAAAAACAGGTTCTGTAAGAACCTGTTTTTTGTTATTTTTTACATATTTTTCATAGTGTGTTCATATTTTATTCACACTTGCTTGTTAATATATAGACACTTCAAAAGTAGCTGCTTTTAATACACTCTTTTATAAAGCAATAAATTTTTTCATAATAGCCTCCGGTGTACCAGACGCCGGGGGC
>ERZ809224.1624-NODE-1624-length-15887-cov-5.527539_pt1 | contig 15887 bp, 14 predicted proteins | sample MGYA00520513_ERZ809224 | MGnify/ENA primary metagenome ERZ809224 (study PRJEB31576, sample SAMEA3212658) | Homo sapiens | biome: human-gut; feature: human gut; material: fecal | place: Sweden | collected 2012 ...
GATAATTCAAGCGAGCGAGTTTTAGCCCTGCCCCCATATCCGCCGCCCGTTCCGTCCCTTTCTGCAGAATCAATAAACCTCCTCCAACTGCTTCTTCAGATACCTCCCCACCACATTGGAAAAATTCCGTATATCCCGTATATACGCAAAATCCTTCCCGAAGATCTTCCTCTCTGCCTGCAGGTCCTGTTCCTCCCCTGCAAATACGCCGAGCACGGAGACTCCTGTATTTCTCAGTCTCCGCACCTCAAATGCCGTGTCCTTCACTCCATAATCTCCGAAATAGGGTCTCGGATTGCGGCTGTTCGGGCGGTTGACCACGATATCATTTGGCCGGCCGTCACTTAGCACAATCAATATCTTATTCTCCTCCGGACGCTCCAAAAGGCCATATGCTGCGGCACGCACTGCAAGGCCGTCGCGGTTGTTGGAGGAACCGTAAAATTCCAGAATGCGCTGGTTGGCCTCACGCCCTTCGTCATACTCACGGAATCTGCGCATAACTGTATAATCCCAGAAGGTACAAAAGCTCATCACCCGATGCGGAATTTCCACATTTGTCAGTGCCTCGCTGATAATATAAGCCTGAATTGCTACCTGACTCTGTCTTCTTCTCTGGGAACCGCTCCCATCTATGAGCACCTCCACCACAAAATCTGTATTATAATTGCGGTTTTCACGCACAAAAATGCGATGGTTCTCTGTTCTTCCAATATTCCAGAGACGGTTTGGCAGGATCTGACCAAATTCCCCGACTACTGTCTCTTTCTCATTTCGCGCCACCAGAGCACGTTTCAGTACATCTGTTAAAATCTCAATATTCTGTCTTGTGACTCTGCGGTTCTGCTGGTATACACGGCGATTGATTTCCAGCGTCCTTCTTGCATACTCAGATTGGGAATTGACCCGCACCGTATTCGCAAGAATCCCATCTGTAAAATACAGCGTACAGTCCACATGCGCTCCCGTGCAGATTTTCCTGTTGAGCCTTTCCTGTTCCAGAGGCGTCAGATATGTTTTTCCGTAATTCAGCTCAATATAGCTGTTCATTTTGGATACGGCTTTCTCATCCAGACAGAGTATGCCGTTTCCTCTGTGATCGTCATCTTTTTCTTTGGTATCATCGTCCTGCAAGACGCTGTCTGTCATGGCATCGGCAAGCTGTCTCTGGTAACGTTTCCATGCATCCTCGGCTGCCTCTTCCTCCAGGAAATCCTTCCAGTTATATTGTGACAATTCCGCCATAGTCACCGCAAGCACACGCTCCAGACCACCCACACGCGCTTCAAATGTAGTGTCGATGATCCGGTTATAAAGTGCATCTGTTGTTTCTATCAGCTCATCTGTCTTCTGTGCTGTCTCCAGAGCTTTCAGCATTTGAAACGGCTGCAGTACCCGATTATCAGCAGGTACACTGCCCGTCAGTGCTTCCCGAAGCAGTGCGATCTTTATTTTTCCCACATAGGTATGCATCAGCTTGTCAAAATCGTGATCCAGCACGGCATCAAAGGCCTTTTGGCGGATGTCCGGTATGCCGGGCCGTTCCCTGGAAATCTTATCATGACATGCCATCTCTACGCAGAGCTGCCCAATTTGTACAAGCTGCGCCTCATCAGCGCCTAAATATACCTTTTTCACCAGATAGAGAGCAAACGCTTCTTTATCAAAATAGCGGGAAAAGGCTCCCTGCTTGATTGCATCATACATAGAAATATATTTTGATTTTCGGAAGGAGCCAATATCCAGCTTTGTGTCCAGATCATAATCTCCGCTGACCGTCCACATCAGGTTGCGGATGCGGTTTTCGATCTCAAAGCTGTCATCCGCAGGTTCAAACAGAGAGAGCTGCTTTTCCTCTTTCACGCAAAAACATCCTCCTTTATCCAGCCTTCCGGAATCCTTGTCATCACAATATCCTCTATCATTTCCCGCTCAAACAGATCAAAGCTTTTGTTTGTCACTCCCATATGAATCGCCGTAAGCGGTGCAAGACCGCGCTTCATCAGGCCAAAAGATGCCAAAAGGCCTCTCAGATCCATCGCTTTCGTAGAAATCTCACTGTTCTGTGCCTTCGTCTGCAAATCAAGAAAAAGACCGCAGAATTGCTCCAGCGCAGACGCTTTCATCCCCGGATACACGCGCAAGATGATGCTTTGCAGAGTTTCCTTCGTCAAAGACGGCATGTTGATCACCAGAAATCTGGAAACCAGCGCCTCATTTAATTCTTTCGTCCCCGCATAGCCGTAATTCATAGTTCCGATAAAGCGCGCGGCCGGATGCAGATCAATTTTATCATACCCCGGCACGTCAATTACACGGCGGTAATCCAGTGTCGCGTGCAGTACAGAGACCGCATCATTTTTTGCCATATTAATCTCATCCAGAATCCCAAAGCCTCCGTAAGCGGCGCACTGATAAACCGGTCCCTTGCGAAGCTGCACTTCATTGTTTTTAAAAGTGTCTGTGCCGATCAGTGTACTGCTGTCTGTATTCACATGAAAAGAAATGTTGTAGACCGGTCTTCCAAATAGCCACGCCAGATTTTCTGCCAGAATATTTTTTCCTGTGGCCTTACTGCCGCACAGCAGAATATTTTCCCCTGCCAAAAGTCCTGCAATCGCCATTTCCAGTATCTCTCCGCCAAAAAACGGCATCTGCGGACGAATACAGCGGTTTTTCTGAGAGGCGTCCAGAGAATAGCTCTCACGAAAACACATCAATTCTTTGAGAATTGTTTTCTTGACCCCCTGTTCCCTCAAATTCTCGATATCTTTGCCGATTCCATTTTTCATATCACACATAATGTAAATCCTTTCTAAGCTACATTCCTGCTTTCCGACTGCTTTTTTCACCACGCAGCTCATCCACAAATCTCGAACATACCAACCTCTGCCCGTACCGCTCCTTCGCATAATAAAGATACAGCTTATCCTTTGCCCGCGTCATTCCCACATAGAAAAGCCGCCTCTCTTCCTGAATGTCAGCCTCTGTGGAAGCCTTTTTGTGAGGCATATTGCCCTCCACCGCATCTACTAGAAACACCACCGGAAACTCCAGGCCTTTTGCACTGTGCAGAGTCGTAAATACGACTGCATTCTCTTCTTGTTTCTGCCCTTTGGACTGATTCTGCAAAGCCTCTTTGTATTCCTCCATATGCGCAAACCACGCATCGTAGCTGTCAAAATTTCTGGCCGCCTCCTGAAGCTCATCCAGGATATCATACAGCTCCTCCGGACGTATCCGCCGAAATTTCGCATACTCTTCCAGATACCCCTCGTATCCCACTGCATGACGTATGTAATTGATTGCTGCAAACGGTTTCATTTTTGCCAGACATGCGATGTCATACTCCAGCCGGTCAATCCTTTCTTCCATCCAGTCTTTTCCGCTGTAGCACCCGCGCAGCTCCCGGAAGGAAATCACAGCTTTTTCCAGATTTTCGCGCCCGATATACCGCTTGGGCCGATTGATAATCTGAAGAAAATCTTTCCGCTCCCTGCTGCCCTGTGCAATCCGGATATAGGCAAACAAATCACGCGCAATCCAGTGCTCATAAATATTCGGCAGCCCGTCCCGCATACGAAACGGAAGATTGTACTCCATAAATTTTTCCAGATACAGCCTGGCCCCTGTATTCGTGCGAAACAAAACCGCAATCTCCTGAGGCTCTCTGCCTGCGGCAATCATATCCTGCACCTTTTTTACCACTGCCAGTGCCTCCAGCGGCTGATTCTGAAAAAATGAGACTGCTATTTTCTCGCCTTTTCCCCGCACGCCATGTATTTCTTTTGGAAAACGCTCCGTATTATTGGCAATTACCCGCCCCGCTCCCAGGATAATACACTCTGTAGACCGGTAATTTTCCGCCAACTGTATCATCGTCGCATCCGGAAAATCTTTCTTGAAATTTAACATGATTTCCGGCTTTGCCCCGCGAAAACGATAAATGGACTGATCATCATCCCCTACAATAAACAAATTATTTTCCGGCTGCGCCAACATTTTGATTGTCTCATACTGAATAGCGTTAATATCCTGAAACTCGTCAATCAGAATATAGCGAAAGTGTTTCTGCCATCCCCTGCGGATATCTCCTCGTTCCTTCAAAAGCTCATAGGTATAGACCAGCATATCATCAAAATCCAATTTGCCGTTTTTCTCTATTTTTTCCTGATAAGCATGAAAAATATTCCGAAAAATTTCATCCGAACAACTGCTGGAATAATAGTGCTCCAGAGGAATCCTCTCATTTTTTATCATACTGATTTCTGCGGTAACTGCTGCAAGAAACTCCTCCTCATCCTCTGTCTCCAACTCCTGCTGCGCCACAATTTCCCGCAAAACAGCGTATTTTTCTTCTTCTCTCAGAATATTTTCAGACGTATAGTGATAGGCTGCCTTTAAAATTGCAAAAAAGACTGCATGGAAAGTACCGAATGTCACCGGGGCATATCTGCCGTCCATTGCATTATGAAAACGCTCCCGCATTTCCACGGAAGCCGCCTTCGTGAAGGTAATCACCAGAATCTCAGAAGGAGGAATATTTCTTTCCCTCACCAGATATTTTGTTCTTTCCGTAATCACTGTGGTTTTGCCGGAGCCCGGCCCTGCAAGGCAGATGCAGGGTCCCGCTCCGTGGGCGACCGCCCTTGACTGAGTTTCGCTAAGAGAAGATCCCCCGGACCCTTTCATGCACACTTGGCGACTCAAACTCATAGATTATTTCTCCAATTTCTCGATAGCTGCTTTGATACGCACAATAGACTCTTCTTTTCCAAGCACTTCCAGAATCTCCGTCGCACCCGCCGGTGTCATCTGCTTACCGGATAATGCGGTACGGATCGGCCACATCACATAACCGTTTTTATAGCCATGCTCCTTCACAAATGCCACCAGAGCCTCGTAAAGCGCATCATTGCTGTAATCCTCCTGCGACTCAAGAAGCGGAAGCACTTCCTTTAAAACGGTCAGCGAGGATTCCTCTGTGGTTTTCATTTTTTTATGCCTGTACATCTGTGTGTCGTACTCCGGCACTTCCTCAAAGAAATCAATCAGCGCCGGTATGTCCGGAAATACTTCAATACGTGTCTTCACCATCCAGGCAATCTTTTCAAAATCCAGATCCCTGTGAATGGTATCTTTGATATATGGCAGCGCACGCTCATAGAACTTATCAAAGTCCATCGCTTTGATATACTCGCCGTTCATCCATTTTAATTTTCCCATATCAAAGACTGCAGGAGACTTACTCATGTGACGATAATCAAATGCCTCCACAAGCTCTGGCAGAGAGAAAATCTCGCGGTTGTCCGAAGGGCACCATCCCAGTAAAGCCACATAGTTGACAACGGCTTCCGTCACAAAGCCCTGCTCGATCAAATCCTCATAAGAAGAATGACCGCAGCGCTTGCTCAGTTTTTTGTGCTCCTCATTTGTAATCAGAGGGCAGTGTACATAGACAGGAACCTCCCAGCCAAAAGCCTCATACAGACGGTTATATTTCGGCGCGGAGGAAAGGTATTCATTTCCTCTGACCACATGCGTAATCCCCATCAGATGATCGTCCACCACGTTGGCGAAGTTGTAAGTCGGATATCCGTCTGATTTTATCAGAATCATATCGTCCAGCTCCGAGTTCGGAACCTCAATGGTACCGTAAATCTCATCTTCAAACCGCGTAGTTCCCTCATTCGGTGTATTCTGACGAATCACATAAGGTACGCCCGCTGCCAGCTTTTCCTCAATCTCCTCTTTTGAGAGATGCAGGCAGTGCTTGTCATACACAATAATCTCTTTTCCCGCAATTTCCTGCTTTAAAGACTCCAGACGCTCCTTGCCGCAAAAGCAATAGTAAGCCTCACCCTTTTCAATCAGCTTCTTTGCATATTCCAGATAAATCCCCTGTGCCTGACGCTCACTCTGCACATAAGGACCTACGCCGCCGTCCTTGTCCGGTCCTTCGTCGTGAACCAGCCCTGTTTCCTCCAATGTATGATAAATAATATCCAGAGCTTCCTCTACAAAACGCTCCTGGTCTGTATCCTCAATGCGGAGCAGAAAATCTCCCCCCTCATGTTTTGCAATCAAATATGCATACAATGCCGTCCTCAAATTTCCTACGTGCATCCGCCCTGTGGGACTCGGTGCAAAACGTGTTCTGACCTTGCTCATAATTTCCTCCTCATCCTGCAAAATACGGCCAGTCCCCAGACCTTTTCATCGATATCCAAGACAGGTAAAGAGCAGCCGCTTTTATTCTCAATTATTATATACTCAGTTGCAAATTTTGTACAGCAAAAAACGTATAAAATAATTGGAGAACGGCCGACTGGTCCGTCCTCCTTCATTTTCTTTTATTGCAGCTCCCTCATTATATCGGACACATGCTCTATTTTTTCTGCTCTCCACGCATTTTCACCGCAGAACAGCAAAGCTTCATCCACCTCTCCCTTTGCGGCATGAATCAGCGCCCGCGTAATGCAATAGGGTGTTTCTGCAGGGTTGCAGTGCTCCAGGCACTGGTAGCATTTACCACTGATTCCCTTTCCTTTCTTTTTTTTCAGAAAGGCATTGCAAATGGCCCGCCCCGGCATGCCTACGGGACTCTCTACAATACAGATATCCTCCTTTTTGCAGGCCAGATACATCTTTTTGTACTCCATGTCCGCATCACATTCATAAGTTGTGACAAACCGCGTCCCCATCTGCACACCGTCCGCGCCCAGTGCCAGTGCATGATCCATATCCTTTCTGTTATAAATCCCTCCGGCCATAACAACCGGTATTTGAATATGGTATTTCTCTGCAAATTTGTGCACCGTGTCCAGTATTTTTCTTACTTCCTCTTCGTACTTTTGAGATGTGAACTCCAAAAGCTGCTCCGGACGGAATCCCAGATGCCCGCCTGCTTTCGGCCCCTCAATGACAACCAAGTCCGGCATGCGACTGTATTTTCTCTCCCACAGACGCAGAATGACTTTAGCCGCCTTATCCGTAGAAACGATCGGGGCAATTTTTGCCCTGCTTCCTTCGGTAAGCTCCGGAAGTTTTTCCGGAATACCTGCTCCTGAAATAATCAAATCCGCTCCGGCCATAACCGCCGCTTTTACATACTCGGCATAGTGCTTTGTTGCAACCATGATATTAAAGCCTACAATCCCGCCTTTAGCAAGTTCTCTGGCCTTTTTCATCTCCTGTCCGATCGCGCGCATGTTTGCCGTAAGCGGATGCGTTTCAAAATCCGGTTCCCGATATCCTATCTGGGCCGCAGAAATCACGCCGACGCCTCCATTTGAAGCCACAGCTCCGGCAAGCCGGGACAGACTAATTCCAACTCCCATGCCGCCCTGTATAACCGGCAGTCTTGCCTTTAAGCCTCCAATAATCAGTGGTTTTCTTTCCATACAATTTCCCCTCCTGATCCTGCTTACTTTCTTCTCTCAAATCTTTTTTGTACATGGTCTACATGGCACGAAATCTTTCATAGCGCTCCTTGGCAAGCTCGTCCCCTGTCTTACCCATCTGCCGGTATAAAAACGCTTTCATATGAAGCTTCATATTCTGAGCAAGCTGCTCCACATTTTTGCTGTCAGCAGGCTCCTCTTCTGGTACAATCCATTCGATAATACCAAGTTTTTTCAGATCCTGTGCCGTAATCTTCATAATTTCAGAGGCTTCCTTCGCGCGTTTTCCATCCTTCCAGAGAATAGATGCAAACCCTTCCGGCGAGAGGATGGAATAAGTCGCATTCTCCATCATCCATACCTCATTGGCAACTGCAAGCCCCAGGGCTCCTCCGCTTCCGCCTTCACCGATCACTATACTTAAAACCGGCACCTTCAAATCCGACATTTCAAACAGACAGCGCGCGATCGCCTCACCCTGTCCGCGCTCCTCCGCACCGATCCCGCATGCCGCTCCCGGAGTATCTACGAAACAGATAATCGGACGTTGAAATTTCTCCGCCTGCTTCATCAGCCGAAGCGCTTTCCGATATCCCTCCGGTGAGACCATACCAAAATTGCATCGTATGTTTTCCTTCGTGCTTCTTCCCTTCTGCTGTCCGATCACAGTAACAGGAATACCGTCAAGTGTTGCAAGTCCGCCTAAAATGGCTCCATCATCACGAAAGGCCCGATCACCGTGAATCTCCATAAAATCTTCAAAAATGCACGCTATGTAGTCTTTTGCAGTGCTTCTTGTCTGGCTTCTCGAAAGCTTGACTCGTTCCCATGCGCTTTTTTCAGAGAAAACGGTATTTTTACCTTCCTCTTTCACTGTAAGCGCTGCCTCACGAAATTCTGCCGCTCTATTCGGAAACGTTTCTGCCTGAGATTCAAATCTCTGCTTTTCGTCATGCATAGCCAAAAGCTTTGCCAGAGTTTCTCTTAAATCTTTTCGCTCCACAATTCCATCAATAATGCCTTTCTCCACCAGAAATTCTGCTCTCTGAAATCCTTCCGGGAGCTTCTCGCCAATCGTCTGCTGGATAACACGTGGACCCGCAAATCCGATCAGAGCCCCCGGCTCTGCCAGAATAATATCTCCCAACATGGCAAAGCTTGCAGTTACACCGCCGGTCGTAGGGTCTGTCAGTACTGGAATATAGAGAAGTCCTGCCTCAGAATGTTTTTTCAGCGCCGCAGAGGTTTTGGCCATCTGCATCAGCGACACAATTCCCTCCTGCATTCTTGCTCCTCCCGAACAGCAAAATAAAATGATCGGAAGTCTCTCCCTGGTAGCCCGTTCCACTGCCTCCGTGATGCGTTCGCCGACCACATAGCCCATACTGCTCATCAGAAATCTCGCGTCGCAGACACCAAATACTGTATCATGTCCGCAAATTTTTCCTTTTCCTATGGTAACTGCCTCACTTAAACCTGTTTTTGCCCGCAAATTTTCAAGCTTATCTTCATACTCCGGAAAATCCAGCGGATTTTTATCACAAGTGTCCACTCCCCATTCTACAAAACTGCCTTTATCCAATACAAGCCTGATTCTCGTCTTTGTCTTTATACGAAAATAGCCGCCGCACTTCGGGCACGCATAGAAATTTTCCCTGATATCTTCACGATAAATCATTTTCCCGCATTTTGGGCATTTCACCCAAAGCCCTTCCGGGACGGACGGTTCCTTTATCGGCTTTGTCTGCGCACTCTTTATCGCTTCATTTTCAGAATCCATTTCCAGATTAATATACGAAGTCTTTTTAAACATTGATTTAAAAATTGCCATGTACAATCCTCCCTGCCTGACAGCCTTAGCCGCAGCGCTTCCGTACCGCTAATTCACATGCTTCTCTATAAATGAAGTATCAAAATCCCCCGCGCAGAAATCCCGATTATTCAGAATTTTATATTGAAAATCTATATTTGTAATAACTCCTTCAAGAATTAACTCACCCAGTGTGCTCCGCATTTTATGGATGGCCCCCACCCTGGTCCGATCATGGACAATGACCTTTGCAATCATAGAATCGTAATACGGCGGGATCTCATATCCGCTATATACTGCTGTGTCAATGCGGACGCCGAAGCCCCCGGGCAAATGCACCTGTCCTATGGTTCCCGGACATGGCATAAAATTCTTTTCCGGATTCTCGGCATTGATTCGACACTCAATCGCATGCCCATTCAGATGAATCTCCTCCTGCGTTACACTCAGCGGCAGACCGGCGGCAATATAAATCTGCTCTTTGATCAGATCAATACCGGACACCAGCTCTGTCACCGGATGCTCTACCTGAATCCTCGTATTCATCTCGATAAAATAATAATTTCTGTCCTTATCCAGCAAAAATTCGATCGTTCCGGCATTTTCATAGTGCGCAGCCTTTGCAGCACGCACTGCCGTATCCCCCATCTCTTTGCGCAGTTTTTCCGTCAAAATTGCACAGGGCGACTCTTCAATAACTTTCTGATGATTTCTCTGAATAGAGCAGTCGCGTTCACCGAGCTGAACCACATTTCCAAATTTGTCAGCGATAATCTGAAACTCGATATGCTTTGGATCTTTTACATATTTTTCGATGTACATGCTGTCATCTCCAAAGCCGCGTATGGATTCCATCTGAGCCATCTGAAAATTCTCAGCGAAATCCCTGTCATTTTCCGCAATACGCATGCCCTTTCCGCCGCCGCCCGAGGATGCTTTTATCATCACCGGATATCCAATTTCTCTGGCTAAATGTCTGGCAGTCTGTACATTCTTTACAGGTTCTTTTGTACCAGGAACAACCGGCACACCTGCTCTGCTCATGGTATTTCTGGCCTCGGATTTATTTCCCATCCGATCAATAACCTCCGCAGGCGGACCGATAAATGTAATATTACATTTGCGGCACATTCCGGCAAATTTACTATTTTCTGACAGAAATCCAAATCCGGGATGAATCGCATCTGCTTTCGCAGCAATGCAGGCGCTGATAATGCGTTCCATATCCAGATAGCTGTCCGCTGCCGGAGCAGGGCCAATACATATTGCCTCGTCCGCAAGCTGTGTATGCAGAGCCTCTTTGTCCGCTTCTGAGTACACGGCTACTGTGCGGATACCAAGCTCTCTGCAGGCACGAATAATCCGAACAGCAATCTCACCGCGATTTGCAATCAATATTTTCTGAAACATTTTTTCACTCCCATACTCAAGCATTTTTGTCTATGAATCTCTCATTATGATATGGCAAATGTCAGCTCTGCCGACACTGCTATCTCACCATCTACGACTGCAGTTGCCTTTCCGATGCCGATATTTCCCTTTTTTCTGATCATTTCTACCTCAAGCATGACCACATCACCCGGTATCACCTTCCGACGAAATTTTGCATGATTGATCGCCCCAAAATAGGCCGTCTTTCCTTTATATTCCGGACATGAAAGCATAACTACCGCTCCAACCTGCGCCAAAGCCTCAATCAGCAGCGCACCCGGCATGACCGGTTCCTTAGGAAAATGCCCCGCAAAATAAGGTTCGTTATAACTCACACATTTCTTTCCTGATCCGCGCACGCCCGACTCCAGTTCCTCAATCGTGTCAATCAAAAGCATTGGCTGTCTGTGCGGTATAATTTCCATAATTTCTTTTGCTGTCAGCAATGACATAACATTCTTCCTCCCTAGCGAATCACAAACAAAGGCTGACCATACTCTACCAGTTCTCCGTTTTTCACAAGAATCTCGGCCACAACTCCGTCAAATTCACATTCAATCTCATTCATCAATTTCATAGCTTCGACAATTCCAAGAGTCTGTCCTTTTTTCACCGTGTCACCCGCATTCACAAAAGGAGCTGCATCGGGTGACGCCGCCAGATAAAATGTACCGACCAGAGGAGATTTTACTTTTTTCCCCTCCGTCTCCTGCGTTGGCTGTACTTCTTCGCCATTGACTTCCACAATTGTCGCCGCTCTTTTGTCCGGGATCTCTTCTTTTTTCATGGAAACCTGAAGATTTCCCTCCTCCAGTGTAAATTCTGTCAGCTCAGATCCAGATACCTTATCAATTAATGTCAAAATTTTTTCAAGCTCCATCTCTATGATTCCTCCCATATTCATAGCAGTTAAGCCAAATTTTTGCAGAAAGTCCGCAGAGCATACTTTCTACTGTCTATACTTCTTTATCAGAATACTTGCATTATGACCGCCGAATCCGAAAGAATTACTCAATGCATAATCAAATGACTCCTCTATTCCTTTCTTCGGCACATAATTCAAATCCATTTCTTCCTCTGCAGACTCAAATCCCACAGTCGGATGAATATAACCTTCTTCCAGTTCCTTAACACAGGTAATAAATTCCACAGCGCCAGCAGCGCCCAGCATATGGCCTACCATCGACTTTGTAGAATTGATACGTATATCATAGGCATGCTTTCCAAATGCTTTCTTGATTGCCCTTGTCTCAAACAGGTCATTGTGATGTGTACTTGTGCCATGTGCATTAATATAGGTAAGCTCCTCCGGTGCAATACCAGCATCTTTCACTGCATCGCTCATCGCTCTGGCGGCACCCTCGCCATCCTCGGCAGGAGAAGTGATATGGTATGCATCGCTTGTGCAGCCATATCCTACAACCTCAGCCAGGATTTTCGCACCTCTGGCCTGTGCGTGCTCCAGTTCCTCCAGAATGACAACGCCGGCGCCCTCGCCCATCACAAATCCACTTCTATCCCTGTCAAAGGGGATAGAGCAGCGTTTCGGATCTGTGGCAGAGGAAAGTGCTGTCAGCGCAGAAAATCCGCCCACACCCATAGGACAGATGGCAGCTTCCGTACCGCCTGCAACAATCACATCCGCATCTCCAGCTTCAATGCTGCGATATGCCTCTCCGATCGAATGCGTTCCTGTCGCACATGCAGTTACCACATTCAGACTCTTTCCTTTCAAGCCGAACTGAATAGACACATTTCCGCATGCCATATTTGAAATCATCAGCGGAACCAGAAGAGGATTAATCCTTGCCGCGCCGCGCTCCAGCAGTCTTTTATGCTCGCGCTCCATAGCCTGCAGACTTCCAATGCCGGAACCCACATAGCATCCCACACGGTACGGATCTTCTTTTTCCATATCAATACCAGAATCTTCCATAGCCTCCTTTGCCGCTGCTACCGCATACTGACAAAACAGCTCCATACGCCTGGCCGATTTGGGATCCATAAACTTCTTTGGATCAAAATCATTTATTTCAGCCGCAAGGCTTGCTTTAAAACCCGTCGTATCAAACTTTGTGATTTTGCCAAAGCCCGTTTTGCTATCCTTCACACTTTTCCAGAAATTCTCTATACCAATCCCAATAGGCGTCACAGCGCCCATTCCGGTCACTACTACTCTTCTCATATTTACAATCTCCATTCTTTTCTCTGTACTGCCGCGCCGCTCTGCGATCAATAATCCGGCAGCGCGATTTGACTTACAATGCATGAGCCTACATCGCCATACCGCCGTCAACACAGATAACCTGACCTGTTATGTAAGATGCCGCGTCAGATGCCAGAAATACGACCGCTTCCGCCACATCCTTTGGCTCCCCAAACTTTTTCATTGGAATCTGTTCCGTGACAGATGTTTTGACACTTTCCGGAAGAACTCTCGTCATATCAGTATTAATGAAGCCAGGAGCAACTGCATTTACGTTAACGCCCTTGCCTGCGAGCTCTCTGGCCATAGTTTTAGTCAAACCGATCACTCCGGCCTTGGAGGCCGCATAATTAGCCTGTCCCGCATTTCCCAGGACACCGGATACAGATGCAATATTTATGATTTTTCCGCCCCTCTGCTTCAGCATCTGGCGTGAAAGATGTCGGATCGTGTTGAAAGTCCCCTTCAGATTGATTGCAATTACTTTGTCAAAATCCTCCTCACTCATGCGCATAATCAAGCCATCTCTGGTAATGCCTGCATTATTCACCAAAATATCAATATGTCCGTAAGTTTTTATCAGCTCCTTCGTCATCTGCTCCGTAGCTTTAAAATCGGATACATCACAGGGATAGATGACTGCTTTCCCGTCAATCTTCTCTATTTCACGCACTGTTTCTTTGGCATGCTCCTCGGAACCGTTATAATTCACAATCACAAAAGCGCGTCTTCCTGCCAGTGTCAGCGCAATCTCTCTCCCAATTCCTCTTGATGCGCCCGTCACCAGGGCAATCTTTCCTTCCAGCATAACATTCTCCCTTCTTGCCATACGCAACCATATATTTCATCGCCGGGCCATTTTCGTTTTTCGAAATTTTAGTTATGTATCCGGCTATATTTCTCCGAGTACTTTTTCCAGATCCTCAGGCTTATCTATATGTAATCCGACCGCATTCCGGTCGATTTTTTTCAAAAATCCCGTCAGCGTTCTTCCAGGACCGATCTCTATAAAAGTGTCCACTCCATGCTTCCGCATATTTTCCACACTCTGCTGCCACCGCACAGAGGCTGCCACCTGATTTGAGAGCAGCCACTTCACCTGACTTTTATCTGTCACATATTCCGCTGTGACATTGGCCACATAAGGAACCGCAATCTCACCTATCCCAACATCCTGCAATACTTCGCCAAGCTTCTCTCCCGCTCCACGCAGCATCGGAGAGTGAAACGGGCCGCTTACTTTCAGCGGAACCACTCTTCTTGCGCCGCTTTCTCTCAAAGTCTCCGCCGCTTTCAGAACCGCTTTCTCCTCTCCGGTAATCACTATCTGCCCCGGGCAATTATAGTTTGCAACCGTCACAATTCCTTCCGTTTCCTCACAAATTTTTTCAATTTTCTCTCCATCCATACCGATTACTGCCGCCATGGCTCCTCCCACAGGTACAGCCTCCTGCATAAAAATACCTCTCTTGCGAACCACTCTGAAGGCTTCCTCCATGGTCATCGCTCCCGATGCAATCAGTGCGCCATATTCTCCAAGGCTCAACCCTGCATTTACTTCCGAACGAATGCCGGCTTCCTGTACTGCTTTCAAAATTGCCGCTTCACAAGCCAGCATCGCTGCCTGTGTATATTCGGTCACATCAAGCTTATCATTTTCTTCAAAACACAATGCCGGAATGTTGAGTCCTGTCACCTCGGACGCGAGGTCGAACACCTCTTTTGCCAGTTTACTGCTCTCATAAAATTCTCTGCCCATTCCGACATACTGAGCTCCCTGTCCCGGGAATACAAACGCAATCCTGCCCATCTGCTTCTCCTCTCATTACTGTCTGGTGTTTTATTTCAAAAGCCTCTCCGCCTGCTCCATAATTTCTAAAATAATTTCACTGCAGGTCTGCTCTTTTTTCACCATACCGGCACTCTGCCCCGCCATAACAGAACCGCGAACGATATCTCCGTCAACTACCGCGTTTCTAAGACCGCCAAGTGTCAAAAGCTCCAGCTCTTCAAAAGAAGCGCCTTCCTTTTCTTTCTTTAAATATTCTCTTGTCATCTGATTTCTCAGACAGCGTATCGGATGACCCGTACTCATACCTGTCACTTCAGAGTCAATATCCTTCGCTTTCAAAACTCTGTCTTTATAATTCTGATGTACAACAGATTCTTTAGACACAATAAAACGTGTCCCCATTTGTACAGCTTCTGCGCCCAGCATCATAGCTGCAGCAAAACCTCTGCCATCTGCAATGCCGCCTGCAGCAATAACCGGAATATTCACCGCATCTGCAACCTGCGGAACCAATGTTATAGTAGTCTGAGCTCCAATATGTCCGCCGGACTCCATACCTTCTGCTACAACCGCATCTGCACCAGCTCTCTGCATTCTTTTCGCCATGGCAACGGATGCCACTACCGGAATCACACGAATACCCGCATTTTTCCACATTTCCATGTATTTCTCCGGATTTCCTGCACCGGTTGTGACTGCTTTTACACCTTCCTGGGCAACCACCTTTGCCACCTCTTCTGCGTGCTGGCTTAAAAGCATAACATTGACACCGAAAGGCTTATCTGTCAGCTCTTTTGCTTTTCGAATTTCCTCGCGGACTACATCTGCAGGTGCATTAGCAGCGCCGATAATCCCAAAACCGCCCGCCTCTGATACAGCAGCAGCTAATCTGTGTTCGGCCACCCAGGCCATACCGCCCTGGATAACCGGATATTCGATACCAAGAAGTTCCGTCACTCTTGTCTTCATGCTATATTCCTCCATCTCATGCGAAATCTCTGATTTCAGCTCTTACGCTTCCACACCTTTATCTTTCAGATAATTCACAACACTGCCGACTGTGGTCAGCTTTTCCAGATCCTCTGACGGGATCTCGACATCAAACTCATCCTCCAGCGACATTACCAGTTCAAACAAGTCCAGAGAATCCGCGCTAAGATCATCTTTAAAAGAAGTTTCTATAGTGATATCATCCTCTTAACTGCGCTCTAACAACGAAATCAGTTGCTATCCTTCTGACCTGCA